>Ga0256831_1000096_pt1 | contig 44485 bp, 60 predicted proteins | sample 132544metaG_FD_189087 | JGI IMG/M metagenome (GOLD analysis project Ga0256831, IMG submission 189087) | Hydrothermal vent microbial communities from Lau Basin, Pacific Ocean - 132-544 | ecosystem: Environmental > Aquatic > Marine > Hydrothermal vents | place: Pacific Ocean: Lau Basin | collected...
ATGTCAAGCTTTTTCATGTAAATATGTAAATTTGTAGAACATTTTAACATCTAACAAAATGCAACAATAACCTTAAAAGTAGCTTAAACTGAAAAAATTTTTTGAAAAATCGAAATTTGCTTAGAGTTTTAAAAAAGTCACACGGATTTTTTTTGAAATTTTTTTCAAAGCGCTCCAAGATGACGTAGCCGCCCCACGTACCGGTCGGCGAACGACTCCATAAACACATTGACGAATTTTTCAGCACCCTGTTGGTCGAACATCGAGGTTGGTGTAATTGCATATTGTGCTGTAATCGGTGCACCCTGTGGTGAGCGACGGCGTGTAAACACTTCATCACGACCACCATTGAACTTAGAAGCTTTGATAAATGAGTTTCCACCTAGCGTTCTGTATCCACGCTGTTTCTTTTTGAGTTTGTATTTGACACCTGCGCCACCTTTACGACGCTTACCGGTTGGTGTGAGTGATGTGACATAATCTTTTGCGAAGACTTTAAGCGGTATGGGAGCTGATTTCATTTCAAAAGTCAATGTCAGGTCAGAGTTCTTTGCAAGTTTCATTTTAGAGTTCTTCTTCAGGTCGGCAGCCTTGATGTTCCAATCTTCACGTGTAAGTTTCAATGCAGCTGTCCTTGCCTTACGACCTGTATCATTTAGAGCTTGTCTTGATGCAGTTGCATTGTACTTGACATACGCGTTCATATTTTTGATGAGGTCATCTATACCTGTAACGTTGAGTACCATCGCTGCGCTCCTAAAAGTTTATATGCTGTAATTATATCATAAGCTGTAGATTTTCAAATCCTAGAAAATTCGATTTTGAGGATTTTTCGATTTTGAGAGTGAGGGTATTTTGAGAGGGCATAGAAGCTTTTTTAAGCCTCAACCCTCATCAGACTATGGATTTTGTCTAAAAATGGCTTTAAGGTGTATAGAATTGACGCATTTTTAGCAGTATTGTCAATTACAAAATCATATTCAAAGCCCTTTAAAGCATTTTCAGAAATATGAGAGTCCGGTTTCAAATTCAAATCCTCAACTTTTACTTTTATAACATTGCCATATTTTGAGAGCCCTGTGTATTCTTCAGGAAAACGCCAATCGCTTATGATGACTGTGCCGTTATTAGGTAGGCGTTCACCAAGCATCCTTACCCACACATCATCACCAAACCATTTCTTCATTCCCTCAGTTCCGAAACGCTGTAGTAGCTCACGCGCATTTGTGCTGAGGTTGTACTTAGCCTCATAGGAGTTCGTCTCTATTTTCAAATCCTCATTGTTTTTAAAATCGTCAAGTGCCTCTTTTGAGATACCAAGTGCTGTAGCTACAATATCCTTTAACGGTTCAGCAAAACTGAACTGCTCTATTTTACCATCAAACACATCACACACTAACTCACTGATAAAATCTTTACCGCTACCTTTTAAACCACTCATTAATATAATGTTCAACATTTTTACATCCTTTAATTATAAACCCCCACAACAGTAAAACAGTAAAACAGTAAAAAAAGTTGGGTTTCCTATATATATATTTTTTTTCTCTTTTTATATATTTATAACTTAACCAATCTAAATTACTGTTGTAACTGTTGTAAAAGTCTTATATTCACCTACACTAGGGAGTTCTAGAGCAAAACAGTAAGTCATATAACTGTTTTTTTACTGTTTTTACCGTTTTGCATGTTCAACAATCTGCACTACAATACTGCAAATTCAAAATGTTAAACATTAAACCTCATATCCACGACTCATTTTCAACACAAAACTTTTTTCTTTAGTTAAGTACGGTTTTACAAAATGTGCAACAACTAAGCGTGTTGAAATAACCTCTACCTTTTTACCAAGACTAACAGCATATAGATTTGTTAGCAAACTGTTAGTCCAAAATCTACTTTTAAAAGCCTTTTCAAGTTCTTTCAAATCTATCTCTAAAGTATCCTCATCCAAACCTAAAAAGTCTTTCATATCATCTACAGTACCATTTTTAATGATGTTTGCCAACTTTACAAGAGGTGATGATGTCTGCTCAGAAACTGCAATCTTAGCCTCAGATGCTTCCATAGGTCTGGTAGCTTTTCTAATATCAACCTCAAACTTCATCAACCAAACACCGAACTCATAACTCTTTTCAAGTATCTTATCACCTGTCACACCAACTTCAAACCATTTGCAATCCTTTAGGGGTTTTTGAGCTTCAATCATATTCCATCTTCTATCATCCATATCGAGTTCAAGAGGATTATGTTTGTTACTGTTCAAAATCACATTACAATAATTTCTACAATTCACAGCAGCTATACCTTTTCTATTTATAAGAACAGTATCATCTGTTGTGAAAGCTTTTATCTTACCTGCCACACCGTGACGACCGTGAAAGTCAGATGCAATCTCATTAAGTTGCAGGAACATAGTTTCGTGGAGATACTCATTGAAATCTGATTGTAAAGCCGCGTCACCAACATTCATACTTGCATTTTTATGACCTACCAAGCGCATCATAATATCTGATATTATCCCCTTACCTGTACCCGACGCACCATAAAAAGCCCAAGCCACCCCTGTCTTCCTATGTGTCTGCACAATGTACGCCATCCAATGCAAGAAATATTCCTTAGCTTCAGGCTGCGATAAAAAGAGATTGTCTAACAACTTATTAATCAGTTTAGGTATCTTTTTACCTTTTGCTTTCTCATAACTTACAGGTGTGTAAGAGTTTATAGCCGGATTACCATTCTCATCCATTATATCTCTCCCAGCCATATCAGGAGCATATATCAAACGCTTTACAGGTACAGTGTGTAATAGTTCAGAAACTTCGGACGGCTTCATATACCCGCTTGCACTCATAACCACCTGTGTGAAATTAGATTTTGGATAACGTACTATTGATGTTTCACGTACCTCACAGTATTCACCGGTTAAAGGGTCGAAGATTATATCACCCTCAAAGAATGAAGATAATCCACTTCCACCACTTTTGGCTTCTGCAAGTATCTCTTTTTGAGTACCGATACTGACTTTTAATTTCTGTTTGATTTGTTTCATAACGCGCTCTAATTCTAAAGCCCCTCCACGCTCAGCTTTCACAAGCATATCACGCACTTCGCTATCATCAAAATCACCGCCAATCTCTTCAGGTTCAGAAGTTGGAACACTTTTTGCTTTCTCCAACTTATTTCTAAGGTGATACTTGTAACCGTCCTTGATACGCGCCATCATCAGCTTCATTTCACGTGGTGTACCGCCCAAGTAGCGCTCGACATATTCAATTCCATTCGCAACGACCTCATCGTAACTTAGACCTGCTGCAAAATCTTTTCCAATATATGAAAGTGTACCGTCGTGGATGCCTCCTTTTTCAATACGCTCCCATTGCCCGCGTTTCTTAGCGACTTTACTTTTAATTTCCATAAGTTCACGTAAGCGCTTCTCCAATTTCTTTGGCATCTTTTTATAAATCTTACCGGTTTCTTTATAAGATATGTTTTTATCTTTACCAATATATTTTGCAAATATCAAACCACCGTCAGACCTAACGTCAATGAGTTCTGAGTATGATGCCTTATTGACAAATTCATTTGAGCGTTTGAAATTGAAATAGTAGTGATAACCACGCTTAGTTGTGACTGTCGGTGTAAGTTTTTTAAGTTCCTCACCGATTATCTTATCAATCTCATCGAGGTTCTTTGTGTCAACATCAACAACAACAAGCCCCTTACCTGTTTTGAAACCTATTGTGTTTGCTTCTTCGCGCTGTATTTCACCCCAATACTTTCCAAAGCTTGTGGTTTTTTTATTCGTTTGTTTATCCCACCCCACTTTAGCATAGATTATTCTATCGGATAAATCATTGAGTTTTTTATACATTCAAATCCTAGACTTTTTTAAATTTAAGGGTGAGCTATTTTTGAAAGCGTCCATTTTTCAACAACTCCTTGTAAACCCTTATGAGAGCCAATCACTAAGGCGTTGAGGAAATGGACGTAACCTGTAACTTCAGCGGATTGACTCACATAAGAGCTCGCGTGCGAGCCCCTTTTAACGTTTTTTCTTATCCTCTTTATAGAGAAATCGCAAGTATCGGCTCATCGTAACACCAATCTCTTCACAATGTTTTTTAAGTTCATCGTGTTCTTCAGGAGTGAATTTCACCCCAACCATCTTTGTTCTGCGTTGATTTTCAAAGTTTTCAACAGTTGCCATAACCACACCTTTATATAAATATGTAAGCGTATTATAGTAGAGATTAAACATTTTGTCAAGCCTTTTGATAAACAAATCGTTTAAGCTTTTTCAAAGGTGACTTATATTATAATTCTCCTATGCAACGACAAATTGTCGAACAAATTGTCAAGCAAATAACTTTAAAGGACTCTAAAATGAGTAAATCAATGATACAAGCAATGATTAAGGGACAATATAATGCTCTTAATGCTAAGGACAACAAGGAAAGACTGCGGTATATGGTAGCCGGAATTAAAGATGGTAAGTTCTATGATTTTGTTGGAACGAACTACGGTGTATTCGATGAGAATGTAGAAGACACTGAATTTATCAAAGAGAGTGATTTGGAGCTTAGCCGTATTACAGGTGCAAAAATTGCAAGCATCACAATCGCTATGCAAAAATTCTTCGATACATATAATGGTGTAGTAACAGAAGAGGAGAATGAACCAGAAACTGAAGCTCTCCCTAAAACTGAACTTACAAAAGATACAAATGTAGCTGAGGAAGAGGCAGATTATGAAGCTCTTGAAAAAGCTTGTAAAAAAGCCATTAAAAAAGGTGATGTTAAAAAAGCATCTAAAATTCTTAAAAAATTAGAGGGTAGAAAAAGTCACAAAAAACTTTCTAAAAAACTTAAAAAAGTGAGTGAATAATGAAAATGCAAGATGAACAAATAGCTTTTATTCTAGCTGCAATGATAGATAGTAATATGGACGTGTTGGGTGTCGATAACCTTGATGAAGCAATCAACAAACTTCTAAAAATTAAAATTAAAACGTCAGAGTTTGAAAAACTTACAAGTCTTGAACTCAACGCTAAAATTCTTAGCATTGCCACTGAAATCAAAAGACGTGGCAGTACGGCAATCGCGTCATTGCTTGGATACATTCGCGAAATGTCTAATCAGAAACACGTAGCAATTCCGCGCGATTGGTTATCTATATCTGTAGTTGATTCTGTAACAGGATTTTCCGGTATTGTAACTGCGGTATGTGAATACGCTAATGATGAAACTGCACAAGTTCAAATTGAAAATGACAAAGAAACTCGTTGGGTTTCTTTAAACAGAATTAAGGAATTATAAAATGGCAACTGAAAAGACAAAAATCGAAACACCAAAAGGTGATTTAATGTACGTGAACGTATCAGGTCAAGGTAAACTTGATTATGATGGTAAGTATTATGAATATACAGCTGGTGTAAAGCTTAACAAAAAAGATGCAAAGAAACTCTATGCTGAGATTTGTGAGTATTTTGAAGAGAACAAACCAAGCTGGTTCAAAGGTGATAAGCCTACCAACAAAATCAAACGTAAACAAGATGACGGTGACTTCTTGTTCAACTTTAAAACTCGTGCAGAGTTTGAAAACGATGATGGTGATGTGCGCAAAACACAAATAAAAATTGTAAACGCACATAACAAAATTGTAAACTTACCAGAGGGTGAGGGAATTGGTAACGGTTCTTATGGACGTATCAGCGGTACAATGACAATCCACTCTGACAAAAAGAAAGGTGAGGCTGGGGTTTCACTTTGGTTATCCGGTATCAAGATTTTAAAATACGTCAAGTATATTCCTGATGCTGGCTTCTCAGATGATGATGAGGGTGACTTTGAAGACTTCGGCGGCGCTGATGGCGACTTTCCAGAAGAAGAGAAAAAGTCTAAAAAGAAAGACAAAAAGAAAAAAAAGTCTAAAAAAGATTAAACTTTAAGTTAAACTAAAGGTTTAATAGTTTATAATTACATTGTCGCAAGGGAGAGGTTTTTAATGAATTTTCCCAACCCCTTGTCTTCAGTAAACGTACAACAACACCCTCCATCCACCTCTCAAAGAAGTGTCAAAGATGGAGGTCATATCTTGTGGTCTCTGATGGGAGAGCGGTCTTTTCCAGCCGTGTGGCTTCGATGCCACCCACAAGTCCTTATTTTAATCTCACATTCTCCTTAAAGGTTTTTGCTTGAACCTTGTATGTGTGTGTTTATCTATTTGACGGGTCTTTGAATTACCTGTCATCGCGCAACTTCTTCCCTCTTGTCAGGTTTACCCTATTTCCCTGATGAGAGGGTCTTTAAATTAATTCAAATCTTCTTAGGATGGTTTTGATTAGTTTAAGATTACAGAACTTTTGACTTTTGGTGAACCGTCATTTTGTGGAACGGAAATAAAATCCAAATTCGTCAAAAAATCTTAAATGATTATTTAAAGGACTTACAAAATGAATGTACTATCATTATTCGATGGTTTGTCAGGTGGAAGAATTGCATTAAAGCGTGCTAAAATAAATGTTAAAACTTATTATAGTAGCGAAATTGATAAATATGCAATACAAATTGCTAATAAAAATTACCCACAGGATAGTAAATATCGCTTAGGTGATGTTACAAAACTTAGTAAAAAACAATTAAAAAAGCTTAATATAGATTTGCTTATTGGTGGCTCACCTTGTCAAGGATTTTCAATGATAGGTAAACTACAAGGCAGTTCAACAAAAAATGGTATTGAGGTTACAACATTAAAACAATATAAAAAACTTAAAAAACAAGGTTTTGAGTTTGATGGTCAATCATATTTATTTTGGGAGTTTATTAGAATTCTGCATATTGTTAAACCTAAGTATTTTATGTTGGAAAACGTAAGAGTTACTAAAAAATGGCTACCTATGTTTAATACAGCATTGGGTTGTGAGCCTATATTTATAAACAGTAATTTAGTATCTGCTCAGAATAGACCGCGTTTTTATTGGACTAATATACCTATGAAAAAAATGCCTAAAAATAAAGGTATTTTATTGAAAGATATTTTATTGAAAGATATTGAAATGAGTTTACCTCTCCCACAACACTTTACTAAAACTTTTGATGGAATTAGCAGATTAGACAAAGGGTTATTTTCAGATACAAGTAACGATAAAGCTTGTTGTTTATCAACAGGGAGTACACATTAGAATAAATATTTAATCCATAAATATTATGGTGGCTCTATGGCTAGTGTGGTTATTGACGAAACCAAAACCGAATATCTATATAGAAAAATAACACCACTTGAATGTGAAAGATTGCAAACTTTACCAGAAAATTATACAGAGGGTGTATCAAATACACAAAGATACAAAATGATAGGTAATGGTTGGACTATTAATGTAGTGCAACATATATTTAAAGGACTTAAAAAATGAAAACACCAATGATTTGTGATATTGAGACATATCCGAATTACAATTTGTTTGCGTTTATGAAAAACGGGAAAGTTACAACTTTTGAAAGTTGGCATAAGTTTACTAAAAAGCAATGTAAGAAAATCACAAAGCTTATGGAAAACAATCTTATAGTTACATATAATGGTAATAACTACGATATACCTTTGATTAACTACGCTGTAAAGAAAAATGCGTCTGTAAATCAAATGTATATGGCGAGTAAAGCCATAATCGAAGATAGATTGAAACCATTTGCGTTGTATCGTAAAATGAATTTAGCGTTTGAAGACAGATTGAAAATCAATCACATAGACCTTAAAGAACCTGCACCCGCGGTTATGATTTCTTTAAAACTCTATGGCTCACGCTTAAATAGTAAAGTTTTATGGGATTTACCATACGACCCCCATACACCGCTCACCATTAAACAGGCTGAGACTATCGTTGAATATTGTGAAAATGATTTACAAATAACTTTAGACCTCTTTAACGGGATTAAAGACAGACTCGAACTTCGTGAGCAGATGTCAGAGCAGTATGATATAGACCTGCGTTCAAAATCAGATGCGCAAATCGCTGAAGCTGTAATGAAGTCTGAATTGGCTAAGGATGGTATTCACGCAGAGAGACCCCATCTCGACGATGGTTACAACTGTTATTATAAACCTCCGAAGTATATTAAATTCAAGACAAAGCAATTAAAACAACTATTCAAAAAAATAAAAAACCAAAACTTTTTATTAGACAATGGCGGTTCAGTCAAAATACCGGCAGCGTTAAGTCAAGAAGTAATAACTATCGGTAACACAAGTTACAATATAGGTATCGGTGGATTACACTCTATGGAAAAAAGTCTTGCAGTAACTAAAGGTAAGATGATGAACGCTGACTATAGCTCATATTATCCTTTTATCATTTTAAAGAATGGATATTATCCATTACACTTAGGTAAAAAATTCCTTGATGTATATAAAAACATTGTTACGACAAGACTTAAAGCAAAAGCTGAGGGTGACACACTTGTCGCAAATTCTTTAAAAATTACAATCAATGGTTCATTTGGTAAGTACGGCAGTAAATGGTCGGTACTTTACAGCCCTGACCTATTGTTACAAGTAACACTCACAGGACAGCTCACACTTTTAATGCTTATCGAAAAACTTGAAAGTAAAGGTATAAGTGTCGTCAGTGCAAATACAGATGGTCTGGAAATGAACATCCATACTAAAAAGCAAGAAAAAAAAGCTCGTAAGATTATCAAGAAGTTCGATGAGGTTACAGGTTATGAAATGGAAATTGGTGAATATAAAGCCCTTTTTGCTCGTGATGTGAATAATTATGTGGCAAAATACGATGGTTATGTAAAAGCAAAAGGCGTTTATGCTGACCCTTTGGATAAAAACAACTATTTAAAAAAGAACTCACAAACTCCAATAGTATTTGAATCTGTACGAGAATTTATAAATAATGGAACACCTATAAAAAAGACTATCAATAAATGTGATGATGTTACAAAATTTTTGTCAAGTCGTAATGTTAAGGGTGGAGGTGTATTCGGTGTTGACCTTGAATATGTGCCCGTAATCGTATCAGAGATACAATGGGTCGGCGAAAGATTGGCTGCTGTCCCCTTACCGGAGCGCTGGGAAGCATCTTTAAAGCGCAATAAACGTGTAACTAAAAGTATCCTTGAAGAGATTGAAAAGAACGAAGCTCAATATATAAAAGAAAACGGGCAGTATCTTGGAAAAGTTGTGAGATGGTACTATTCGACAAAAGGCAGCGCTATATACTATAAATCAAATGGTAATAAAGTACCTAAGACAGACGGGGCTATGCCTATGATGACCCTTAAAAAGAAAATACCAAAGGATTTAGATTACACTTGGTACTATAATGAAGCTGAACAAATGCTACTTGATTTAGGGATAGGTCTTGGTTTAGTTGAGAAAGATTTTTTCAAAACATCATAAAATGTTAAACATTAAGTTAAACAAAAGGCTTACTACGTTATACTTTTCTCATATAAAAATTAAATGATGACAAGAGGAGAATAAGATTATGGTAAATGTGAAAGTAGATATTGATAAAAACAATGAACATATAGCGGTTGTTGTTGATTGCAACCCTTTTTATTTTTCATACGGAGAAGATTTTATGCTTGATGCTGATGGAGAATCAATGTATGATGATGCAGAAGATTTTATTATGGATAATATGTCTGGCTTAGATGAAGACTTAGTAGAAGATGTTGTTCCTCAAATTGCAACAAAGCTACACCCTTTTATAGAAAAATACCTACCATAAGGAGATAAATGATGACTAAAGAACAAGTAAAAAAACACGGTAAAGTGATTAAGTGGTTCTGTGATAACTCCAGTAAGGGTGTCTATAAACTTACTTCTATTGGGTGGAAACAGGTATTCGAACCTAATTTTTACCCTACAGACAAATATGTCCAAAATGATGAATATGTTGAATTTCGTAAAGCATTAGCTGATGGTAAATTAATTCAATATCTTAATGGTCATACTTGGGTAGATATTTCTATTGCTGCTTTTTCACTCCCTGTAGAGAATTATAGAATCAAACCAGATGAGCCAAAGTTTGAAAAAGGAGATTGGGTAATATACGACAATCAATCCGAATACGAATTAGGACAATGGAATGAAGTAAGTAATGAAAAATATAACAAATCTACTTGTAAAGATTGTTATACAAAATGGAAACCACAAGGTGGAGAATTGTGTGTATTTTGGGACAATGATAATATTCATAAAAGAGAATTTTGGGTAGTAAGCAAATTTGAAAGTATTTGTAAAGATAAATATTATCAAGATATAAACGGAAATCGATGGGATAATATAGCTCCATTAGAATATGTAAATACATTAAAGGATAAGTAATGGCTTGGCTACCTTGTGATATATGTGGAAAACATGGGGTTGCTCAAGGAAGCTGGGACACTCCGTTTAAAATAGTTTGTAAAGAATGTGCAAATAAATTAAAGGATAAAAGATGAAAACAAAATTTAAAAAAGGCGATAGCGTTTTTAGTTACTCATTACAAGAGTTTGGTGAAGTAACTGGAATTGACAATTCTCATGACAGACCATTACACGTAAAATTTGATAAATCGGGTTTTTGCTATTTTACAGAGAATGGCAGACGTTCTCCAAAGGACAAAGCAATAGATTTATTCTATGATAAAGTGTCTATCATAGCACCGCCAAGACCTTTACAAGATAAAGACATAGTTAAATATTCAGGTGATGAAAAACAAAAATTTGTAATATGTTTTGGCTTCTATGATAAAAAATATAACAAACTTTTTGATAGCTATGGACGAAGAAATGGTAATACTTGGGATAATATAGTGTATGTACCCGATGAAGAAGCTCCGCAAGAACTGGTAGCTATGAGAGATGAGTTGGAGGATTAAAAATGGATAAAGAGAATATGACCTTAGAACAACTAGAAAAAGCTATTTATGATATAGCGAAGAAGCCTTTTAGAATAGATGTAACTGCTGAATACAAATGTAAAAGAATTTATGTCTATTTTGAACAGAACATTACTTTTAAAAATTGTGGTACACATATAGACGACATATTCAAAAGTGTATTAACCAAGATACAAGGGTATTTCAATGAGAGAGCTTAAATTTAGGGCATTGACAACGACAAATAAAAAATGGGTATATGGTATACCTGTTGGTGGTTTTATGTTTAGTCCTGAAATAGAATTTTTACATATTGTAGATGAACAACATTGCTCAATAGCAATTCGACCATTGATTGAATATTACACATTTGAAGTACATGAAGCTGAATCGATTGATATGACAACTGTATCTATTAATACAGGATTAAAAGATAAAAACGGTGTTGAGATTTATGAGGGTGACATTATTAAACTCCCGTACAAAACTACAAAAGAAATAGATTATTACGGAGATTACTGTTATAATACACAGATTTTGCCAAGTGGGAATTATGTTTACGCTTATGTTGAAAGAAGTGATAGTGGCGCATATATTATCAAACTTATAAATAAAGAGGATAATAAAAAGCTACAACATTGCAACACTTATAGTGATATAGTTTCTCATTATAATAAATATATTGAAGTAATCGGAAACATCTACGAAAACAAGGAGCTTTTAAATGAATAGAGAACAGCAAAAAGCATACAACGCAGAGAATTATCCTGCTAGTGTACTCACATGGTTAAATGAGGCTACTGATAGGGCTTTTGATGAGTGTGAAAAGAAATTATCAAACATAACAAGAGTTGAAGTTATAGGAGAAAAAGGAAGAGAATTTTCAAAATGGCTAAAAAACAAAAGATATTTAATTTTATTTCAAGATGAAAATAGAACTATTAAATTATTTGAAGATATGAAAGATGAGTTGGAGGATTGATTATGAAATATAAAATAGATAATGCAATAATCATGCTATTTATAGTAATAGCTATTTTAGGTTATAAAGATAGTACTATATTCTATGCTAATCTTATACTAGCATTTATGCTTGCTTGCACAAGAGAAATAAAAATACATATCGATAAGGTGTTAAGATGAGTGGTAAATCATACCAATTAACTTACAAAATAGATAATGCAATAATCATTAAAGGATAAATAATGAGTAAAGAACAAGCTAATATTAATAAAGTGTTCTCAGTTTTAAAATCACACAAAAATATAGAATTTGGTATCAAAACTAGAGTAGACAACTTAAATTCTTTTTATGTAGTACAAGAAGATGGTTTCATTGTACATAGTGGTAAAGATTATGATGAAGCACTTAAAATATATAAACAATTAAAGAATTAAGAAATGATTACTAACAAAGGATACATACACGTAGTTGATTTTTGCAAAGAGTTCAACTATCCACGAAATGCAATTTATATTAAGTTCGCTGAAAAACATCCGTTGGTTCATAAAAATGGGAATAACATTTATGTTGACTATAACGGGATTATAAAGCGTCACGAATTTCGTAAAAAAGTTTGGTTACAGTCTCACGATGCGTACTTTGAATTAATGGAACATTTTGGTTCTGAAAATAAATTTGCAATATGGCTTGCAAAGTATTCGGATTTCAGTAAAGGTAGTTGGGTGACTTTTTTAGCTATAGACCTATTTGCTGAAATGAATGATGATATGTTTGGATATAAAATTCCAAAACGATTGTGGTTCTTTTGGAGAGCCACTAGAATTGTGTTGCGCTATCGTAACAGACGCATTAAACGTATTTACAAGCGATTATCGAATCGTGATATGTACGATGAAATTTATAAAAAAGAGAGGATGTGAAAGATGAAAAAGCGTGATATTGTAATTGATGCAGACCATATAGCATTTCTAGTAGCTAAGTCAAAGACGTATAAAAGTGGTTTTACGGATGATGACGGTGAAGATTATGATTGTGATTGGGGTGAAGAGCCTGAATTGGATTTAGAGCCATATAAGCGGCACTTTAAAGCGATTGTCACAGATTATGTACTGACAGCTGAGGTCGAGAGTATAGCTTATAATTGGACTATCGGTAAGACGCGTGTTATTATGTCTGACAAAACAAACTTCAGATATGAAATTTATCCTGAGTATAAAGACAACCGTAGCAAAATGCCGGAAGATGAAGTTTTGGATGCTCTTAAAAAGTGGGCTAGAAAAGAATATACATTTGTAAAAAACTGTGAGGCTGACGATGTTGTGGCTTATTATGTACGCAAAGGGGCGCTTGGTTTTACAACAGATAAAGACCTTTTTAAAGGTGTTGAGGGAATATGGTATAATTGTCATTATATGCACAGAAATTGGATACGCACATCAAAAGCTTCTGCTGAGCATTTCTTTAAATGTCAAGCGTTAGCTGGCGATGGTGTTGACGGTATCCCTGCAATAAAAGGCGTGGCACTTCGCGGTGCTGAAAAGCTACTTGACGAATATGGTGACAGTTGGTCTGACATTCTACAAATTTATCTCGACAAGGGATACGATGAAAAGTATATGCAGACTATGATTCGCCTTGTGGCTATGAATCAATGGAGTCCAAAGAAAGGTATAAAGCTTTGGAACTTAAAAAAGGAGTTGAAAAAATGTTAGTAGAAAAACAACTTGGAAGTAAAGATAAAATAGTTTTAAAATTACTTGATGAGGGTATGAAGTCTAAAGAGATAATTGCATTGAAAGAAGCTGGATTGTTATGAAAGCTGCATATAAAGAACTGAGAAAAAAGCTGCAAGATAGTTATACTCCTGATGGGAGAGACTATCGTGTGAACAGTAGTATAGGTCAATGGGTTAGATACAGTGGCATAAAACCAACACTTAAACATACAAATATTATCTGTACAATTTTTGGCTCTGTTCCTTATGTATATCAGCCAAAAGACAGAAAAGTTATACTTGATTATCTTAAAAAACATAAATACAAAGAATTTAAAAATGAAAAGCTTACTAAATAAAGCGCAACAGCAAGCCTCTAAAGAGATTACAAAGCGTTTGCAGCAATATGGCATAGCTTGTTTGTGGGGCGAAGCGCGCGCAGGTAAAAGTAGGGCGTTTCTAAACGCAACAAAAGGATACCGGACGCTTGTAATAACTGAAAAAAGTGCTATAAGTGGTGTGTTGTCAGAAGCTAAAGAGATTGGTGTTGAGGTCGATTGTATAAATTATCAATCGGTACATAAAATGAACCCCGACGATTATCAGTTGATTGTGTGTGACGAGGCGCATAGATTTATAGCTAAACCAACCCCAAAGCCATCTGTAACGTGGAAAGAGGTTGTAAAGTTCACTAAAGGTAAATTTTTAATGCTTGCATCAGCGACACCGACTGCTGAGGGTTACGGCGGTATGTACTATCAGTTAGGTCTGAGTAGTTGGTCTCCATTCAAATTTCCACGTTTTACAAAGTTCTTTGAAGAGTACGGCATCCCATCTAAAATATACACAGGTACACGTGAAGTACCTAGTTATAAAAAGACAAAGGTCGATAAGATTAAACGAGATATGCAACACCTTGTAGTCACACTTACACGCAAGGCTGCCGGGCATAAGCACGAGTCAAAAGATGTGCTACACCACGTTGGTATGAAAAAATGGCAGAAGAAGATTGAAAAGCGTTTAAAAAAAACATTGTTGTATGTTAAAGATGATTATGTAATACTTGCCAACACACCTGTTAAATTGTTAGGAAAACTTCATCAACTTGCCGGTGGTATAGGGATAAAAGCAGAACCGGAAAGTAAACCAAATCCAAACTTTATTAAACTTAAAAAGAAAATTGTCAAAAAGATGAGTGAAAAAGAGCGTGATGAATATGAAGAGTCAAAATATATATTCACTCCAAAAACGTTAATGTTTGAAAAAACCCCACCAAAAGTAAGTTACATCCATGAGAATTTTGATATTGAGAACACTATCATTTTGAGCTATTACAAGCACGAACAAGAATATTTAAGTAAAATATTTTCACACACAGGTAGTGTTACTAAATTAAGTACGGGTGTTGATTTGTCACACTACAAAACTATGATAATATATTCTATGGGTTTTAGCAGTGCTAACTATTTTCAAGTAAAAGCTAGATTGATGAATGTGAAACGAAAAACAAAAATGAGCGTTCACTATTTGCTATCTGGAATTGATGAATATGTTTTAGAGGCTGTTAAAGCAAAAGAAAATTTTACATCAAGTTGGTTTAAGAAAAATGTTAATAAAAAATAAAAATATGTCAATCCCTATGGATTTGTATGAGGTGCTTTTAAAGCTTTCAAAATTTCGTGGAGTTACAATTCCAGAACTGTTACGAGAATTTATCGACAATGAAATTGATGAGTTTGAACTTATGGAGATAGACTTTGAAGAATATACCTCTGGAAAGTAAGATACAAAGTGATATACTAAAATGGCTTAAAAGCCGCCCTAACACATTTACCTACAAACACGAACCCGTACCGGCTGGTATCCCTGACATCCATCATATTGAAAACGGCATATCATTTTACTTTGAAGTAAAGCGTACTGCTAAAGATAAACCTAGAGAAATACAAAAATTACGTATAAAACAACTCAAAAAAGCTGGGGCTGTTGCTAAGGTTGTGCGCAGTTTGAGAGAAGTTAAGGATATTATCTACAAAAATGTTTAACATTAAGTTTAACGAAAGGTTTACTACGTTATACTTTTTCATCTAAACGAAAAAGGACGACAAAATGTTAACACGTGACGAACGAGAAGACATAGAGGTTATGGAAATGATAAACACTTTAAAATTAGTGTTTATTTTTTTATTAGGTATGGCTATAGGTGGTTCAATAATGGGGACTATGTATAAAGATAAAGTTGATGGTTACGAACAAGCCATTGAAAAATATAATGTGAGTATCCGATGAAAGATATAATTGAAACACGCAAAGACCTTATCGCGTTTAAGCGTAAAACAACAATGGCAATAAACGCCGGAGTTGATGCGTTTTTATTTAAAGGGCGAACTGTGCTTGTGTCTTATGCTAAATTGAAGATACAAGTCGCTGAAGATAGATTAAAGGATAACTGATGCAACATTTACCTATAGTTGAATTTACAGAACATAAAACTAATTATGGTATTGCGTTACGTGCAACACTCGAAATAGCTCATCAGATTACGATGCCTATTCATGAAAGTAGTATTGACCATCGCAAACGAAGTGAAGTATACCTGCTAGATGCAATAAAAGAAGATTGGGTACGATTACGTGGGCGTTACAAGTTGATTGAAGCTATTAAAAAGTTAGAAGCCTATTCGGATGACGGAGGGATTGCGTTAAATGTTTTAAAAGAACTTTTAAAAGAGTTAGACGAACCTCAATTCATTACAAAAGGAGAAAAACGATGAATACAAAAGAATTAAATGAACGTTTAGAAGTGTGGGCAGCCGAGCGAAGTATTAGCTTACAAACCCCTAGTATTATTGATTATGTTGCGAACATAACTGAAGAGAATGGTGAATGGTTAGCTGGATGTAAAGCTAATGACCAAACTGAAATGATTGATGCTGTGGCTGACAAGTTCATTTTTACTAATGTCGAACTGTTGAAATTCACTTATAATATTAACGACCAAATTTTCTTTACAAATGATTTAGCTTATATCAAAGCTGCATTACAAACTGAAGTGCTCAGTAGAAACGAGTTTAATCTTTTGATTGTAAATAACTTAGGAATATTGACAAATCTTAACGAACAAGTCGATGGTGACATTTTCATAGGTGTTATGAAAGCTATAAACCGTAAATGTGTAACTCAGATGATTGCAATGGGTTATGACCACCGTAAAGTTTTTGATGAGGTTTTAAAAGTGATTGAAAGTCGTGTTGGAGCGTGGTCGGATGTACACGGAAAATGGATGAAAGATACTTCACCGGAAGCACAAACACATTGGCACACACCTGATTATTCAAAATGTAAACTTAAAGGAGTATTGTTATAATGGCTGAACTTGAAATTAGATATAATAGTAATGGCAAATACACATTAGTTATTAACGGTAAGGTTATTGGTGATAAATATACCAAAGCCTCTAAAGCTGCTGAAAAGGCAGCTAAATATTTGAAAGGTCAAAACTTATGAATAAAGATATAAAATTGAATATTGTTGTAAAACAAGATACCCAAAAGGATATTAAAATTGCCCACGTAAAATCGTACTATTTTGATAAACAATATTTAGTTGTAACAACAGTTGATGGTTTAAAACAATGGTTTAAAACCTCTACAGTATTAGAAATTCAGGAGAGTTGAAATGAATATTTCAGAATTAAAACCTAGAAGTACATCACAGGCTGATTTGGAAGTTTACATTGCTCATTGTAGCAGTGTTGTTCGTGATAAATCACCAAAAAGTGCTCAAAAGTTATTTAAAAGACTTCTAACAGAGTCTTATGGCGGGACGGCTAGTCGTGTGCTAGAATTTATCCCTTGCACTATTGACAAAATTGATTTAACACACAGTCAATTTTTTGGTTTTGTACAAGATAAAAAATATTACACAAATGCACGCGAACTTTTAAATTGGGGATGGAGTCTCAAAGATGTTTTAAAGACAGTTGACTTTACTCATTACAAAGTTTTTAAATGCGAAACACCGTATTTTATGTATGGTCAAATCTCAACACATACACAACTCACAACTGTATCACATTCACAGCGCTTTGCAAACTGTGATAGAGGTTATTGGAAACCGGATGAGGTTAAAATGACTCAAAAAGAGTGGGATGAATATGTGCCTACACATTCACCTATTCATTTACAGTCGCTTATGAAAGATGGTTACGGTATCACCCGTAAAGAAGTTTGGAATAGAGGTATTGATATGCTGCAAAATCGTGTCTTTACTATTGGGGGATATACTAATAATCCTAATGCGTGGGAACACTTTATTAAACAACGTACTGATAAACATACGCAGTTAGAAACACGTGAGTTTGTTAAAGATTTACGTCAAGAGTTGTTTCCGAATTTATATGAAAAACCACCGTCGGAGGAAAACAATGATTGATTTAATAAAGAAAATTATCGCTGAGGTTATGTCCGGCGATAGACTTCGCTATTTCACTAGAGATAGACGTATAAACAAACGCTAGAGCCCATACGGGCTTTTAGCTATTTTGAAACTTCCTGCTCATACTCTTATCCATAAACCAAAAGCCAATTACAGTTGATGTTGTGAATGTTAAAAGTTTTATCATATCTTGTATAATATGATATAAATCTTCAGATGATAATTGTAAACCCATCTGTTGATACATAGTGAAAGCATAATATGTAACATACATTGAAAATCCAACTGACCCGTAAGTTATCACAGGGCGCACCAAAGTTCTTAAAATATCTACAAAGCCTTGTAATGTGATTATCAATAAACCTATAGGAATTGCAAAATATGATTTCCAACCATGTGATTTAAAAAGCATTTTTTCTAAGAATGATGACTCGATTGTATTTTTTGACAACCGTTCAATCGCTTGATTACGACCCGCAGTTTCAGCCAACTCAATTTGACCCTCTGTTGCAATTTTAGTTTTACGAATATTTGCTTCAACTTCACGAACTGCTGCATCGGTTTCAGCTTTTATCATTTCAACTTCGTGTTTTTGTTTAGACTTTAACTCAGCTAATCGAAATTGTCTTTCAGCTTTATCGTCACTGTACTTTAACCAAGCTGTGCCAAGACCGCCAAGTATGCCGAATAAACCACCGCTTAGTCCTCCGCCTAAAAAATTAAGTATCGTTTCCATAGAAACTCCTTATATGTAATTGAAATTCACGACCATCCATAAACGTCATAAACTCACGAACAGCCGTACGACTATTTAAAATGACCTTTTGGTCTCCCAGATAGCCTTTATGTAAACCAAGTCCAATACACCCGTTAAAGTTACTTTTATAACCTTTTTCTACATCACCCGCAAAATTACCGGAGTGTATTAATATATATGAGCGACCTTTTACATTTGTGACATTATATAGAAAGCGTTTAAAGTGATGTGAATAGAAAAGTTTACAAGTATAATCACCATTTGGTATGCAGCTTATGTTTCTCTGATTTTCTTTGTTCGGCAGTTCTATACTATGACAAAAGGTATTATCATATACAAAGTATCCAAATGTACCTTGTTCTGAAGTTTCATATCTATACAGATAGCTATGTAATGTCATCTTCAAGTAGCATCGTTCCGCGTAAATGCGTACTTATGATGCCTCCAATTTCTCTTTGTATGTCAAATTGATATTTACCAGCAACTTGAAAATCCTCAGCTGCCGGATAAAATTCAACCTCACCTTTATTTTGCGTTAATGTTCCATTTATAGAGCGCTTAGCTTCACTATTTGATTTGTAACTAAATGTCATAATGCTACCTGTGAGGTCTATTAACTTTCCATTTACTTTTATCGTCGCTGTAATGGGATAGTTATCACCACGAACTCTTGAAAATGTTACTGACATAATGTAGCTCCTAATTTGGTATCTTTTAAATCAGCGCTTAGAATTAAAACCGGAATATCACCATCCAAGTTATTTTGTGTTAAGTCTAACGATATTGAAATTATATCTAAATTTGCCTGTAAATTATAATCACTTATCTCTGTTACAAAACTGTCGGTCGGTTTAAATACAATTTCACCACTCGGCGAACTCTCCTTAGGATGTAGTAGTAATTCCCTAATAGTTCCTGATGTCAATGAAGAGTTCGCAAGTATTTGTTCACCGAATGTTGCCATCTTACAATTCCTTATTGATTATCTGTGTAGGTATATCGTCTTGAATAGTCAATGTCTTACCTACCAAGTTTGGTTGTGTAGCTCCATTCTCAACCGTGTATTTAAAACTACCTCTTGCTGTGATAGGGTCTCCCGTACAAGTAGCATCAACAACAAAATGACCGCTCTCGAAATCAAGACTCGCCATATCATCGCCTTTTCTGTTTATAACTCTAAGTCCACCCATAAAACCACGAACAATGGCAGACTGACCTGTATTGCCAAAATCAACCTTAGCTGTATCTGTTCCTGCAACCAAAGAGTAGCATTGAATAAAAGAGGCTTGTGAACCGCCAGCAAGCTGTACTACTTTTTCGGTTAATCCACAGTCTATCATATACCCATTAAAATACTCTATCCCGTCAATCACACAGCGTATTAAAGCAGTATTGTTATCAAGTAGCCCTGTTATCGTAGCAGTATAAATTTCTGCATCTGTTGTGTCAGCTCCATCTTCAATAGTGATATGTGTCAATAGAGGGTTAAGACCTTTGATGATTATCTTAGAAATATCATCTCCTGCTCCGAATGTTATGTCTCCTGAAACAGACAATTCGTTTATCCCTAGCTTTTGCATTAGAATACGAGCATCTTGAATGTTATTAACGGGCTTACCTACTGTTCCGATAGGCGTTGATACACCTGCCTGACCGTTGATTGGGTCTAATGTAACATAGCCTTGATATGCACTTGCCAGAAGCGTAGATAAATCTTGAAGTCCCGCCGAGTTATTTGGTGTAGGAATACCATTCGTGATAAGAGTGTTGTTATGAACATTAGTATTTGCTCCGTCAAATAGTGCTGAGTATCTTTCCGCAGTATCTTCGAGTTTGAGCTTGTAGTCATTTATCATTAAAACAACTCTACCTAGAATTACATCCCCCGTATCGACAGGGGAATAGTATTTTATAATCGGTGGGTATGACAAGCCCTCATCTGGGTCAGCTTCCAATGCACGGCATTTTCTTCTAAACTCATCCATATCTAGCTTGTATCTGTTTGGAGACAAATAAACCAAATCTGCACGTGGTATCGAAACGATACGTGCTTCCCAATCCACCGAATAAGCCATTTCTAGCTCTCTCTGGTTAAGTTGATAGAGAAGCTAAAGCCTCCTGAGCCGATTGTTCCTGAAATAGGTTGCCAAATGTCTGGTGCAGTCTCTTTACCTTGTCTTACCCATCCTACAACATCAATAGTTGAGCCTTGATATACAAGAGTATTTGAAACTGTTTTAGCAACTGTACCGCCTGTTGCACTTTCATAGAAGATAGCAACGTGAGCCTTATCTCCATTAGTGATATCTCCGTCAAGTGTTCCGTCAAGTGTAAATGTAGTTCCACTCCAAGAAGTGTATTTGTAATACTCTCTTGATGTAGTTCCTGTTCTCAACACTCCAACATATCCTGTCTGTGGTACGTCTGCTCCAATAGCATCAACATCAATAGCTCCTGCTCCTGACGACTTAGCAGAACAAGTGTATGTATCATAGTCTGGTGCATTGAGTGAGCTATCTTTTTTAGCCAACATAACGTGAGGGTCATCAGCACTATCTACACAGTTGATAGTACCCTGAATAGTAACATTATTTGGCGGTGTGATTGTATCCCCGTCAAGTGATGTAAAGCCGTCTGCCGATGTTACTTGTGTAGGCTCAAAACCAATACCGTAAGCACCAATCCAAGCACCTGTAAACTGACCCAAGTGGTTTGGAGAAGTGGAGAGTGCTGACGGTGTTCCAGATACTGTAGCTTTTGCTCCACCTGCTCCTGTTACCTCTAATGTATCAGCAGGAAATACACCTGTATTTAAGTGCAGTACCAATCTTGTTGCAGACGAACTTGTAGTATTATCTACCGCAACGAGATTACCTGTTCCTGCCGTAGCTCCTGTACCCCAAGAAAGAGTTTCATTTTGTGTCCACGTACCTGTTCCTGAGCCAATAGCACAATCATATAGGCGACCTGTCCATAGCTTACCATTAACACCATATAAAGTGTCTGAGCTATCCTCACATAGGATTGCCTTAACATACTCGTAAACGGCTCTCTTATTAGCCTGTGTTCCCCAATTCCATTTACCGATAAATGGTTTAGCCCCATTACCGTCAATGTCGATTAGATTGTACCCGTCTGTATTCGATACATCATACCCTCGTACTGTTGCGATATCGGCAGTTGTATTCTGAGGGTCTTTTGCGTCTGCGGAAACAGATGCAACTTTCTCTCCAAGACCGAGTGTTGTACCCCAAGTAGCATACGGATATTGCCACTTATTCAAACGTACGTGAACAAGGCTGTTATCAATCTCTGTTCCGCCATCTTTAGTCTTAATACAAATTCTAGCAAGTGTATTACTGTCTGTCTGGTTTTTACCCGTACCCCAATGTGAAGTAAGGACTGTATTGTTCTGCAAAATGTTGATGTTTACTGTACCGTCTGTCTTACCAAGAATTTGGATGCCCGAATAAATGTCGTCTCCATTATTCTGAGTGACCGACCCGCCAAAATGATACTTCATTACTTCGTCTGTTACGTTGTAATTTATGCTGTAATCTGTTGAATGGTCGTACAATGTAATGATTGTACCAATCGCCTCTGATTTAGACGGGTTTGGATATGAAAGGTTGATTTCATCATCGCCACTAATCGCTGTATCATACACTATCTTTTGTAATGCTCTGTGCATCCAATAAACGTGAAATGTATCTGAGCCTGAAACAAATGTTATAGCTCCTGTTGATGCTACTTTAAACTGTGCTAACCAAGCGGTTACAGCAGTAGAAGCATCTGAACTTATGTCGTAAATTGCCATAGTATATCCTTTATACTGAAACAGGTGTTAATGTAATCTCCACATTAATCCCGTTTGATGTTATCGTTCCACTAAAGTCCGATTGTTCATAATCTGTACCTGACAAATCTGCCTGTCTTGCCCAACCTACAAATTCAATGTCTGCTGAGTAGTCTATGCTCGTAGAGTACACACCGCTTGAGTTAGTCGTCCCACTAACTATCTTAGTCTTATCTGATTTTTTAAGTATCATCACATTTGCATTTTCAATACCTCCTTTTGTATTTACATCAACAACCTTTACAATTATGTCTGCCGATATTGTGTACGGTGCATCTTCGTATGTTCCTTTATCAATGGAAAAATCTGCATTTAAAAGCTGATGAACGTAAGTGTTGTGAAACTGCTCTGTAACAGGCTTATCTAATGTAATTGAAAACTCTTCAATCTCTCCCTTGATTGGATATGACGGGTCAGCCATTCCAATTACAACGGGTCTGTCTGCCGTGTTGTCAAAGTCTCCCTTGAAGCCAAAAGCATTTTGACCCAATCCCATAAGTACCCTTACGGTCTTATCTATTCGTATAGCAGAAAAGCCAGACCAATTACTTATATCAATATAGGCTGCATCAATACCACTAGGGTTGAAGTTAGTACCACCAAATTCCCACCATAGCTCATTTGAGCTTTTCTGGAAGAAGAATGTATTTGTTCCAGATTGATTATAACTGCTTTCATCTCCGAACACACCAATCCATCCTGTCTCAGCACTTTTTACAACCGCAAATATTGAGAAGTCTTTTGTCGAGAATTGTGAGAATTTAAAATCTGTAATCTTTAGGTACTGACTTCCACTACTTGTTGTAAAAGCTGTTCCTCTAGGCGTTGATGTAAAGTTTGATGAAGAACATCCAGATTGGGAAATCGTATAGTTCCCCGTTCTATCTGTTACGTCTCCGTTTAGCACATCATCCGTTGGGAGATAAACCAATGTGTAATCACTCCATACTGCATATCTTCCGTATGTGTCTGAGTTACCATATAGATTGGCGTTTGAGTTCCCACCCCAGATATAAAATGACTGTAAGTTATCTGGTGCAACGATAGGAAGTTTTACCTTGATGTATAAGTTCTTATTCGCCTTATCAAAAAGAATGATGTCAAAGGCTAGTTCGTTCTGCCCTTGTGCATCCGTAGTGAAGCGAATATCCCCACCATCTGTCTTAAATATACTAAAGAAACCGTCATCTATGTTTGCCTCAGTAAGAGACCATACAAAGTTTGAGTGAGCACCGTCAATTATCTCTGCGTTGCCTGTATCTGATGATGTAGCTCTAATGGTAAGTTTTTGCTTTTTAGTCCATTGTGTACTGTCTATAGCCATTATTGAGCCTTTTTTGTTTTGCTGTGAATAAGAGTCTTAATTACAGCTATATCTTTCTTATTTTCCCATACGGTCACCAATAATGCGTCTTGTTTAGTTGATATCTCATCTAGTTTTTTAGTGACTGTCGGCATCAATACTGTCACTTCTCTGTTACCAAGTATGGAACTCCCTGCCCAAGCAAATATCGCTAACATTATTGGTGCTACAAACATACTTATTAAAATATGTGGCACTGAATTTTTTACTATCTGAGGCATATCAAATCCTTTCAATGTGATATTATAACATATTTTATTTTAATTTGTTAATGACTGAAATGTATTTGTAATACATCTGTGTTGTACCTTGATGCTGTTATAGTTACATTTATATCGTGATAATAATTACAATATATTGTAAGCCCTAGTGAGCCCGCATTATAATTTCTACCCTCACATATTGGCTCAGGTGTTGGTGTGCTGTGACCCTTATATCCACTACCTGTCACAACAACATCATATTCAGATACGTGAGCCAATGTAAAATGATAATCCCAAGCATCATTATCATAATCTGATGTGGAATTGTCATATCTTACAAAACAACTTTCATACCCATTAAATAATGTATATGTTGATAATATTGTTGTAGTATCACCCTTATTATATTTATACACTCTACACAAACTATAACCACTTTCACCTGTTGTACTTATAACAGAATTTGTTGTTATCTTTTGTGGCAATATTGATGGAGCATTATCATATTCGCAGTAATAATCATATTGTTCATCATTTCCATAAAAAGTCCATTTTGCTGTTGGTGGACATTTTACTTGTTGTTCGTTATCATCTTCATAAGCAATAGGAGAATTTGTAATGAATAATTCTAAAAAACTATCGACTTCAAAATATAATAATGTTGGGTGGCTTTCATATTTATATTTATCTGTTGCAGTTATTAGAAAATATCCGTTGTAAACAAATCTAGTGTTATCTGTATATACTGTAAATTCACTATCTATATTTTTAATTTTTACAGTATCAACACTTATTGTTGCTTCATCGTATTCAACGTTCGCTGTGTATGAGCTGTATGTTTTATAATCATAGATATTGAATGTGTATTCTTTGTTCACAACAGTCCATGAGCCACTATCGTCAATTATAGGACTTTCACTTCGTACTTTTGTTAAAAAATCAATATAAGCAAAATCACTATCACAATTCGTTCCATCATTTGCTTTTATCCATAAACTGAACGACCAACCATCATGTATATCTCCTAACGTTAATGTTATAGTGCCGTCACCATTATCTACAGCGTATTCACTTTGTCTATCACAATAATCTTGAAATTCAAAATCTTCTGAAGTCCATAGACAACTATACGTTGTATTGTTATCATAATTTTTAATATTTATAACTACAACATCTTTTGATGACACCAAAGCTTTACCTATATCCGATGGGTAAAAGTGTGCTGTTTCAGGTTTACTTATGTCTTGTGGCACAACATCTCTATCTTCGTCAAAAGTTATATCATTTATTGTCGAAACTTCAAGTATAGGTAGGTCTGTAACGTCAGGACATCCGTCTTCTTGTTTATCATCGGATGTAAGTTCAATGAATTTGTCATCAACTTCCCATTCGATACACTTTTCAAATGCCTCTGTCTTAAACTCTATACAGGGCGTGATTGTGTCTTTTTTGTATGTTACGCAGGATGGTGTTTTCTTCTTTGATTTTGTGGCTGTAACAGTGGTCTGTGTGTTTTGACCGCTCCCACTATATGATATTACTTTTCCCATAATAATAATTCCTAGTTGGAAAGTTTACCTAAATCGACTGCCGTCAGTGTTGAACCGGCTTTGTACAATAATACTTTATTTATTGTTAGTGTTTTTGTTTTATCAATATTGCTATCAACTATCGAAGTTAAGGTTTTTACGATTGATGTTGTACTTGTGTTACTACTCATAACGTAATCCTTTTATTGTTTGTTCTAATTTTGGAGGGCTAAAAGATAATGAAATTTCACGAACAATCCATTTTAAACCATCGTATTCGATAATGTCATTAGGTTTCAAGTTTGGTGTGTGTATTGTTTTAATGGTTATCCATCGCTCTTTGTAACCACCTTTTAATAATTCCGCTCTAGCTCTCGCTCTAGCAACAGTTTCGTCTGAGAGTAGGTTATCTTTTATTATCAACTGTTTCGTGCCTCTATCGTGCTCATATAGGCCCTCATAGCCATTATTTTCCGTACTGCAATACTCTGTGCTTGTAAACGTAGTCATTTTATACTACCCCCTGTGCGTCTACTGTGATTTTTCCATTCTCTTTGATATTTGAACAGATAATGTAATACAATTTAGCCGTTGTGACCGTTACCTCTACCTTACCGAAATTATCTACAATGAGACTTCCGAAATCGCCTGTGACCTCTTTACCGAATACATCCTCAATCGGCAGTCCAAAGCTACCCGCTATATCAATTTTGAATGTAGCAGGAAGCGAACATAGTGCATTGTCATCTAGTACCCATTTCTGAGTGGCTGCACCGCCACATACAATAGCATCAAGTAGTGTTACGGGATGTCCTGCTTGTGGCGCAGGTATCGTTATATCAACGAGGTCTATGCTCATTGAGATATCAACCTTTTTACCAACGTCTCCCGCCTCGTATGAAATGTACGGTGTCGTACCCGTATCAACATAGCTGTAGTTCTGTACTGCCTGACTTCCAAAATATATTGCGTTGATTGACGTAATAGGTTTATCGAGGTATGTGACATACTTATCTAAATCGCTGTCGTAGATTATCTCCTGAGTTGTCGTCTCGATTGTTGTCTTTAGTGCATCCGTGATGTTGCCCATAAATGCCTTTTCAGTCCAATCCGTACTATCGTAAAGATACTTGATATAAAGTTTACCTGTTCCTGTTGATAGGTCTTGTGTCTTATAGTCCACTAGATTTGGCGCACCTTTTTTCTCTACAAATATAAGCGTAATATCAGTATCCTTAGATACTAAAACATCCCCACCTTTTTCGTACACTAGGGGGTCTATAATCTCACAATAACACGTACCACTGTTCACAGTATTATCTGCAAAACTTTCTGGAATTACGTCCTCTATTTTATTACATTGATAAGTGATTGAAAACTGCATTGAGCTGTACGCGTACACAGTCACTGATTTTGTATTATAACTAACTGCCAACTCGCCTGTTTGTTTTGAAGCAAATCGTATTACGTTGTAGCCTTGATAGATGAAATAATCCGTGTCTTTTACGAGAGGATTTCCATTTATTGTAATTGATACGATATTGTCTATCCCACCTTTTGTTCTTGTAAAACTAACATCTGATAAATTTATAGTTTCATTAACTACCGACTGCAAGGGTTCTCTTGCGCTCAATCCGTTTATTGAATATGAAAAACCTTTAGAAAGTGATGGATTAAAATATACCTCACCGCGCATATTGTCATTATCATAATCAAATGAAATACTAGGTTCAGAGTAAATATCATCTGTTACAGGATTTGTAAGTATTGATTTAAGTTTTGCTGTTTTATCTCTTTTATCACTATATGATTGTGCAAATACCTCTGACTTCAAAAAAGAGTGCGCTATTGTTGGAGAAGCATCTATGCTTTTAAGTTCTTCAAGATACAATTTTTCATTTACCTCATACGCATCACCTCCAATAACTCTAACCATATCTAAAATACGGCTCATAGGTGTACTATCTTTTGCATAAGACTGATTTGTAAATGTTATTGTTGGTAAATTGTTAACAACTTCTATTGAACCGCGAGATTGTTCTATCAATTCATCAGAATTTGAATAAGAATAAGCATCATTCGTTGTCAATATATCAGTGAGCTCTATTGGCTTCCCACTACATTCAAAACTTATTGTATTTCGCTCATTGTAATTTTTTTGGTCTAATATAAATGTAAATATTTGTGAATTTATAGTAACCTTAACAGTATCACCAACATTACCTGAAATTCCTTTACCTGAAATGTTACAATTATTATACCCTCTTCCAATGCCCATAGTAATGGATACTGATGATGGGAAAATTTGTGTACCTGCAACATCAACTGAAACAGACTCTAATCTTGTCATATCAACACCTCAATATTTGTATAAAAATACTCAGCACCATCGTACAGCGGTGTAAATTCTAAATATTTTTTAGTTAAATCAAATTTCATATATTCAAAACTACCATCATCGAAAATTATCTTATGAACCCCAACAGCAGAAAGAGTTTTTAGTTGATTTACGACAACTTTATTTAACATTATAACATTATTACTCATAATTTTGTAGGGTCTCGAAAATTGTTTTTTAGGTAACACAGAATAAACAGTCGAACCATCTAACATTTTAGTTGATGCAGCACTAAATGTATGTGTAACTAAATTTTGTTCCCATAACATTTTCTCATTAAAAGTAACTAAGCCTATCGACACAACTCTCTTGTCTTTGTACGGTTGTGCAACACTTGATGTTACTACGGCAGTAAGTCCAAAAGAGTTCGGAAATACTCTGCTCCACAATGGCTCGTCTGTCTTCGTGATTTGTAATAGTAGTGACGGTGCTTTTACGTAAACATTCTCTCTTGTTTTTAAATACAACGGTACTATTCTCAACATAATTGACTGAGCCATTACCGTCGGATAAGTCAGTGTTGTGCCTGCTGTAAAAGCTCCAACATAGTTTGGTGTAATAACATCTAAAAAGTTTAATGTTGGGTACGGTGTGATTATTTGTGGAGCTGTTATATAATTCAAATCATCAAAAGTCAAATCTTGTAATGATTTTATTTCATCAATAGTCAATCCCCCATCCCAACCACGAACCATATTTATACTACCTTTAAAGTGATAAACTGTATTATTTAAGTTTGCACCAATTCTTACAATTTTTGGTGAGTAATCAAATGACGGAACACTTCCTGCAAACGCACCATTTATATAAACATCAGTTCCATTATTTAATACAAAATGATAAAATGAATTGAAATTTATTTTTACATTTGTTAAAATACCCTCATTCCCCTGAACATAATACCCCACATATCCATCACTATTTATATAAATATAAAATTCATAAATACCATCAGAATTTTGCTTACATAATAAAACATTTTTTTCTGTTGATGTTATCACATCACATTTAAAACGCATATACGATGTATGACTATTATTTGAGTTGAAGTATATTGATGGTGTTATGTGTGATGTTGTACCGTTAAATATAGCATAGTTATACCCATCATTACCACTATTATCAGTAGAAAAAGTTATATCAACACCTGACCCATCCTTACCAAAAGCTTTATCTGTAAAGTCAGAATATAAAGGGTGAAATGTGTTTACTGTTGCCGATACAGGATTTGTCGGAGCAGGTTGTATATCAACATATCCTGTGACACGAACTTCTAACATTGTTGAAATAACCATCATAAAACCCTCAGTGTATATAATTGGCTCATTTAAAACTATATTGACTTTATAATTAAAATAATCAATAGCTAAATTTGGTGTCGCATAAGATTTATTCATTCCTATAAAAAACATATTTGGAATTGGTTGCTCATATAAGCTGTATTTTATAGGGTTTGTAACCTCAATAAAGAAACTACTTGTTTTTTCTAATACAATTATTGTTCCTTGTGACAATGGTATTAATTGTTCTATGACCAATGAGTACAAAACAGCATTTATAGTAGAGCTTGTTTTTACATTTACATCATATTGATTAGAAACTATCTCGTTTATAAACGCAACGACAGTCTTAGGTATAGACACAACAACATCATAATTTACTACTTCTATAAATATTGAATTTGGGTAAATTATAGGTGCTTGTATTGTTGGGGTTTCAAGCGTAATGTTTATATCAATTATATTTGCTTCAATTAGTTTAGGAAGAGAAACTGACACAATATTTACGGCACTATCTATTGATAAACTGTTTGGAAAAATGATTGGTTCCTGTACTTTTGATTGCAATAGTGTTATATCTAATGTCAATAACTCACTATGTGTCACAAATTTATACGTCGGCTCTAGTAACGTTGATGTGATTGTGTTTAAATCTGCACTAACCAATCCGCCTTTTACAAAATCATCTGTTCTTAGCTTTTCAATCTCTGCGTCGGTTAAGACCCTATCCCATACACAAATATCCGAAACGTAATCTACGTTGCTCTCTGAGTAAAACTCTATCTTTTTCGTGTTGTCGAAGTCTATCGTCTGACCAGTCAAATTTATCATCTGCGTACCGTTACGAGTAACCCGTATAGTACCGTCTGATTTGATAGTCATAGCGATATGTTGCCACTCTTCCCAAGTCTCAACTATCTCGTTTAGCCAATAGTATGTAGTGCCGATTTGGAATGTGTACTTAGGCACTCCACTACTATCACGCCAACCGACACCAAATGCCTTTGCAACAAAGTGACCGCCTAGAGATACAGACCCTTTCGCTATCGTTCCAGAAATATCTGGTTTAATCCAGAATGTAAGAGTAGCGTCATCTGCACCGCTAAACGGTTGATTATTTTGAGAGTATTGGTGCCCGCTATTCCCTTGCAGAGAATTTAGGCTATATGGCGTGTTGTGGTCTTCTACTACGTTAGATAGTGAGCTGAATGTGTTTCCACCCTCAACGCAGTCTATTATAGCGTCTCCCGTATCGTTGTCCGTGAAAGTCCACATAGCAACGTCTGAGTTATCTCCGAATGGATTATTACCTCTATTTAGCCAACTCCATTGTGTTGTTGCTCTAGGTGTATAGATAGAAAGATTTATCACGTCTGGTTGAGCTATGTTTTCGGAAGCTCCTGCAAAGTTATCATTCATCAAATCTGATATTTCAGTTGATGTCAAAACCCTGTCAAATACAGTAATGTCTGTCCCATAAACATCTGTGTCGTTTGTGTAAAGTCGTACCTTTTGGGTTGCGTCTGTGTTGATGTCTGCTTTATGTGATGTTTGACTTGTGCCGTCTTTAAACCATTCCGCAGTAACACCGTCATAGGTCATAGAGAAGTAGTGATAATCTGTATCGTCTTCTGCTCCAAAGTCGTAGTAACTTGACCCGAATATACCCACGGCTTTTCCGTCATAATACCCGACACCTAAAGAGGTTGATGAAAAAGGTGTACCAATAAAAACAGCACATCTCTCATCTTTATCTTGAAGTCTCCCCCAAAAACATATTGTGAACGGGTCTCCTGCTCCAAAGCCGTGAGCCACCGTACTGTCTGCATTAGCTGTTGATGCGTTTAGTGAGTGTGGTGCGTTTTCTGATGTAGAGACATCGCTTATTGCACCTATTGTATTTGTTGCTGATTGTTCGCTGTCGTTGGTCGCACTATTATCATTCGGGTCTGTAAATATCCACGAGAATTTTAGTGAGCCATCTTCAAACGGGTCTAAACCCCTTTTGAGAACGAGTGCCATTGGTTAGCCTTTTAAAGCTTAACCAAGTCTAAACACACCGTCAGTATGCCATTGAATAATGAAGTCTCCTGCACTTGATGATTTGTCCGTAACGAAATCTACATAAGCTACAAGTGTTGATGTTGAAGTCGTGCCTGTGTCTTTGTAAATGACAGCTCCTCTTGCAGTAATCGTACTATTTGCCCAAGTAACGTCATCTGCGTCATACTTCGCCCAATCGTTCGTATCGTCTCTAGTGACGGTCTTATTTGCTAGTGCAGCCCCACCTGCCGTATATCCTGTTCCTGATACCTCATTTGTAATGTCATCAAAGTTTGAATGAGCGTCAATATCTAAAGTATATGAGCTTGTAACCAATGCCACCTTAATTGTGTCATTTGCCCAATCAATAGAGCCTATCTTCGCTTTAAATTCGTTGTAAATTGCACTTGCCATTTTTCTATCCTTTTAGTAGATTAATTTCAACATTATACCATAAACAACCCTCATAAAGTGGAGAAAACTGTAAAGGTACTTTTGTATGGTCGTAGTAGTATGTTGCTGACGTATTATCGTCAAACTCTATGACCTTTGCACTTTCGTCAACTGTGTCAATCAACGCGTCTTTTGTTTCCTCTTTTATCCACCCTGATGATTTGGACGTTATTTGTACTTCATTGCTCATAGTACCCTTTGCCTGCACAAACACGACACTAGAACCATCAACAGCAATCTGTCGTTCTGCAATATAATCATCAATATCAAATTCTGTTGAAATAAAGCATTTATTATCAAGTGTAACACCATCAATTTTTGTGACTCTTTTCATAAAGTGCTCCTTGTTAAATATTCAGATAATGCAGTGGCCACTGACTCATCACTCAAAGTTGCAAACGTTCTGCCACCAATATTCAAATTCAAATTTACAGTACGCAATGGGTTTACTGAACCACCCGAACTAAATCGAGGTACTTTTGCTACCACTCCACCTTGATTGTAACGTGGTAACATACCTTGATTTAAAATGTTCAATCGTTCAAGACCTAATGCTTTAACAGCTTCCTTACGAATAATGAACTCACCAGCCTCTAAAAGAGCTTTGATTTTATCACCACCACCGTACCCGGGTAATTTTCCTGTTTTTCTACTGTGACCTATACCATTATCCAAATGTCCGCCCGAATTAAATCTAGGTATCAATCCACCTGTTTTACGAGGTATTGGTGCTGGATGAAAAACCTCATAAGTATCTAACCTACGACTTATTGGTCGTTTTGCTTTTGCCACAAACGCATTATCTTTTTGAATAGCTGCGCGGGTATCAAAATTAAGTTTAGATGTTGGTGATGTCGCCTCAATATGATTTTTAAGTGTGTTAAATTGCTGTTGGGCTGGGTCATCATCTAATAAAAGGTCAGTTGTTATACCTGTTTTCGTGTTGCGTGATGTGAACTCGTAAAAACCACCCTCAGCATCACTTGTGTCTAATTCAAGTTTACTTACAATTTGCCCAAACTCATTTTCAACATATTTTAATTTATCATTAACTTGCGTCGTATCAGCATCAACCTTTGGTTTTATTTTAGCCGCATCAGCTTTTTTTTCAACCTCATCAGTTATTTTATTAGCTGTTTCGTTCAAGGTAACGGGGTCTGGCACAGCTTGTATTTTCATTTGACGTTGTTTGTCGAATATAGCATCAATATTTTTCTCAATATCTTTTATATGCTCTTTAGCTCTATTTAAGTCTTCATCCCATTTAATACCTGTTATCTGAGAAATCATTTTAGTCATAAGCTCTATCGCTTGAACTTGTAAATCTATCTCAGCTTTTACTAATTCTATCTGAGCTTTTTTAAGCGCCATTTCATTTTTGATTTTAGCAATAGCGCGACGCTCTTCTTCTTTTGAAAGTGCTTGCACAATGGAATAACGTTTATTTTCATATTCTATTGCGTTTTGTGCTGTTTGTTTAGCAGTCTTGTCAATAACTTTAATTGTCTCTAACTTAAACTTTTTAGTTTTTTTATCATACTTTTGCACTTCCTCTTCGTGAGAAATTTCAGATGCAGCATATTCAGCAGCTAACCTATCAGCTTCTGCTAAATATTGTTTAGCTGTTACTAAATTACCTTTTACAAGTTCAGCTTTAGCTTTTGAAAATGCTTGTTCGGCACGTAATTGAGCATTATTATATTTTTGTAAATCACTCATCCCTGTCGTTCGTAAATCTGCAATTTTTGCGTTATGGTCCAATGCTAATTTTGTTCGTTCATCAGCGTATTTTTTACGAGTATCTGCAAGTTTTTTCTCTAACTTAATCAAATCATTGACATATCGTCTTTCTTTATTTTTAAGTGTTGCTAGAGTATTCTCAGCTGTCTTCTTTCTATCTTCATATTTTTTTATAAGTTTGTCGACACTTTTAAGTTCTTTTTCATTGAGTAATTGTGCTTGTGACGATAATTGCACAGCCGCATTACGTGTTGCGTTCATAGCTGCTATTTCAGCATTACGTCGTTTAGTAACAGCAATGCCAATTTCTTTTGTTAATTTTTTATATTTTTCAGCATTTGCAATAATAGTTTTTTCAGCATTTATTTTATTTTTATATGCCTCAACCAATGTTCTTTCAGCGTCGGTCATTGGTAGTAAACCACTTTTCAATTTACGAATAGATTTCTCATATTCAGCAATGGCATTTTTACTGTTATCTATAGCTTTATTTAATCTATCTGTCTCTTCACGAACATCTTTCAATGTTGACTTAGTAGCATCCAACTTGCCAAAATCTGCAATAGCCCCATTTAGCTTTTTCCATCGTGCTTCACTATCTTCCAACGTATCATTTAAGTCTCCAAGTTCTGACTTTATAGCCTCTAACTTACCTATGATTAAACCTATAGCAATAAAAAACGCTGCGAACGGATTAGCAGCTACCCCCATTAATGAATAAAATCCTGTAACTGCTTTTTTAAGTTTTTTGAAGTTTAATATTAAAAGTGCAATGACCATTATGAGTTTATCTGAAGCACCTGTAAAATCCTGTAACGCTGATACAAAACCGAATGATAATTTAATTACTCCACCTAATGTTTCAGCAAACCATTCAATATCTTCAATTAATCGACTAATGGACTTCGCAAAATCTTTAATGGTTTTATCATCGATATTACGGATAAAGTTTGTCATACTATCCGTACTGCTAACTAATGCTGGGGATAACTCTGAGCCTATTCTAATAGCCAATCCCTCTAACGCTGACATAAGCTCTTTGTACGCACCCATTAAAGTATTCATCATTTCACGAGCCGACTCAGAGGCGTAACCGTAAGATTTATTTAAGGTTTTAGTTTTACCTATAACTTTATCAATAGATTTAAGTAGTATTTCACCTGTAGCCGCAGACTCTGTTCCAAAAATACGAGACAATTCAGCATTTCTTATTTCAGGTGTTAGATTTTTTACAGCATTTTTAAGGACTTTTAGTTGTTCCACTAGAGGTTTGACATTACCGTTTGCATCATACATTGCGGTTGATACGCCGCCGGCTTTCTTTGAAAGGTCATCAAGATATTTTTTCACTTGATTATCAGCACTTAAACGCTGCATAACTATTTTAAGTTGTGTACCCGCACGCTCAGCACGAATACCTGAGTCAGCCATAACTTCAAGCGCAGCCGTAGTTTCATTCAAACTATTACCAAACTGTGTGGCAATAGGTGCAACTTTCTTAAATGCTTGTGATAACTGTGAAACTGTCTGGGCAGAGTCATTTGCAGCTCTTGCCATAACATCTGCGACAGTTGAAATGTCACTAGCTTCAAGACCAAAACCATTCATTGCGGCAGCAGCCATATTTGAAGCTTCCGCTAAATCCACATTACCGACTACAGCAAGGTCAAGAACACCTTTAATTCCCTCTAATTGTTGTTCAGCTGTAAAACCAGCACGACCCATTTCTGTCATTGCAGCAGCTACTTGTGAAGCACTGAAAACTGTACTTTCACCAAGTTCTTTAGCTTTATCACTCAATGCATCAAGTTGTTTGCCGGATGCCCCCGAAACAACACCTAGAGTTTTTATTTGCTGCTCAAACGATGCAAATTTTGTTACGACACCGGTTATGGCTTGAAATGCAGCGTAATATGTTGCAACACGGGCTAAGTGCTCACCGAGTTGTACAAAAGAACCAGATAAAGCCCTGACAGACTTTGTAGCCTTTTTCATACTTGATGTTGAATTTGTCGTTTGTTTTTTAAGTTTGTCAATTTGACCGTTAAGACGCTTTATTTCATTAGTGGCTTTTGCTGTTTCAGCTTTTATGTTAATCTTGACGTTTTGAGTCTTATCAGCCATAACTTATCCTTGTAAAAATTGTCTCATTTGAGACTCGTGGTCAACTACTAAGTTGGATTTACTGTCATCACCAAGTTTCATAAACTCAGCAAAATCTTCCTCACTAGCTTGTGCAACACGACTAGATATAGCATTATAGCGTAAATTTTCTTCAATATTATCATTGATTTCTTCAAGACATATCATAACAAAAGACATACGATAAGGTCTAGGGTCAATATGACCGTTACGAATAAGCCGTGCTTTAATATAACTTAGACTTTTTTTTTATCACTTTCTACATTAATATCACTAAAATCTTTTTCAGTTCCATCTTCGTTATAAAGCTCCGGATATGTTTCACGTTTGATTATCTCAAAAATCTCATTTGCTTCGATACGTGTTAGTGCGCGTAACTGCTCAGTCGTTAAATCAGTTGCATCCAAAATTGCATCCCCAATAGACTCTTCTATAACTCCATTTTCAACATCTTCCAAATATCCAAAAGTTAACGATTGAACAACAATCTTATTTCCATTATGGTCTTTGTATGTTTTAGCCATTTTTTAATCCTTTATAAATTTAACAAGCCACTCCAAAGAGTGACCTATAAATCTACGCTGTTTTTTCAGCAGCTTCGATTTTAAATAGCTTAGAGACACCATCGCCCGAAACAAGTTCTGATGCAAGCATTGTACCCTCAAAGCTAAGTTTAACAAACTCTGACGCATTTTTAAGGTTAAAGTCACCACTCGCAAGTAATGATACACGATGAAAAGTGTATTTATAGTTCACACCATTTGCAGCGCAAGACTCAAATACAAGTACACCCTCAATTTTACTTTCAGTGTAACCTTGAACATCAATGTCATCATAAGCAGCGTTATCAAACGTAACGTGTGTAACATCATTTTTAGACACCCCGCCACCTGTTTTAAAAGTAATTAAACCTTTGTCAGCGTTAAGTGTGTAATCTGTACCCTCAACATACGTCGTTGCATCAGAAGAGTCTTTTACAACAACGTTTGAAAGAAACTTAGTTCCAATGTAAATTGGCGTGTCAAGCTCTGTTGCTGTAACGTTAGCTGTAGTTGCTGTTGCAGCAGCAGTTGCTGTTCTTGTTAATTTACCTAAGAAAGCTCTTTCAAGCATTTCAGGACTAATTTCAAGAGTCTCAATAGACAATTTACCTGTAATCTTTTTAAGAATGTTCATATCCTCATACGCGGTGCAAGTCTCTGTATTGTCATGAGTAAGTGTGTCAACTGTTGTGGAAAACGAAACATTTTCTGTTTGCCCAAAATCAACCTCTGTACCCAAAACACCATCTACGATAGGTGTGAATTTTAATTCCCCACCACCTGTGTTATAATATTTACTTTGTGCAGCCATAGTAAACAACCTTTATTTTATATTTGCAATAATTGATGCTTCAAAATATAAATATGCAATATCCATATCACCTTGTAAATTCAATTCAGACCCTACGAAATCAAGTTCATCGTAAGGTAAAACTGCTTTCACCATAGCATCAACTAATGTTATATTGTCAGAAGTCACAACAAGTGCAAATCTAACAACTCTAGTTAATGAGCGTTTTGGTTGTACTCTAGTCATAACAACAACTCTAGGACTTATTTCACCATTGTCTTTCGCCGATGATATTAATAAATCTATAACTTCTTGTTCTGTCATTGAGCAGCCCATAACTATACCTCTTGTAAGAAAATGTTAACACCATCACCAAACTCATCTGGTGATAAATCAACAACCCCATAAACTGTTCCATTTATTTCAAGCGTGTCATTCTTTTGAATATCTGAAATTTCAGAATAAGAAGCCCACGCGTGAAAAAATGTTGTGTCTAATTGGTCGAGACTTTGCTCAAAAAATTGAACAGTGACCTCTTTTAATGTGTCGCGTGATTTATAAATAGCTTGTGTTGCAAATTCTTGTAAAAAAATGTCTTTAACATCTAAGCTCATTTGTTCTTTAAAATCACGTAACAACATAAACCTATCCTATCTTAACGCCAACGTTACCGTCAGTTGATGCAGCTTTTGTACCCCAAGATACGCCTGCACGAACATTTGCACCAGAGTTAGAGTCTGTTGTAACAACACTATTACCAGCATCCCAATAAACAACATCACCAACTTTAATTTCATCAGCGTTAGCCGCCGGAAACTCATAAACACCAACAGTATCAACTGAAATTTTTTCACCAATCTCACCAGCTGTTTGAGCAATACCGATACTATCCGCAAAAACAACAACATCACGAACAGCTGTCGCGACCAATGCAACCATAATTAATACAAAACCATCATATAATTTCTTCATCTGAAAATCCTTTTATATAAAATAACTAAGGCGCAAACCCTAGTTATTACCTCTGTAAAGACCACGATAATCTTCACACATTACACCAATATCGAAGATACCCTCGAATGTTGTGCGAATAAGTGTTGAGTCATTGACTTTAATTTGTGGAGCACGTCCCGTACCAGCCAAATAACCCATTTTAAATGTTCTTTCACCAGCAAGTAAGTACCAAGCAGTGTCTGATGTAATCTCAGGGTCAACGACAAGTTCGTAAGCGCTTTGGTTAACATTAGGAACATTGACATTGTCTGCACCAAGTTTACTTTGTGCACCAAGAATTTCTTTAGCTGTAACTTCAAGTGCTGGTGACACAATAAGATACTTAGGTACAATATTGAGTGGTGTTTTACCATCAATGGATTTATGTTTAGACATAGCTAAACGACCAGCCGACAATGCCTCAGAAGATAATGCAGCAGTAGCTGTATTGTTACGACTCGTATGAAAGAATGATTTACCATCTGACATTTCATAGTTCTTATAGTCACCTTTTAACTGTAAAATGTCATAAGCAATACCATTTGCAGTTGTTTGTGCCATACGACCGAATGTACTGATGAGGTTTGTAAAGTTACCTAAATCATCATTGATAATCATTTGACGTGTAAGTACAAATTTATTACCGAATGTTTCAATTTTCCAGCTCTCTGCTTTTTCAGCACCGCTAAGTTCTTTTAAGTCACCGTTTTCAAGTGTTTTAGAAAGACGACCACCACCAACAGTAGCTGTTAACTCAGTCATTGTTCTAAAATCAGGAACGTCAACCTCTTTCATCCAAGTCTTGTATGTACCTAATTGAGCACTAAACTCAGATACTAAAACTCTTGCACCTACAGATTGAAGCAATAATGGAAAATCACCACTTACAAGTGAACGCTCAGCAGTAACCGCAGGGTCAAAACTTCTTTCGCTCTCAGGTAAAAGTGCATTACCAATCGATACAAGTGATGCGTGACGATAACGCTCTGCACCCTCAGCTGGGTTTTCGATTTTAGCACCTGCACGCATTGCAAGACCATCAACCATAGCATCAATTTTTTTAGCTCTTTCAGCGTTTTCATCAGTTGCCGGAGTACCAACAGCCGGTGTTTCACCTGCAAAGTCTTTTAAAAGTAACGCTCTAAACTCGTTCGCTGTAACTTCTGGGTTTTCACCAAGAATTTTAGCTCCACGCTCACCGAAATCTAATGCAATAGCTTGAACTTCTTTTTGACGTTCAACGTTTGCTTTTTCAGCAGCAAGTTTGGCTCTTTCAGCATCAAGTTTAGCTTTCTCATCAGCAACACGCATTTTTTCAAGTTTTGCCATTTCAGCAATCTCTTCTTTGTTACGCTTTGACATAGCTTCAAGCTGAGCAAGGCGTTCTAATTGTTCTTCATTCATTTCTGAACTCCTATTGATAATACTTTCTCTTTTTGTTGCCCCGCTATCGAAACCAATTCCGACAGCTGAAACTTCAAAAATATCAAAGTTCGTAACAGTTACCGTATCCTGTTCATTATTAGCACCTCTTGTCACCTCATAGTCACGAATTTCGTAACCGATTGACACATCCGTTAAGATACCCTCGTTATACTTACTGAATACACGTTGTGACTCAGCATCGCTCCCGAAAGTAACTTCACCTACAATCTGACCGTTTTCAACACGGGGATTGCTGACCTTACCAACAGCGCTGTCAACACTGCTTATGTGGTCTTTAAAGAAAGTATTTAAATGTTCAGTTGTTGCACCGTTTACATCCAACACTTCAGTATAATACTCTCCTGTACCCCAATCGAAACGTGTTCCGCCATTGTCGTCACTTACAAACACGAAAGTAAGGGTGTTATCTTCCGCATTGTCATTACGGCTAACGCTAACCCCCATACTCCGTGTTTGAGAAGTTCCGCGTAAAGCCTCTCGTTTGTTTATTTGTTTAGGCATTACTACTATCTCCTTTTTTATTAGATGATGAACCCTCAGCGCCCGTAGGATTTTCATCATAGTCCTTTGGGTCGCCTTTAGAATTTACCCCGTCGTCCATATTACTATTTTGCATAGTATAGTCAGGGATACCATATTGAGCTTTTAACTCAATTTCACGAGCTTTCTTACGTAAGATTTCCTCGTAATCCTCTCCCTCTGAATTTGCAACATCCGTTTCACAAGTGAGGTTGAGTCTAATTTTCTTTTCAATAGCTGTGATTTCTTTTAATGGGTCAACTAAGTCACGTTTTGGCATAATCCATTTTGGTTTTATCCACTTGTCAGGGGCTTTTGTAATACCTGTAGCTTTAACTTCACCTAAAAGTGCAGCATTTTTTAACCAAGTTTCAAAAACATCATTTAAAATGTAATTTACAAAATGTTCTTGCTCAGCATCAAAACGTTTAAAGTCTTGTAATAAAGATGCTCTTGATGATGCAAAATTCACTTTTGAATAATCTCTAAATGAAAGTTCGTAACTAAGCTTACGTGCTGTAGCAATAAGTCTAATTGTGTTCTCACTGAATTGTACATAATCTGTTGATACAGAGTCGGGGTCAAGTTTCGTTATATCCTCACCCTTATCCATATATAAAACACTAACGCCATTTATTGTTTGTATCTTTTTGTTTAGGTTTGCCCCGAATGGGTCACCTTTACCACTCTGTTTTACAGCATACGCAATATTAGCACGAGCTCTAGCTGCCTGTATTGATGCGGTTTGAAATGCTGAAAAGTTTTTAAGGTCTAAAATAGCCTGTTTGTACTCAGACACACCGCGTACTTGACTAGGGCGGTCAGCTATGAAATAATTGATGATGTGTTTTGCATCAATACTGAATGGAGTACCTTTAACATCTTTGAAATGATACTTGATAACGACACCGCTTGCATCAAGTTCTATCCCACCGTCAGTACGTCCTGTGTCTACGGCATCAGCTTCAATGAGCTGCAATTTAAGTCCTGTATCAGTCACGCGTTTGTATATGAAAATCTCACCATCAACCATACGTGATTTAAGCATCATACGCTGCATATCATAAAAAGTGAACTTACCTAACGCATCACAAGTTTTAGGGTTCGTAGCCCATTTTTTAAATGCCTCTTCAACAGTGTCATCATATTTCTTTTTTCCTGTTATTGATTGTAGATGTATCCCATTACCAATAACATTATTGATGATAGCATTGTCAATGTTATCCATAATAGCATTATTAGCACTAAGCCATCTAGCACGCGCACGAAGTCTATCTCTATCCGGCGCAGCTGTTGTTTCAAAATCCGATATAGCGTTCCAAAAATCTTTATTAGCATTAGTGACCTTTCCACCCTCATAAAACCCGCGAACTTTCAAAATAGCTTTGACTACAGCTAACGCCGCTCTGTCTATAAATTCAAACATTATTCTGAGTCTCCAAATTGGACTTGCGCAGCACCTCGTGACACTGTTGAGCCTGCTATTACGTCTCCGTAAGTATTGAGCATCTTAGTTAGCCACTCTTCACGTCTTTGTAGAAATTGTAAGTCAGCTCTTTGTACAACACGACCATTAATTTCATATCTTTGTGCAGTATTTACAGCATAGATTGCTTCCTGAACTTCAGCGAGTTGTTGACCGTATGTTTTTAAAGTAACTGCCATAATAACTTCCTTTTATGTGAAATTATAACACAATCCGTTAAAAATCGTCAAGAAAGTTAGCTGTTTCGTTCATTATGTGAGCGTTTTGGTTAGTATTTTGAGCTGTTTTCGGTGCATCAGGTACTACCTTTCCGATACTTATTACAGGACGTTTCAGGAGATTTGGCTCAACATCCAATATTGATAACGCTGCTAACGCATAAATCCTAACGTCTAATGCCTCATTTCTTAACCTAACTTTAACATATTTACCTTTATCATCACGTTTTTCAGCTGTTAGCATATTAAAATACTTGTCATTATATACGGGTTTGTTTGGAAAGTGACAATAATTCGCACCCTCTTTTCTCACCCCAAGTTTGGCAAAAAAGTCATCTTTCAATGTGTGCACACCTATTGAAAAAAGTGTTAGCTCATCAGGTGACATATCATATATTGTCTTATTTGTTATAGGTGCTGTTATAGTATTAGCCCCCTTGATAGCAAAAATCTTATTAGGTATTCTATTCTCACAATATGTATAAATATCTTTTGTTCTGTGTCCACCGGTATCAATACACGTGCCCATAATTTTCATCTTAGCTCCATCTTGTCGTGTAAATGAACGAGAAAGATAATCATCAAGCATTTCTTGTGTTTCTTCAAATTGAGGGTCTCCAGCTATCACCTTGTAATCTATAGACCAAGTTTCACCATTACGCCCATGCCCCAGAACTTCAAGCTCAAAACGGTCATCTTGTGTATCTACACCGCAAGTAAGCACATAAACATCATTCGGCACTTCACATCCATACTCTTCAACGCGGTCATTCGCGCTCTTAATGTCAATACCGGCTAAATTCTCTTTCCAGACCTCAGCATTACGTGTGTTCTTCCAAACCTGCATAGCACGTGTATCACCCTCTTGTAATAATCTATGCGCTTTTATAAACTCACGTGCTATATCGTTCCAAGATAGCCATCCAAGTGGAGAATAAAACGAAGTCAATTTATACCCTCTATGCTGATGTCCCTCGTTTTTAGGTATCCATATACCTTTAGCCATCATTTCTGTTTTCTTAAACTCAGGTATAAGTGAGCCGCAATTTGGACACGCACATTTTACATCACCTTTTAAATAACCTCGTTTGTCTTTTTCAAATGTCATATACTCCCATTTAAAACCCATAAGTTCCCCACACTCATGACAAGGCATTTCATATTCACGTTGGTCACTATCCTCAAACTCAGGTTCTATGTTAGATAGTCCTGAAATAGTTGGTGTTGAGTTTATGTATATCTTTTTGTTAGCAAAAGCATCCGCACGAGCCTTACCGAGCTCCATAACATCACCCTCACCGAATGTACCAAAACCGTCAACATCATCCAGCATAACTACACGTGCTGAAAATGAACGAAACGATGCTGTTGAATTAGACCATCCGAGCGCGATGTTACCGCCGGCAACAGCTTTTGAATATGTTTCACCAATATCATTTTTACTTTTCCCGCCTATGATTTTCTTAGCGAGATGAGGTATTGCACGTATTGATGGTGTTAGTCTTCGTTTTGATGTACCTTTCGCAAGTGTTTCAGTTGGTAATATGTACAAAATAGGACACGGATAAAAGTCAAGATAACACATAGCAATGTTATCCGCGATAGATGAGAAGCCTAACTGTGTTCCTTTTATAACTTTAACTTGCTGTGTAGGACTCGTTGGTGACATTTCATCCATAATCTCTTTAAGATACGGTGTTCTGTCTGTCCGCCACCGGCCGGCTTCAGCTGATGCCTCACTTGTAAGTATTCTATATTTATCAGACCATTCACTCACAGTCAAACGTGGGTCAGGTTTGAAACCTGCGTTGACACCTTTTACAACAGGATTAATCATTTGTAAATCCCCCAAAATAAATGTAAAAAAAGTTGCGTTTCAGTCCAATTTGGATGTTGAAATCTAAGGTATAGTACACTGCCTGCAATTATGAGTGATACAAAAACCGCAGCATAAAGTGTTAATGTGTCATCTTTCATAAAAAACTATCCTTACTAAAACCATCTAACATCATCCCAAATTCTTTATATAAAAGTTCTTTTATGACGTGTGGGTCAGAGATACTAGCTAGCTCATTTGACATACGTTCCGGTATTGAAAGTATCTTATCACGTATCGCTCTTGATACAGCAAACGCTTTATCCTCCACTTCTTCGCGTGAGATTAAAAGACCTTTCTCTTTTTCATATTTAAGCTTTTCAAGTTTACCGGAATAGAGTGTCTTATATATGTTTGCATCGGTTATAGTTGGTTTTTCCCCAAGTTCTTCAATAACAAGCTCACCATATTCGTCTTTTGTCTGACCCTCTTTTGGAGGCTGCACTTTATCAAGCTTTTCAGTTATTGACTTTTTCTTTTTACGGGCTTTTTTCTCTAATTTAGGGTCATCAGGGTCAACATCGCGAAGACCTTTAATCACTATACCGCCTATACCCGCCATTTTTATAGCGTTAGCTACTTCATCATAGTCATAGAGTTTGTTACGCACTCCATCTTCATTGTGAAAAGGTATTTGACCTCTACTGACAGCTTCACTGAATGAAGATTTGTTGAACTTAGCAACACCTCTCTTGTGAAGCAAGTTTAAAACCTCTTTTTGTGTGTAAAGCATCTTAGCCATATTAAATCCTGTTAAAAAATATGAAAAAAGTATAACAAAATGTTTAATATATGTCAAGTTTTTCGTTATAATGAAAAGTGGAACGATTTTTGCGTCCACCAAAAGTGCGTGGTTTGGGAC
>Ga0256831_1000097_pt1 | contig 44311 bp, 69 predicted proteins | sample 132544metaG_FD_189087 | JGI IMG/M metagenome (GOLD analysis project Ga0256831, IMG submission 189087) | Hydrothermal vent microbial communities from Lau Basin, Pacific Ocean - 132-544 | ecosystem: Environmental > Aquatic > Marine > Hydrothermal vents | place: Pacific Ocean: Lau Basin | collected...
ATTTATAAAGTGCTTTCTTGAGTGCTTTATTAAGTGTTATAACTATTTTATAGTTATAATTTTACACTTTTAAAAGGTTGGCAAAATGAGTGAATTTAATCCGAAAAAAGATATTAAAAGTGAGGCTTTTTATATTAATAATATAAAAACAAAAAAAGGAAAATATCATGGAAAAAACTATAAAAGAATTAATTAAGTTAATACTCAAAAAACATAATAAAATAGAATGTATTTTTGTAAAAAAAGCTAATGCTAAGACTATGGGTTTTATGGGAAGTGGTAAAAATATGGTTAAATTTGATTTAGTTAATGACAAAATACTTGTTGAAGCAAATATCACTAAAGATAATATACATCTTTATTATGAGTTTATGAGTGAGGATGATAAAAAATATCATTGTTATATACTTGATGATATTTTAGGTATAAGATGCGGAGAAGTACGTAAGGTTATTAGATACCCTTATGCTTACTCCACTTTTAAATCTTTTAATTACTGCACTGGATTAAATGGTGCAAAATGCTTTAATTTTTATTCTCGTTCTGAATTTGGAGTTGAAGATACTTTAAAGCCTATTGAAGAGTATATAACTGAGATAAAAAAGAGTGAAGCATACAAAGAGTATATGGCTAGTTTAGCTTAGTAGATGTAGGCACAATCTGGAAAAGTTATAATAAAAGTATCGGCTAGTTTTTAGTTGGTCTAACAAAAGATTAAGAGGATGGATAAGATGTATTTAGTTAAATTAACAAACGACCAAATGGGCGAATGGAAAAAAGTTAAAAAAGAGGATGTTGTATCTTCTGTTTATATGGAAAATTTAAAAATAATTAGTGCTGAAAAAGCAAAGGAGAGAGGGATTATTGTAGGTGCAAAAAAAATGATTGAAGACGAAGAGTTTTTAAGAGATTGTGATTATGCTCCTTGTTATTTAGGAAATTATATAAATATTGATGATATTGATGGAAATGATATTTTATTTGATAGTTTTTCTGATAAGTTTTTTTATATTGGAGATATTGAAACAGATAAATACTATTTGTATTATGACGGTTCTAATTTCAAAATGGTAGAAATACTTGAAAAAAAAGAATTAGAAGCTGTACTTATAGATACAGAATCGTATGATACTGGGATTATAGAAACTTATAAGGCTAAAAACGAAGAATTTAAAGTTGATAATTCTTTTTATCAGGGTTCTATTAATAATGTGCTTAAAGAATATACAGATGTTATTGATAATATTATCATTTAATTAGAAATTACAGGAGTAGTCCTGTTCGCCAAAATTTTAGATAAAAAGGAAAATGTTATGGAAAATGTAATCATACAAAATGAGTTAAATAAGTTAAACGATACTCAAGATATTTTAGAAAGTTTAGCAAATAGTTGCGACTATAAGACTGATTCAAAATATGCAAAAGCTTTGAATCGCTTGGAACTTTTTAGAGGTGAGCTGTTGGATATTAGTCAAAATAAAGTTACTATCACTAAAGACAACATTCATTTATATTACGAGTTTATGAATGATGAAGATAAAATCAAGAATAGTTTTATTCTATGTGATATATTTGACAGACGTCAGGATAAAATAGCTTTTATCTTAAATCAAGATAGAGGTGTTTATGAAGTTGCAACTTTTGAAAAACCGAACGGGGACGCGATGAAAATTTTTTATTATCTTAAAAAACACTGGAGAGGTATAAGTTTAATTTCTTTTGGAGTTGAAGACACTTTAAAGCCTATTAATGAGTATATTACTGAAATAAAGGAGAGTAAAGCGTATAAAGAGTATAAGGCTAGTTTGGCTTAGTAACTATATTGACCAGTTGCGATAGGAATATCGCTCACCAAATTTTTAGATAAAAGGGAATGTCATGAAAAATAAAATGGAATTTAAAAAGGTTGGAAGAGGGTTAGAGGTTGACGATTTTAAACAGGTTAACAAAGATTATTATTATAATTCATTTAAGGATAAAGAAGTTATTTGCTCTATTATTAATGATAATTTTCCTTATGTTTGCACAATATCATTAAAGCATACAGGCAAAATTATCGCATTTAATGCTGATGGGAAAAAACACAAAAAAGGATATTTTGATAATGAGGAGTGTTTATATTTTATATTAAGAAACTGAAAAAAGTATATAGCTAGTTTTGCTTAATAGATGTATTCAGCACTTTTTTAGTAGTAGTTCTGTTCACTAAAATTTTAAGGAGGTCTGTTTTGAATAGTCAAATTTGGTATAGAGAGTATTATCTACATCTGTTTATGTTTTTTGATATTGCAGAGGCTAATGAGTATGCAACACAGTATATTGCTAATATAGGGGGAGATCTGTGAGTTTTTTCTTTATAGTGCTTTGTATTTTGTTTATAGTATTTGCTACTGGGTATTTGTTTTATATTATTCCTATTTTATGGGAACTTGGAAATAAGGAGGATAAATGGCGTATAAAGTACCACAGGGAAGAATAAAGCCTAAAAAAGAGGCTATGTTTGGTAAAAAACCTTTTAAGGGTAAAGAAAAAAACCGTAAAGGTCGTTTAAAAAAGAGTATTAGATTAAAGCCTAAATATAATAGTAAAAACAAAAAACTTTTTGATGTTGAAGATGCAAAATATATAGAGTGGCTGCAGTGTAGCTCTTATTCTTGTTTTGTTTGTGGTGGGCATAATGGTATAGAATGGCATCATGTCAAAAAGTTTAGTACAGACAAAAAGGATCATACTCGACTTATTCCGCTTTGTGGTGTAGAACATCATCGGCTTGGAGCTGTTTTGTCAGCTCATGGTACACCTAAAAAGTGGCGTGAGACTTTTAGTATGGAGGTGCAGTTGGAGTATGCTGCTAATATATATGAGGACTACTTGGCTGAGATGTTGTAGTAGCACTGCCCACCACTTTTTTAGTAGTAGGGTAGCTCACCAATTTTATTAAGGGGTTTATAATGGGATTTAATAAGTTTGAAAAGATTGCAAATAGTAAAAAGGCTAAAAGGTTGTATAATTATTCAAAATTGGTTAATAAAATTGATATTAAAAATTTGAGAAATATTGAAAAATATGATTTTTTGAGTCAACAACTATATGGTGTCAACGGCTGGTATAATAATCTAAAAAAAGATAAAAATGGGATGATAGATTGGAAAAATATAGAAGATACTATACTTGATGGTTTTAATATAGTTTATAAAAGTTTTGAGAAAATATCTCAGAAAGTGTCCGCTCTTGATGATGTCTATATATCTAAATTAAAATTTTTAGCTAAAAATGATTATGGGTATGGTGGTTCTTTTTAAGAAGTATCATTTAATTAAACAAAGGAAATAAAATTGAAAGTTAATTTAACAAAAAATGTTATTGCAAGAGTTACAGATGAGCAGTTCTCTCAAATGAAAGATAATGCTCGTAAAATGGGTTTTAGTGTGTTTAGCGAGTATGTTCGCTTTGTGTGTTTAAATGCTACTATTTCAGTTAGTGTTGGAAAAGGAGATAGAAATGAAAAAAAGTAACCTAAAATTGATGCTAAAAAATAGAGATAAGTTTATAGCTGAACAGGCTAAACAACTTGAAATTCAATTTAATAGTTTAACTGATTGTAAAAATAGTATAAAAAAGCTTTTGGAACTTAGAGAAAAACAGATTATCAATAATGACAAGATTATACAAAAATATAAAAGCTTTATAAAAGATTTGGAGCATCAACTTACTTTAGCTGCTGAACTTGCAGAGAAAAAAGATGAAGAGATAGAAAAACTTCATAATGAGATAGTAAAAAATAAAACTAAGATACCTTTTATTAAAGAAACTGAACATGCACTTTTTTGTGCTGAATATATTGAGGTTAAAAAAGAGGTAGTAGATGCTCCAGCAACTTTTTCTAGTCGGTTTATGCCTAATGTTAAATTTAAAATTATTGGGAATACTGTTGCTTTTTCTTCTCTTGGTATTCCAATGACGTGTAACTATATTAGAACTTCTTTTAATGGATCTATTGTTGATATGTGTAATTATCAAGGTCGTTTTGATGATGAATGGAAAGATATTAAAGAAGTATCTATCTACGAAGCTATACCGGAATTAGTCCCTAAAGGTATGATATATAATAAAAAGAACGATTCTCTTATTAAAAAAGTATGTGTAAATCCATTGTGTCAAGGTGAGTTTTGTGATTGTGATCCCTCTTTCTCTTTTGAAAAAGATAACATTAATTTTGCTTGATATTATTATTTTTGATGGTTACAGCAGAAAGAGGGTAGTAAAGCAATTCACCAATTTTTATAGGAGTCTTATCCACCATTTTTTTTTGTGGATTTGACTTTTGTTGTTTTGTTTTGATATACTTTTGCCAAGTTTTTAACGGAGTACCAATCCAAGAGCAACTTTTTTGTTGCTCCGTTAAGAATTTATCGAAGTTTTAGTAGATAAAGGTGATTGGTACTCCCTTTTTGCTATCTTCAGTAAAATGATTTTTTCTTAAATTTAAAAATACCACTTAAAATGAATGATTTAATTCAAATTACACAAATACAAATAGGTTTGGAAAATGTAAATTTTGTTAATAGTAGAGAGGTATATAAGTATCTTAAAATTGATTATTTTTCAATTTTAGTTAAAGGTAAGAAAAAATGAAACTTATTGAAAGTCCTATTAATTATATGGGTTCAAAGTATAAACTTTTAGATAGGCTTATTCCACTATTTCCTAAGGATAAGAAAGTGTTTTATGACTTGTTTGCTGGTGGTGGTAGTGTCTATATGAATGTTGCTCATCTTTACGATATTATTTATGCAAATGATGTCATATTTGACCTTATCCAAATACATAAAAAACTTTCTTCTTTTGATTTTATTCAAGAAGCAATAAATCATTCGCTAATTACAAAAACAAGTCAAGAAAATTATCTTAGACTTAGAGATGCTTATAATGTTTACAATGAACCTGAAAAACTTCTCGCCCTTATTTGGAGTTGTAACTCAAATATGATGAGATTTAATAATGATTTTAAATTTAATCAGACATGGGGGAAGAGGTGCTTTAACTCAAATACTCAAAAAAAGATAGATATTTACAAAATTAAAGATTATTCTAATGTTCTTTTTAGTTCTAAAAACTTTTATGATGTTAAGTTTGATAGTGATTGTTTTGTTTATCTTGACCCGCCTTATTCAAATACCCAGGCAGGATATAACGCTTTTTGGAAAAATGATGATGAACAAAACCTTATCTTTTTACTTTCACATTTAATTGATAATAAAATATCTTTTGGGATTAGTGGTGTTCTAAATGGGAAAAAAAATAAAGTATATGAGTTTTTAAAGACAAAAGGTTTATATACTCATTTTTTTGAAGATTTATATCAAAAAATAAGCAAAAAAGACAAAGTAAATAAAGAATATTATATATCTAATGTTAAAAGCACTAAAGATACTTTATTTTAAAACTACCCTTAGTATTATGAAGCTAAGGGTAAAAGGAGAATGCTAGAAAATTTTTAATGAGGTTCGTCAAAAAAGTATTGTAATCTTTAATGACTGTTTGGATTATATCGTAATTTTATTTAAAAAAGGAAATATTATGTTTAAAGTTTTAAAAAATGGTACTGCTCCTACTCGTGGAAGTAAGTATAGTGCTTGTGTTGATTTATATGCGAGTAATGATGTTATTATAGGTGCAGGAGAGACTGCTGTTGTTGGGTTGGGTGTTTGTATTGATTTTTCAGATAATTGGAAATATAAAAATGGAATGGTTGATTCTCATTGTTTTGGAGTTATAAAAGAAAATATAGAACATAATTCTTTTAGATATTTCAAAAAAACTCACTACTTACAACTAAACCCACAAAGTAGCATAAGATCTAAAGGACTTATTTCTGGTGTTGAAGTAATTTACTTAGATTTCGAGCAAGAAATTAAGATTATTATTCATAATCCATATCAAAATTCCCAACATAATGGAAACTATCCTATCAAAAAAGGCGATAAATTAGCTCAGATAACTCTTTTAGAACATAAATCTTATCTCTTTGGTTGTGATGGTGGGTTTGGTTCTACTGATGGTAAGGGGTAAATTGTGGTTGTTACACAAGATATTTTAGATATGTATGTTCATTTAAGAAAAACTAATTTTGGTATTTCAGATGAAGCGATAGAATTTATGAAAGATTGTTGTTTAGATAATCTATCTGATAAAAAAGAGTCTATTATTTGTACTGATTTTACTTTAGTTGCTACTGATATAAAAGGTAGAAAAAAGAAAGTTTTGCAACCGCCGAATGGGAACATTTTTACTGTTTTTATATCTGATAGATAAACATAAAGCTTAAAGTCCTATTTCTAGGGCTTTGGTATCAAAATTCCCAAGTGTTAGCTAAAAGTTTTTACTAATATTTTGGAGTTTTCTTAAACGAGGTTAGAGAAGCTGGGGGTTACTTCCCTTTTTTTGCTTCTCTTAGTGTGTCAAAAGTGCATGGGGTGCTTTCTTTCGAGGGGTGTATTATATCATTTTCTAATAAAAATAGCAATATACCTCTTACTCGTGCTGACCATATAAAAAAGTATCGTCAAAAAAACTCTTCTGTTCGGCATGAGTATTATTCTCTTGCTACTGCTCACTCTTCACTTTCTCAGTTTATGTTTACTTTTACTGTCGGTGGTAGAGGTCGCGGTGTTTATACAAAACTTAGGCTTACAAATGAGATAAAATCGTATGTTACTTATCTTATTTCTAATTCTAAAGCTGATATATACTTTTTTAGTAACATTGAGATAGGTCATAGCCTTTCTAATCCTCATTTACATACTCAGGTATGGAGTGATGATAAAGATACTGTTAGAGTTATATATGATAAGGTTATTGCTAAATTTTCGTTAAAGTCTAAGCGTTGTAAGTTAAGTAAACCTCAACAACCTCAACAATTCTACAATTATGTCATAAAAGACTATTCAAAAGACCTTAGCGATAATGATCTATGGAATCTAGAGCAAACAAAGATACGGATGCGTAGGCATACTTACATAGATAAAGATGGGCTAAAACAAAAACTCAACATTAGATTTTATTCTAAGAGTAAAGGTAAATATACTCAAAAAATGTACAGGATGGCTTATCGTGTGTTTGGTGTGCTTCGTGTGTATGCTGATGATTTTCTTGATTTGGTTACTTCTAATTTGTTTTTTAAAAGAGAGTTTTTAGAAGAACTTTTACATCTAAAAACTTTAGCTATTTCTAGTTTTATTTCTATAAAGAATAAAGGGCTGTTTAATTTTGAAATTCACTTTTTTTGTTTTTCTAGAAATGGGATTGATATTTTGTTTTACTCTCCTGCTACTTCTCCTCCTTGGTTTGTTTTGGTGTAGGGTTTCTTCTTGTGAGACATCATAAGTTGAGCTGTTGTAACTTCTTGCTGATGAGTTAGGGGTTACTGTGTTATGATTGTAAAGGATTTAGTATGTTTTTAGTTTGGATTTGGTTCTTTAACCTTGTCTTGGTGTGTGTAGGTGTACTTTTTAACTTCTTTGTGCTGTTTTACTGCTGGAGTTATTTAGTATTAGTGGTTTTTGGGGTGGAAGTTAGGTGTAATAGTCCATCTCTTGATATAGGTCAAGAAGTTTTAGTTTCTAATATGTTAGAATTAGGTTATATTTAAAAAAAGGAGTTTGTTTTGTTAAGTAAAAAAGATTTAAAGCTGATTGGTGCTTTTATAGATAGTGGCAGTCGTAAGTCAGAATTAAATTATGCCCTTGTTGGTCATGGCGGAATTAGTGCTGTTGAAGCTCATAAGTATATTAAATTTCATAATTCTAGTGTTCAGTGTTGTGATTTGCTTGTTCACAAGAAGTTGTTAAAGGGTTTTGAGAGTATTTTGGGTAAAGACGATGATGTTATTTTAGAAAGTGGTAGTGATTATGCCTTTTTTAAAGCAAATGGTGTTAGTTTTAGTCTTGATACTTTTGATGGAGATTTCAAATATCCTGATATAAAAAAAATCATAGACAAAAAACCTAAAAATCATTTTGTTTTAAGTTCTCTTAATAATATTTTCTTTGAACTTACTGAGAGATTTTGTTTTGTCGAGAGCTTACATCTTTCCCCTCTTATTACTCATGGATATGGAGATAAGTTTGATGTGTTTTATGAGCCTATGTCAGAAGATGATGCTGGTATTGTACATATTATTTGTTCACATTATGTTGACGGAGAAGAAGTTATGCTCTATACTGCTGTTATTGTGGGTCGTGAGTTTAAGAGTCAAGCTAAATAAAAAGGAAACGTTATGAAAAAGATTATATTATTGTTGGCACTTGGTGCCAGTTTGTTTGCTGGGTTGAGTCAAAGTGAGAAAGATTTAAGTGGTAGGCTAGTTGAAGTTTTGGGTTATCAGTGTGATGTTGTTGAAAATGCTAGTCGTTCTTTATGGGATGGCTCTATTACTGTTTATTGTGATGATTATAGTAATGTTTATACTGTTAAAAAAGTTGGTGGTTATTGGACTATCAAGGTTAAATAAATGTCTGTTTTAGATATTCAACTACTTATTATGTTTTATAAAGATGAGTTAAAGAAAAACCCAGAAGACAATGTGTTTAAAATTCTACTTGAACACAACCGTCAAAAGTTAAAGGAATTTTTATGAGTTTAAAAAATACTGTTATTGACGAAAGTTCGTGTAACCTTGTTTGTTTTGAAGATGAAGACGTTGTTAATGATTTAATAGGTTATCTTATTTTACTAAAAATAGCACTCAAATAAAATTAAAATAAAAAGGAAACAAAATAATGAAAAAAATTAGCATAGCAAACGGAACATATACAGGTCAAGATGGAACACAAAAAACAAATTGGGTAAAAGTAGGCATTATTGGAACATCACAAAGTGGTAAGGAGTATGTTTTACTTGATCCGACTGTAAATCTTGCAGCGTTTAGACGAGAAGACGGTAAAGATATGGTTATGTGTACTGTATATGATGATAGCCAACAAAATAATAATCAAGGTGGTTATACACCACAACAACAAGCACCGCAACAAACATACCAAGCACCGCACGGTGATGTGCCAGTTTATAACGAACCTGCACCGCAAAACCAACAACAGGCATACCCCCGACAATAGTGTCGGTGCGATAGATATTGATGAAGATGAAATTCCATTTTAAGGAGTAAAAAATATGAGTGATACAGTTGATTGTGTTAAAGGCGACAAGATTTCGCTACAAGCCGAAAATAGTTCTGGAAAACAAACATTATGGATAGATAAATTTACAGATGATACCTACAAATTTACTCTAACAGGTGTGCATAATGGTAAGGATATTCAGATAGATTTTAAAGAATTGGAATCAAATGAGTTTAGAATTTTAATTAAAAATTTATATGAACTGACAAAAGAATAAGAGAAAATAAAATGACTTACGGAGAGGCGTGGTATCAGAGTAAAATAAATATATCTCTAAGAGATGATGGGATTAAATTTAACGAAAAAAAAGCAAAGAGGATGAAGCGAAAAGAGTCAATCAAATACTACAATAAGAAATTATTTGATTATTGGATAAAGCAGGAGTATTTTGAAGTTGATATTTCGTTGGAAAAAAGAGAGAAGATTATTTCTGCTTTAATGTTCGGAAATATAAATAGATATATAGAATTAAAACAGGAGTTATTAAATGTTTAAAGTATTAACAAGGAAAACATAATGAATAGCCAAATAGTAGGTTTTTTCATTATGGGAATATGTGGTGCATTTTTTATTGCACTTTTTTTAACGTATGGGACAAAGGAAAAATAATGGTAAATTTAGGTTTAAATATATCAGGAAAAAAAATTTACTCTTTTTAATTGAAGAACTTCAAAAGGATAATAAAAATGAAAAACATATTAATGAACACAGAAATGACAAAAGCTATACTTGATGGCAGTAAGACTCAAACAAGAAGAGTGGGAATAACAAATCACGGAAAATATATTATAGATGATAATTTGCTAAAAAGTTACAAGTTATCTAATCAAGATATCCTTAAATGCGGAAAATATCAAAAAGATGAAGTGATATGGGTAAGAGAACCTGCAAGAATCAGAGATGTAAGAATTAACATTGATGATATTGGTAGTGAAGCTTTTATGGATTATGTCTATTCAGATGGCAGCAAGAGGACAATGAAAATTCCTGAAAGATTCAATATCGGAAATAGGAATATTTTTCCAAAATGGATAAGAACACGAAGTGGCATACCAAACGGCTGTATAAAAGAGATGGCTCGTATCTTTTTGAAAATTACTGATGTTAGAGTTGAGAGGTTGCAAGATATAAGTCTTGATGAAATAGAAAAAGAAGGATTTGTTTGTGATAATTTTGAGCAGTTTTTTGAGCAAGACAATGAGACTAAGCAAATATTCTTAAGTCAATGGTGGGTTGGCCTATGGAACAAAACAGCACCAAAAGGCTATGACTGGGATAGCAATCCGTTTGTATTTGTTTATGAGTTTGAGAGAGTTAATAAAGATGGGAGTGAAATATGCAAGAAATAATTAAAGAATTTGTTGTGAAAGAACTTGAAAAAGAGAGTTTTGTGAATGATTCAAAAGATATATGTTTTTTGTCGATGGAAGATATGGAAAAAGCTGTACAGCGTGGTCTTGAAAATATTACAAAAAAGTTAAAAGGATAGAAATTGAGAATTAGCATGGGAACAGAAGATAGTTGCAAAGAAACTGAAGATACCAAAACAATAATCGTAACAGTTGCAACAAATAGAGTTTCAAAAATTACAAATGAAAATAAGGAACTCTTAAATGATTTTTCTTACTATATTTTAGTGAGTAATTTGTGGCAACGAACGAACAAAGAGGCTTATGATTATGCTAATCATAACAATGGCTTACCAACTATTAGGATAAATAATGAATACTTTGATGAAGTCTTTGAAGTTATTCACGATACAAGTATGTGTTTAGAAGATAGATTAAAATATGCAAATGAAATACAAGGGGAGATGATATAATATTAAAAACTTTAGTAGCAAGTAAGGAAGTAAAATAAATATAAGAGAAACTAAACTCTAAGCCGAGTTAAACATAAATTGTGGCACAGTAATTTAAGATCTAAACATTACAAGTTCATCTTCATTTCTTACATCTAAATGTACCCAACTTACACCTAATTCAAGTCCCTTTATATGAAGAAGTTATTACTGCACTAAAAAGACTTTAGCTAATTTTTCTATTTCGGTTTACTGAATGTGGCAAGTTGGTCTTCTTTACTATAATATACCCATGTTACTATATCGTTAGTATCGCGACGATCAATATGCAATCTAGTGTTTTTTTTATGTATATCAAAGTTTCCTACACCTTGTCCTATACCTTTAAACCCTATTTTTACTGCACAACTTATAAACCAAAAGTAATCTTCTTTAGTATTAAAAGTCTTATGCTTTATGTCTAATGCTAAAGACCCATTTCCCTTATCTATATGTGTAGATGTTGGTTTTCTTCCTAACTTATTTACACTATAATCTAAACATGTTGCACCTTGTTCAATGTATATTGGTTTACCATAACTTTCTCTTAACGCATCTAAGTCTTGTTCAGTTTCTACTGATAATTTAGCACTACATCCACACGGGCATTCAACTTCTTTAGCTGTAAAATATTTCACTTATTATCCTTTTTATTTCAAATTTTATTTAATTAAATTCAACTCATTCTCCTTTAATTGTTGCTTTAATAACAGCTATGTCTTTTCTGTTATCATAAACCATATAAGTTGTCTTATCTTGCTTCTCACTCATGCTGTCTAGCTTCTTACTTATCTTTTCTAACTGTTTCGTAACAGTAGGCATAAGAACTTTAACTTCCCTGTTTCCTAAAATAGAAGTTCCCGCCCATGCAAAAAGAGCAAGTACAACAGGAGCAATTACCATACTTATCAATATATGTGGAGCAGATTGTTTTATAATTGGTGGCATATTATTTCCTTTAAAATTTATACCAACACCAAATAATATAATTACCTAGTGTGTAGTATTCACATCCGTACTTTTCGCTAATGACTTTTTTACAGTTGTCCTAGCTTCGTCATATCTCTTTGCATACTTATCAATATTTTTCAACTTATCTAAGGTAGCCTTATCAAGTAAGTCTGCATTCTGAATAACTACTGCTTTACCACCTACATAAATAGTCTTAGCTACTCCATAAGGTTTATCTGTAACACATCCTGTAAATATAAGTAATGCGACTAATGTAATTAAATACTTCATCTAAACTCTCCTTTATATGTTATGTTCATATAACTATTTCTTTGTCTATCTACCCAAAAAGCATCTTGTCCCAACTCTTGAACTGCCATAAAGTATTTAGTGGCTCTTGCGAGTCTAAAAGGTGCTAACCACTTACTGCCTTGTGTAGTAATGATTATTGCTAGGTTCATAATGAATACTGCATTAGCAAAATAAAAATCAGCTAAGCTTCTACCCTCTGAATACATCCAATCATGGCGGTTGCAAGCCTCTGATATATCCAATCCCCACATTGTGTTAGGAACTTTTATACCATTCTTAGCACCACACCCGTTACAAACTTTGCTAAGTTGTTCTGGTGTAGCTTTGTAGTAGTTTATAGGTGCATAGAGTTTCATTTTAAACTCTTTTAGGGAGTTGAGATATTAACTCTTGTAGTGTCGGTTCAGCAATCAATCCTTTTTCTATTGCCCCCTGAGTTTCAAATACATTAGCCCATACTTTTAAATACCATCTAGCTAAAGATATAGCATCATTGTGCATTGATAATTCTATATCAGTTTCGGTTCCATCAAGAGGAATACCAGCAGCAGCTCTAGCAGATTGCATACTATCCCAACCGCCTTTTTGGGCTTCTCTATCTAAATGTAATTGAACTCTAACAGATACTAGTTTTTCTTTTTCCATCTTTATAAGCATAGCTTTCTGAGCTTCTTCTGCAATTCGTGTGTTATCTATATTTAACTGTGCTTTCTTTTTATATTGTGCCAACATAGCATCATCAAACGTAACTGTACCCCCACTTACATTAGTAAGTTCTAGAGGAAGCTCTTTGGTGAGCATATCCTCCCAGCTTATTTCTATATCATATACATATTGTTTTTCTAATTCTTCCATTATTTATCCTTTAAATTAAGACCAAGTAGGTTCAGTATTTCCTGTTCCAGCACCAGTTAAGAAATCAACGTGAGTAGTTACATTAGCAACGTCCCAACTAGATAAATTATGGTTAGCGAATGCTGTAACATTATTAAACATATAATCCATATCGGTTGCAGCTGTTGTTACCCATGCTGATAGGTCTTGATTAAATACATCATTCTCTCTAAACATTGAGTCAAATGTTGTTACTTTTGATACATTCCAAGTGCCTATGGGTTGATTAAATGATGATGCTCGGTAAAACATATAACTCATATTGGTCACACTACTTGTATCCCAGCTACTTATATCTTGATTGAAAACAGTTGCCGTACGAAACATGCTACTCATATTTGTAACACTACTAACGTTCCAAGTGCCTATGGGTTGATTAAACAAGTTTACACCATAAAACATATTATACATATTGGTAACATTAATAGTATCCCAGCTACTTATATCTTGATTGAATGATGATATTTGGTAAAACATATGATTCATATCAGTCACACTACTAACATTCCAAGTGCCTATGGGTTGATTAAATGATGATGCTCGGTAAAACATATAACTCATATCAGTCACACTACTTGTATCCCAGCTACTTATATCTTGATTGAAAACAGTTGCCGTACGAAACATGCTACTCATATTTGTAACACTACTTGTATTCCAACCACTTATATCGTTGTTAAAGGCATACGCGGAATAGAACATCTCTCGCATAGTAGTTACGCTACTTGTATTCCAACCATTAAGTGGTTGATTAAAAACGTGTGAATATGAAAACATACCACTCATATCAGTCACACTACTTGTATCCCAGCTACTTATATCTTGATTGAATGATGATATTTGGTAAAACATACCACTCATATTGGTAACACTACTTGTATCCCAGCTACTTATATCTTGATTGAATGATGATATTTGGTAAAACATATGATTCATATCAGTCACACTACTAACATTCCAAGTGCCTATATCTTGATTAAACGTATTTGCTCCATTAAACATATTGCTCATATTGGTCACACTACTTGTATCCCAGCTACTTATATCTTGATTGAAAACAGTTGCAAGATTAAACATGCTACTCATATTTGTAACACTACTTGTATCCCACAAGCCTATATTCTGGTTAAATGCTCTTGCACCATAAAGAGCATTACTCAAATCAGTTATATTGTATGGAATATACTTAGGGACTGTACAGTTTGACCCAGACGAGCATATATAACTTAGTTTGTTGTTTGCAAATGTGAAACCATCAAAGCCGTTTACACTTATTATAAAATCATTAGTTCTACTATAATAATTATACCATGAGTAATACCAATCACCAAACCTGATATTTCCATTACCTGTGATATTAATAGTATAAATATCTGAGGTAGTATAGTTATGTACCTTCAACCCAGTATCAGTAAATGTCTCCACAGTGCCATCACCCCAATCTATGGTTATACCCTCTGTTGCATCGGCATAGTCTATATATAACCCTATATGTTCTGCTGTATACAACTTGCTACTATCAATAGTAAACCCATATTGTGCAAATTTAATATGTGTGCCTTGATTCCCATACCAGTCAGTATTATTTATTGTACTATCAATGCAGGTAAAGACTTCCTTAGTAGTAGTATTCAACCATTTATCTCCAACTATTGCATTGTCGCCACGTGTAGGATTTACGTAGGATAAGTATTTAATATCTGGGGAATAGTTTTTAATAACACTAAATGTTTTCTCACTACTCCACACTTCAGTTGTGCTAACAACATCATCATTTATCTTTGCACCACTTTCAGGTAAGTTTATCAACTGACTAGCGTCTCCATCAGGAGCAAGTACCTTAGTTCCAATATCAGCTTCTTTTAATATCGTTGTATCAGCGTCTTCTTTTAATGCTAAATCTTCAGGGCTTACTGCTTCTATAAAGTTCCATTCGGTAGTATTTGTCTTGCTTGTTGGCTCTACTGTATTTCCATCTACTTTAGATACATAATTGTAACCATCAGTATAAGTTACACTATCTGCTAGTGTATATCCATTCGTGTAAGTTGAACTCCAATCGCCTTTATAATTAGCTGCACTTTGTGCTATGAGTGCATTGTTTGTTGCATTTTGTATTGTGGTGATATTTGAAGCATTAATTTGAATATCTGTAATATTAGTTGCATTTGTATTAATATCACTTATGTTTGTTGCTACATTATTAACATCTAATATGTTTGTTGCTGTAGTGCTTATACCTGTAATGTTAGTTGCAACAGTATTAACATCAAGGATATTTGTAGCTGTCGTGTTAACATCGTTTATATTAGTTACTAATGTATTAACATTAAGCATATTAGTTGCTGTAGTATTTATATCTGCTATGTTAGTTGCAGTTGTGTTTACATTTGCTATATTAATTGACACTGTATTTACATCTGTTATATTTGTAGCAGTTGTATTTACATTTGCAATATTAGTTGCTGTTGTGTTAACAGCATTTATATTTGTAGCAGTTGTCGTAATATCTGTTATACTTATACTTACTGTATCTATATCAGAATAATATGGATTCATCAACGCTTCTTTAGCAACTACTGTATCATGCTTGACTGTTACATCATCTGACACTAAATTCTGCTCTGCTATCGCTGCGTTCATTGAGTCAATCACTGTTGGAATTGTACTCCATACGTAAGAGGCGTCTGCTCTAAAAGTAGAGCTTCCCTCGACCGGGATTCTTGTTGTATCAAAGTTTATTACTGTTGGTATTGCCATCTTCTAGCTCCTTGTTTGGTATTATAATTGTGAGTGAGTATGAAAATCATAGATACCCCTCAACGGAAAGTTGATAGGTAGTCATAGCAACGCTTATAGGCATATCATGGTCTTTTAATTCTCCATAAATTAGTAAAGCTCTATACCCCCCGTCGCTTTCATCACCTACAAATATTGCAGGTTTATCTGCTAAATCATTTAATCTTTCTTCTATTAAATCCACTGCATAAGAGTCTATAATGCAGCTAATTTTCATACGCTTATATCTTGCTTTTCTTCTTGTAACTATGTTTCCATAGGCATCACGTTTCTTTGATGTAATACCCCTCATACTTGATACAGGATTTGGATTAATTAAACTTAACCCGTAATTTTTACTTCTGCCATAGGCTATATGCCCTACCTCGACTATGCTACCTGTGTTGTCAATATATACTTCTAATGTCCCGTCGTATATTAAGGGAAGTAAAGTATAAAAACTTCTTTTAAATTCGTTTGGTGCATAAGTCCAATCGAACCAATCGAACACGTCTCTAGTTGTTACGTCAAAGGTTTTATCAAAAGTAATAGAAGCATCTGCGTTGTTGGTTAAGACTACTCGTATGGTTGCAGCGTTATTAATGCTATCTATCATCAGTGTATCAATATCCGATGTTCCAAACTTATAATAAATCTCGTCTAAGTTACTGCACTTACTACTCCCAAGCTCATCAAAAGCTCTTGCGTAGTTTGTAGCACCTCTGTCAAACCAATATGTACCGATGCCCGTAGTTGGATTTACGTCAGCTACTGGGTCAATTCCTACCGGTACGTCTTGTGAAGCTTCATAAAGCCTGTTAGTAGTACCGTTTACTTGAACTACATCTTTTAAAACATAAGTAGCAGTTGAATCATAAACAGCAATACCACTTTCTACCTGTGCAATATTTGTATCTAAAACATTTGCATCTGTTCTTGGAGCTATTATCATGCTATTTTTTCCTCTATATCAAGTAAAGTTGCAAGTTGGTCTTCACTTAGTTTTCTAGTTTCCCTACCATCATCCGCTTGTTGTATTACAATATTCGTAAGGTCTTTTATAGCCTGTATTAGCTCTTTTGTTTGTAATGGGTCTCTTGGATCTTTAAATCGTATTACAGCCTCAGGGTATCCTGCCTCACCTATTAAACCTAAGGTTGGTTTAGTTACTATTCCACCATCTGCGAATGCGTGAAAGTTTAGGTCTAACTCTGCAAAATTATTAGCTAAATCTGCAGTTGATGTTTGGCTATCATTAGTCCAATAATCCACCTCTGCTTGTGTTGGGGTGCGTCCTAAACCTTGTGTATATAAATCCGTAACATAATCAGCTCTTGATATTTCACCATTTACAGCTCCTGCTGTAGCTACTGCAAGTCCTATACTTGTTGTTGCAACAGAACCACTCGATAATTGATTTTGCCAATATGTGCTACCAGCTGCTTCAGCATCTCTATTTAAATAAGTTAAGTATGCACTATCCACAACAGCTGCATTAGAATTAGTATATTGTTTTTGAACATCTTGACTTAAAGCAGTAAGCATATCTATTAAGTGAGCATTGCTTTCTCTAGTATTAGCTTCAATCTCTTTTAAATAATCAATCTGGGTTAATGTATGAACTTCTAGGCTATCAAATTGATTTTGTGCTACTGCTTGTGCAAAAAGTTGGTCTCTTGCTGTTTGAAAATTAGCAGTATCAAATAGTACAGATGAAGCATTTATAGTATCAGATACAGAATCACTAAAGGCTTTATAATCAGTGCTGTTTGATAGCTGTTGAGTTTTTGACATAAGTTCATAAAAATGTGTTAAACTATATCCAGCTCCTGCTGTACTTCCTTTTAGCTTTTCAATAACTCCACTTAGAGAATCAATAACCCCATTTAGGGTTGATACATTATCATTTATTTTATTTATATAATCATCTAGTCCACTGTTTATTAAATCTTTGTTGGCTTGTAATAAAGATAAATCAGCATCTGTTAAACCAAATGTATCACTTGATAATTGTTTAAACAATAAAGACAAGCCATTCATATCTGTTGCAAGGTTTACACCAAGTTTTGATGCTTGATATTCTGCTTTTTGTTGGTCTGTTCTAAAACTATCTATAAAACTATTTATATTTGTATTAGAAGTTGACATTGCATCGGTTACTTTTTTTATTGAATCAATATAATCTAATGCTTCAGAAGCACCATTTTCAAAGACATGCCCTGTAACATCACCAAACTCTTTTAAAAGTTTTGTTTGTGCTTCTATATCAGCGGGGTCTTTACTTAATAATAAATTAAATCTATCATCTGTTAAAAAATCGTTAGTTGTTTGAATAGAGTCAACTAAGCCATGTAAATAATCGGGGAGGGTTGTGTCCCCTCTTAATTTATCTACTTGACTAAATGAATTTCTAAGGGTTTTATCTGCATAGTAGGTGCTATCAGTTAATTTATCAAAGGAATCCTGAAAATCTCTAGAGGCATCTGTAAGTTTATTCATTGAGTCTATAGTTGATATAGCCCAATCATTGATTTTACCTTGAAGTTCTGAAATCATTTTATCAAGCCAAGCTAGTTGGTCTTGCTGGTCTCCAGTTGTATTGGTTGCATTTTGCCCTAAAGTTCCTGCATAAAATTTTGTATCTAATAAATTTCTTATTACGTCTATAAGATTATTGCCTTGTCTAAGTACATCTGTGTTTAACTGAATATCATTCCCACTAGGGTTGCTCCACACGTCTATACCTAAATTACTTTCCCAATTAGAAATATTTTGCCAATCTTTATCTCCTAATTTAGATGGTGCTGGGGAAAGTCTTGAACCACTAAAAACATCTTCTTTCCATAAGGCATAATCTCTTGCAAAAGAAATTGAAGCTTCTGAATTTTTTAGTTCAGCGGAACTACCATTCCTATTAATTGAATCGAGTAATGCTATTTGTTGGTCAAGTCTGTTTGTAATAGGCTCATAAGATAGTTTTATATCTTCTTTGTTTTGCTTGATTGTGTTTTGATAACCTGATTCAGCACTAATTCCACCACCACCTGAAATCCCAGCATTTCCAAGAACCCCTGCTACAGTTGCAGCCATTGCTGCCATTCTTGCTATTGCAGTATAAGGATCTCCTTTCCCCTGATTTATAATTGCTGCGGCACCCCCCACTATTGCTAGTGAAGCTTGTGCTATTTTTGACGCCTCTGCTCCCTTTGAACCCTCTTCAAACATATTACTCATTGCACCTGCAATGTTTCCATATAAAGCAAATTGATTATTTAAATGAATATTCTTTTTAGCTTCGTCATCTCCCCCTGCTTTAACTAATGCGTTCCATTTTGCTTGGTCTTTTCCTAAATCACCTATGGCATTTCCAATATTAGCGATTGATTTTGCTTGTCCTTTAAGACCTGCTGTCCACATACTTGAACCAATCAACTCATATTTTGATTGTTTTTTATTTTGTTTTCCTATATCTTCTGCTGATTTTTGCCATACATTAAAGAATTTTTGTAATTGTTCAGGACTCCAAGCATCTTCTCCTGTCAATCTTTTAATATTCTCATACATTTTTATAAATTTAGCATTCAAAGTGTCAAGAGGATTTGATATAAGAGAAAGGGCATCAGCATTTATACTTAAAATGTGTTCCTGATTTAATTTTGCAAATGCCTTTTTAAGTTGCTTGGCTGTTAAAGTCCCATCTTCTCCAAGTTTTGACATTGTAGATGCTATTTGTGCCTGTGCTTTTTCCTCTTCCGTACCTATTATATTTAAATATTCTTTTTTTGTTTGGAACATTGAATCGTATGCTTTTTTCTTATCTGTTTTTTCTTTGTTTAGTTGTCTTTGAACCTCAACATAAGCCTTATTATTTATAGACCTCATCTTATTATTGAAAGATTGATATTTTGCATCTTCTTTATCTAATGCGTCTTGTTTTATTTTTGATATTTTGTCTTGTTTCTGTTTTACTATTTTTTCTTCTGTTGCTATTACTTTTTTTATATTTGCTATTAAATTCTTTTCAGGTTTAGGTCTTGCTTCTTCTACTGCTAAGAGTTTTTTGTTTACAAGTATTCCATCTGTATATTTTTTTATCTCTTTTTGTAGTTTTACTTCTTCGGATAGTGATTTTAAGAGTTCTTTTTGTGCATTGTTATATAGTTTATAATTTATTCCTGCTTTTGTTAAAAGTATTATCTGTTTTTTTGCACTTTCTAAAGCTTTCTGTGCTTTTTCTTTTCTTGCTGTTGTTCCATCTAGTTGTTCGTTTAATTTTTTTACTGCTTGGGTTATTCCCTCTACTTGTGCTTTGTCTATTCCGAATATGTTTGAATCTTTGCCATATTTCTTTTTGTCTTTTGCTAACTTTTCAGTCCAAACTTTTAGCATTTTTTCTTTTTGTGCTAGTTCTTGTGTTAGTTGTTCTTTTGTTCCTAGTAGGTTTACATTTTGTGATTGCACATCTTCTATTGTTTTTTTTGTTGCGTCGTGTAATTCATTTGTTTTGTCTATTAAGTAGTTAAGTCCTATACCTGCTGCTGCTACTGCTATTACATAAGGATTTTTTAGTATTGTAGCATTTAGTAGTTTTTGTGATGCTGTTAATCTTGTAACTGCACCTGTTGTGGCGTCTATTATCAACTGCTCTGCTGTAAAAGCCGCTACGGATTTCCAAATTGTTGATGCTATCCCTACTGCTTTATATATTAAAAATGCTTCTGTTATTTTTTCTATTACTGGTGCTACTTTTTTTAGTGTTTTATAAAAGTTATCAAATCTTTTTACTATCTCATCTGTATTATCTATGATGTCTTGCGACATAGTGTAGAAAGTGTTGGTTATATCTTTAAACATTCCTGACTTAGCAACCATATCACCCATTGCTATTTCCCATGCACCTTTCATTTGGTTTAAGCCTTTATCAAATGTTCTAGTGGTTGATAAGATGTCGAATGATTTAAAAACGCTATCAAAAAGGTCTTTTAGCCCGTTAGCCGACTGCCTTGCTTTTCTTATAGCTGCGTTTGCTTTTGTAGGGCTGCCAAAAAGCATAGTGGAGATGATAGAATCCGTGGAAACATTCCCTGTTAGTGCCGATCTAATTTCCTCTTTTACTCTATCCATCGGCATACCGATTGCACCTGCTACTTGTGCAAATCTTGATGACAATTCTACGGTATTTTTTCCTATTTCATCTACAGTTGCCCCAAAGGCATTACCCATTCCCATTGTTTGACCTATGGCTTGTTGAAAAATGTCTGTGATCTGCTTGAAAGTAGCTGGAGTTTTCATAGCCTCTACTCTTAACTCTTTCATTCTCTCTTTTGCTATCTTTTGTCCTGCTACGAACTTTTGCATAGGTGTAAGTGTATTTCCATAAGAATCCACCATTCTTGTATTTGCCGAAACAAGTGCAGCTATACCATAGGTGTTGTTTTCTACCATCTTGTTCATTTCTATACCGGCACCAGTAGTTACTCTCCATGCTCTCTCTACTGCGTAAAGAACTCCTACGATTGTACCAGCCCATCTTAGGTATCTAATAGTAGCGTTTGCTAGGTGGTCTGTTGATTTTGTATTTTTGTCTTTTGCTTTTGCTATTTTTTTATGTGCATCTGCTTCTTTTTTTGCTTGTGTTTCTAGTTGCATAGCAGTTGAGCCAAAATTTGATGATGCTAGATTTTTGTCTCTTACTAATGGGACTAAGTTGCTTTTGTTGATACTTTTTAATTTTTGCTGTGCTTCTTTTGCCTTTGCTATTTTTGTATTATAATACACTGTTGTATATCGTAAATCTTTTCCTAAAAGTTCTTGCTCTTTATTTCCCTCTGCTTTTATATCTTCTATTTTTTTGTTGTATTGTATTTTCTCTTTTCTCGTCATTAAAGCTATAGTGTTTTGTATCTTTAATATTGCATCTGTTTTTTCTTGTTGTGCTTCTTTAACTAATGTTGCAGCTGTTTTCTCTGACCTTGCAGATGCTATATTTTGTTTGTCTATTTGTTTGATTGCTTCTGCATGTTGTTTTTGGTAGGCGGACATTTGCCCTATGATATTTTTTATGGCTGGGGTTGCCTTATCATCTACTTTAAGAGTGGTAGTAATGGATGCTCTTGACACTTTTAAGTCTCCTTACTGTTTATATAAGTTCTTAATTTATCATCTAAATATTCTATCGCCCACCATATATCTGCTAGTTCAAAGTTTACATCCGAATACTTAAATGATATTTCTATTTCACTTCTCCATAAACCAGCATACCCACCAAAAGACGATACTCTTATGTTTGCTGCTGTTTGAATAAAATTTATTATATCATAATTATCTATATGTTTTATTTCAGGAGGTGAACTTTTTTCAATTTTGTCATTGAATTTTTTTAATTCACTTCCTCTTAATTTTCTTCTTTTTCTCGGAGCAACTTTAGTTAAACTATTATTTATCTTTGGATTGTCGCTGCAATACCATTCAATATAATGGGCTAGTTCTTTTCCGAATCAATCTTTTGTCTTGAGATAACCTTATCTGCAAAAAGTCTTTTTTCCCATGATGTAAGTTCAAGATATTCTAAATCATTTTCAACACCATAAAACTTTGCAAGAATATCTGCTGTTTCTAATGGAAGTTTATCTTTTAAATCTCCAATGGTTGTAAAATCTCTTGCTTTTAGGCGTGTTATTTTTTTGTTATCATCATAGAATTTTAATGCTTTTGATTTACCTGTTTCTAAGTCAATAGTTGACATTATTTTTGTAACGATTTGAATAGCAAAATCATTATAAAGTTTTGGATTATCTGTTTTATCATCTAATTCTAAATCAAGTAGATTTTTATCTGCAAAATCAATAATTTCATTTACTTTAAATGGGTTTAGATAATTGTTAATAGATTCTTCTCTATCGTCTGTCATAAAATTTAAAATGACATCAGGAGTATTTTTATCAGGTCTATTTGGAAGTTTTTTATATGCTTTTTGCATCTCTATCGGCAATTTTTGTATTTCTTTTAACATTTTTAAATCCTTTTGTTTTTTTGTTATCCTATCTTTTTTTTGTTTGTTTTTAAGTGGGTACAAGGTGGAGGATTAAACCACCAAACCCATGTTATTTTAGCTATATGCTGGTGCAGTTGTATGAACTTCATATTGCAAAGCACTACCATCCCCTGCTTGATATTCTGCAGAATATTCAGGTTTTATTGTTGCCATTTCATTGCTAAAATCTGGTTCATCTTTACTTAATTTTATATGTGGTAATTTATACGATAAAAATTCTCCATTGCCTAAATCCATAGTTACCAATGCTTCTTGGGTGACAATGCCGTCCATTTTTCCAAATAAAGTTGCATCGAAGGCAGCATCAATAGAGCCTGATACTTTTCTAACGCTTGAATAAACAAGTTTTTGATTTTTTCCATCTGTATCTTTAGATAAAAGATTTTTCTTTTGTACCTCATTATCAATAGTTAGCGAAAATGAATCTATAGTATCTGACACTATTCCATTGAGTGTAAAGTCTATATCAGATTGTTTAATATAAACACCATTATCTAATGCTATTTCTACACTACCTGACATAGATGCCAAATCCTGAAAGTTTGCATCTATTGTACCATCTGCTTTAATATTTGATTCAGCAATAGCCCCTTGTATAGATAAATCTGATTTTAGCATTGAACCATCTTTCGCAAAATTAAGTCCAAGCGAACCAACAACACAATCAATTTTTCTAAAGTAGTATGTTTTTGCTCCGCATTCTGCTGATATTTTTGCCTCAATCACAAAACGCTTTTGACATTTTTCAATACCACCCGTTGTTTTTAAAATATCTGCTTTCCTTACTTTCCAAATAATTTCATTGTCTGCGATGGTATCACCATCTAATAAAGCTGACGTGTCAGGAGCTGTTGTTCCACTTGTTCCTGTTCCTGTTATTTCAAAGGCTACAAGATCATCTGTTGTAGGGGTTGTTCCATTAACTACGGCTCCAACTGTATAGACTGTTGATGCCGTCCAATCGCTTGTTGCCAAATCGACCGTTACCCCCGTGCCGATTGACATTTCATTTACCCATCTCATTAATGAATACTGCATATTTAGAGAAATATTACCTGCAATATCTTCAATGCCAGATAAAAATGAACCTGATGGTTCCCCTCCATTTGTTATTGAGTCAATCGCCACAAAACCCTCTGTCGCTTTAACATTAACCGTCGCAGCAGGTATTGTAAAATATTTAGGATTTGCATCGATCGTACCTTTTATTGTTTGTACTGAAATTCTAACTTCATCTGTTGTAAACGTGTCTGCAGCCATTTAAGACTCCTTTTTCTTTAATTTAGGTCTAGCTTTTGCTACACCATTTTTTATCAGCTCTAAAGCTAATTCATTAAATACTTTTATAGTATCGCCTTTTTTGTATATTATATCATTAATCTGATGCTCTTTTAAAAAAACTACTTCCATTATTTACCTCTTTGATATTGGGGTTAAAAATTCATAGGTTACATTTATAGAACCTGAGAACTCATTTTTGCCTGTGTTGATACCATCTGGTCTAAAAACTATTTGAGAAGATGAATAACATACATTACTTTTAGTTTCAAACCTTTTTAGGATGGCATTTGCAAACTCTGATAATCTAAAGTATTCTGAATATTCTACCACACCATCGGTTTCTACTTCTTTAATTTCATTTACTGGTATTGCAAACTCAATGTCAATCTGAATAGACTGCATAAATTTTTCATTTTGCCCTATCTCGTTTATAGTGATATAAGGTTTTGGGTATTCTCTTCTTTGTTGGTCTATCTGATTATAAATTTTACAGTTACCTCCAAAGTGAGTGTTGCTATATATCTGAACTTCATTTATCTCATTCCCAGCTAAAACAACTGGCTTTAAAGAGTCTGCTATTTGTTTACATATAGTGTAACTATCTACTATCAAGCCGTACTCCTTGTATAAACTTTAGGCTTCATATTATTCATCGCTTTTGGAAACTGTTCCTCATACATCTTAACTAAAGATGCTAAGGCTCTATCTCCGCCCAATGCTCTTGCTTTTTCTGCAAATCTTCTTGGTTTAAATGTGATAATATCAGGGGCTATGTTTAATGACTTACTTCCTTTTTTTGTTTTACCTATAAGTTTCTTTTGTCTTTTCGTCAAAACAATAGTTGCACCATCATTAAGTTTATCTAATATATCAAGGGTTTCATTTGATGTGGCTGTTATCCATTCATTTTTAGACTTTTCACCTATTTGTATTTTTCTATACCCTGTTGCTATCCCGTTTAAATAATCTATAGGGTGGAAACCTTTATGCCCCCCCCCAACTACAGCATAAAGACTTTCTAAGTTTTTCGGTGTGTACCATGTTATATGGTCGGCAATATTTCCTGACTGCCATCCATTCCTCATTATTCTTTCACCTGTTTTACGACTATATTTATCTCCAAATCTATCTTTTTTTTCGTTTAGGGTAAGTCGTCTTTTTCCATTTTCTGACATCGCACCCCAGTCCGATGGTGCTTCTGCTTTGAGAACTTTCTTATATTCATCTGCTAAATTATATGATGCTTTTGATAAACCCTCTTTTACTAAACCCCAATTCAACTTAGTGAACTTATCAAAAATATCTGTAGCTTCATCACGGAAATCCATGCGAACTCTCATATTTCTACCCTCTTCATAGGACTTGGAACTTTTTCCTCACCTGCTTCACAATAAACTCTATAGTTATTTAAGCTAACTGTTTCAAATCTATCTATATAAAAAGTTACAGAGTCTTTGATAATTTTGTCGTTTTTTTGTGGTACAAAAGGGAGTGTTATCAACATAACTTCATAATCAACTTGTTTACCATTAGTAATTTTTCGTTGTTGAGTTTTACCCTCTCGTGTTTGTAAAACCACTCTTATATGGTCATAAGTGATATTTGTTACTGTATTTATATACTGCACATCCATTCCAAGCCCATACACATTTGTTGTAAAATGTGTTAAAGATTTGTCGAATGAATCTAGTGCAGATGCCATAATTTAAGCCTTGATAGCCCATGCAATATCAATAAGACGCTGTGCCTCACCATAAGGTAAAGTTACTGTCTCATCAGGTTTTTTCTTCTCAATACCATCTTTCCCTTTAAGAGAATAGTTACACTTTAAAATAACTTTCATGGTTGTTGGTGTTTTTTTTTCTTCTGCCAAAATAAATCCTTTATTTTCAATTTAGTACAGTAGCTTTTAAGCTACCGTAACTGTTGCAAATGCAATCTTGTTGCCATCAGGAATGATAACAGCAGGTGCTGACTTAAAGATGTCTTTTACTTCAGGGTTATCATTAGAATCAGAAGTAATAATACCCTCTTCTGCTAAAAACTCTGCTGCAAACCATTCAACGCTTTTGCCATTTAATCTATTTAAACCACCATAAGCCATACCACCCATACCAGCTGTTGTTGCTGTAAGTGCTGTTTTTGGAAAGTAGTTTGTAACTACTCCAGCTGAATTTGTATAAACATCATTCCAAACATAAATATCAAAATCACCAGAATCTAAGGTTACTGTACCTACTAAGAAATAACGACTCTCTCTTTGTGCAGCTGATACTGTTGCTCTTTGGAAGTTTTGACCTTTGCCTGAAGAGTCATTACCCTCACGGACATCATCACCTTTCATAAAAGATGTAAAAGTATCTTTTCCGAAGATAAATTCTGTTGGGGGAATCTCCATACCATCAACCATGCTGTTTAGGTCTGCAAGTCTTGAAGTTGTTGTTAAAGCCCAATTAAAAGTGTATTTATTCCCAGCAGGAACATTATAAAAAAGTGTTGAACCATCATTTACCTCAATGCCACCAACAGAAAGTGCTTGACCTGCTTGTACATTAAGTCTTGTTTTATATTGTCTTAAATGAATAATCGCACTTTCAAGCTGTCTCACTGCATTTGCATCAAGACCATCGTTTACACCACCACGAGTAATCTCAAGTTCACCAGCCTTTAAACCTCTTGAACTCTCGGAATCTCTTATAATACCGTTGTTAATTGTAGGTGGTGTCATTGTTAAACGCTTAAACCCATCTTTCCCAATGATTTGTGCTTTTTGAGTTAAAGAGTGATATTCAGCAGGGGTATTTTTAATATCCACTAAATCCCATTTAATCTCTTTTGTTTTGAAGAACTGTGCTTGTGAAATTCCACCAAAGAATTTATCTAACACTTCCATATTCATCATCTGAATACTCGTAATCACTTGTGTAAAAGTTGATACTGCTGCCATCGTTTTATCCTATTGTTAATTGATTTGAACGCATTGTATCTTCCATAGCTTCAGTGATAGTAATCCCAGTTGCTGTTTCAATAACACTACGTTTATATTTTCCTGTGTAGTAAACATCATCTACTATATCACCTGCTGTTGTATCTACATCTTGTTTTAAAATACCATCTCCACTTCCATCTTGTACTGTTTTTTTATATCTTGCTCCAAATTCAGTAATGTCAATAGTAAATACATCCCCTACATTAAAATCGGTTGCACCATCTAATATAATGAAATTTATATGATTACTATTATACGCTACTGCCACTGTTGCATCTGCTAATAAATAACCAGATGGTGTTAAAATAGAAAATGTTCCTGCATCTGCAGCAGTTCCTGTACATGTTACTGTATAAACGCCTAATTCTGCATAATCTGATAATGTAACTATACTAAATGATCCATCCCCAACATTAGAACTACCGGCAACTGCCGTACTTGCTTTTAATATTGGAACTTTCGTTAATAATGTGCCTCTAGCTAAAACGCCCTGACCTGTTAAAATAGTTCTTTGTACTACTTCACCGTTTTCAATACCTAAGTTATCTACCGGATAACTTGTTTCTGCTATTGTTGCCATTTATTACACCTTTGTATTTTGTGCAGCTGTTACCACCGCTTTTGTTGTGTCCGCATTTTTTAAAACTTTTGTTGCTTCACCCTCACTTGATGCAGCTACTTCAACTGCTGTCGTAAGTTTAACTTCCAAATCTGCAATCTTTGTACTTAATGCACTAATAACCGTATCTTTGAATGCTACCATCTCTGTTCCGTCAGCTATAGCCGTCTGTACCATTTCTGCCGATACACCATACTTTGAACCTAAAGCTGAAATATCAGTGGTTCTTTTTCTCTCAGTAGCTATCGCTTGTTCAGCTGTTGCCACATTTGCTTCATCTGCCATGATGCCTGTCCTTGTGTTAAATTTGTTAGCAGGTTTTGTCTCGGCTGGTACTGCTCCTTTGACCAAAGTTTTTAATAACTCATCTTTTGTTGTAATTCCGTCAATGAAACCTATCTCTAAAGCTTTATCAGCAAATATTACATCACCTTTATTAAAATTTTCTATAAAGTATGTTTTATTAAATCCTGTATTTTTTTCTAGTCGTTTATAAAACTCATCTTCAATCGTGTTTAAAGTTGCTTGTACTTTTTGCTCACAAGTTCCGTTTAAATTACAATCTTTGTTTTCTGCATTTGCTGATACAAGTTCAACTATATCACCATTATCTGTTTTTTTAAAATATCCACCTTTTACTCCAACACTTCCTATCTGTGTTAAGTTTGTTGCATATCTTTCTTTAGTAGCAGTAAAACACCACATGCCTCCTGAAGTCAATGTGTTATCCCCTAGAAGCACTACTCTTTTTGTAGAGTTTAAAATCAAATCTGCAACTCTATCAGCACCTGATGCTACAACTCCACCTGGTGTATCAGCGACTACAAGAATTGTATCTAAAGTGTTATCATTTTCCATCATATTTATAGAATCAAAAATATCTCCATAAGATAGTACAGACATGCAAAATCCTGATGATTTCTTTTTGTACATAGCCCCATGAACCTCAACAACACCAACATTCTCAATTATGCTTGTAATTACTGAATTGTTAGCTTCTGAATCACCATCTAAAATAGTCTCATCTGTTGAGTTTACTAATGCAGTTAAACTATTTAGTACACTTGGATGCAACATAAATGTTTCATTTGTCATTGCTGCTTTTAAAAAATCTCTTTTCATTGTTTCCCTTTAGGTTTAATATCTGTAAAACTTATGCTGTGTTCTTTTTCAAGTTCTAATTTTCTTTTTAGTATCTTCGCATCTGCCTCTAGTAGTGCAATCTCATCAGCCTCATATTCTTTTAAAAAGTCTTTATAATTTATGCCTAACCTCAACTTTATTACATTACTTCTTGTTGTTGTTTTATTAAGAAGATTTGCTTTGTCTGCTAGGGCATCTTTTGTCGGTTGTGCTGAACGTCTTGGTGTTACTATTACTGCTAAATCTATGTTTTTTGGTTTTGTGTTTAAATAGCTAGTAGCGTATGACCATTTTAACATGTCTTCTATGAGTGGCTTTATTATTAATTCTATCATATCATTTCTTATTATAGAATATGTTTCATCGTTTTTAATTTGTGCTACTTGACCGCCATGAAATGTTAGTTGAGACAAATCACCTGTATATTCGTCAAGAGTTAATCCTGAATTAGCAGCTATTCTTGTATTTGCAAATTTTGTTAAAGAATCAAATGCTGATGTGTATGAGCCTCTATCTAGTCTTTTATAATCTTCACTTACATCTATAATCTTAGCTACTTTTTCAGGCAATTTATCACTTATTTCTCGTGTTGGTATGTTTGATGCGGATGCTAGATCTAACTCAAAGTCTCCTGATACTTGTGCTTTTATAGTGTCGGAAATCTTTGTTTTATAAACATCTGAAACATTTGCTTGTTGTGTCGCATTTTCAACTTCTGCTTGTGTATGTTGTTGTTGTCGTCTTATAGTAGGAAGTGATGTGTACATTGCACTTACACCATTATATTGGGTACTTCTTGTTATATTTGAAAACATTATTAAATCATTAAAAAGTAAGGATGTTTTTTCTGCCTTTGAAATATCACTTTTAAAGTGAAGTTTATATGGTTTGTTATCTGCCGTAAGTTCTACTCCATTATAAATATTTTTTTCTTTATCGGTGTAGTCAAAGTTTATGGACGAAATCTCTAGGACTTCTATCTTGTAAGGTATCTTCCATCCTTTCTTTTTTGCTACTTTCGGTGTTACTTTATGTTTTCGCAAGAGTATGCCACCCTCACGAATTAAATCCATAGCCCAAAATCTAGCCCAATAATTAAAATGAAAACGTCCTTGTATCTCAAAGTTATCTTGGTGTAAAAATAGTTTAATAAAAGACTCTATTTCATTGTTTATTGTATCACTTTTAGTTACATTTTGGATAGAAACATTTGCCCCAAAGATACCTTTTCCATAAGCATTAGCTAACATAGAAATAGACTCATCTTTTATTGCCATCTCCCTGAGATTTGTAAAAATGGCGTCATAAGTCGCACCTGAAGTTTCTTCTTCTTGTTTGCTTTTTGTAGTGGAGTTTATTATCTTAGTTTTAGGGTCTAAGTTTTGTGCTAGTTTATCTTTGCCGAAAAAGTTGGAAATCCATACGCCAAAACTCATATTTCTCCCCTATTAATCTTTTGAGTAAGCATAGAGTAAAGTTGCTCTAGCTGTCTTTTGTAGTGGTTGTATCTGTTGTTATACTTGACCGTAGCTCCGGCTGATAATATCTCATCACCAACCTCTGCCATATCATCAAGTTTTACCTCAATAGCAGATATTTTAATTTCAATCTCTGCTTTTGTAAGATGTGGATGAATAATCATTATAACTCACTATTATTCTTTTTGCACTATTGTACCATAAAAACTATATAACTTCAAATAATCTCTTTATGCTTTATATTATTTGGATTTATTTCAAAATTCTTAAATATTGTATTTTTGTCCGTAACTATACATATTGACATTTTATACTTAAATTTTTTCGTTAATTTTATTCCAGCATCTAAAAAGTTTTTATGGTTATCTTTCATATAATATCTAATCATATTAAAATCTATATTCTCATCTTTCCATAACAGTGTCGCTATTCTCTTGTTACATCCGCTTCCTGTTTCATCTATTCCTATTCCAAATAAACTAACTGTTGTTACTTTTTTCATATTCTAAACCTCAAAAAGAGATGGATGCTCATCGAAGTACCCATACCCTCTTTTTATATTTCTGTCATCACATAGCTTTACTACTGTTTCCTCATGAATAAGTGGTGTGTCCCCGTCCATATTTAAAGATGTATATTTATTTATCTTTATTTCTTGAACATTTAAAATTCCAACTTCTACTAAAATTTTATTTAAATCGTATGGAGTTATGTTTATTTGATTATTTTTTATAGTTCTCACTACTGTTTCTAATCCATTACCTCTTGGTTTAGCATAAACTTTTGAAGATAGTTTTTCTATGTGTTTATCTTTTTGTTCTAATTGTGCTTTGTTTGTTTCACAAACCATATCTTTTAGTTTCATAAATTGTTTTACTAAATTAAATTTAAACTCTACAATTTTTGGACTATTCCTCATAAGTATCATCAAAAATGTTGTTTGCTCTTCGTTAAGTTTCATTTCAGACTGCGATTTTAAATCGTACTCTTTAACAATCCTTAAACCAAGACTCTCAAACTCTTTTTCGTTTCTAATAATTAAATCTCTTATTGATTTTACTTTGTTTTCACTAAAATTACTAATATCATTTATTGATACTACCATTTCACTATTTTCTATTTTAACTATGTTTTTCATGTTTTTACTTTAGACTTTTGATTTTAAGAGGAGTTAGAAGAAGTGTCTAATTTGCACTAACTCAATAAACTCTTAACTAGCAAAGAGTAGTGCAGGTTTAGACGACCTTTGTTTCCTTTGCTAGTTGAAAGCTTACTGACATTATACCCTAAACTTCCAAAAAAGTAACATCAGGATTTTTCATAACAAATAGTCTCATCTTTATTTTATAAACATCTGTTCTCATTCCTTTTACATCAACAACAAAAGTTTTACCATCTTGAATATATCTAAAGTCTGCACTATATGTTATCTTTCTTAGTGTTTTTCCATTCCATTTTACAGTAGGTATCAACTCGTACTTTGGTTGCAATACTAAAGAACTTATCAAACCTACTTTTAGTTTCATATAAAGTTGATCGTAATATCTCGCTTCTTTAAGACTGTCAAACTTTACAATCTTATTGTTTATGATACGGACTGTTTTTTTATTTCTGTATTTGTTTTTCACAATTCTCGCCACTCTAAAATATACTTTTCTTCTATATATTCACTCTCAAAGTAGTGCATATTCCACTTACCCTCATACATATCTATCTGTAAGTTAGCATACACAAACTCACTATCTGCTTCACTCCATATAGCAACATACTTACCTTACTTGGTTTGTATGACTATCTGTCTGTCTTTTGGTATCTTGTTCATCAAACAAACTCCCACTTTCTCTTTTACTCACATAACCATCACACTTCCATCCGTTCATGAGAGTTTTATGTAAATTAAAACTTTCATACTCATTGTTTTTTGACACTACACCTCTCTTACACTCACGGCACATAGCCAACTCTTTGTTTGGGTTGTAACACTTCATTGTCTCTTCTTGCATCTCACACTTCCTCTTCTCTGTCTTGGGCTATCTTCCACTCTTCACGATTTACTTTGAAAACTTTTCCATCTTCTTCTATAAACCAGTCTTTTTTGTTAGCACCCTCTAAAACAAAAATAGCTTCAAGTGCCGATGATATACCTAAAACACCATAACCCTCTTGTTTGCCATCTTTAAATATTTTAATGACTTCACCTTTTACTTCACCTATATTATATTGTGTTTCTTCTTTTTTCATATCTTTACCCTCTTAGTTACAGATGCTATTATTTTGTTTACCTCTTTTGATGTTATTTTTGTCTCATCTTTTTTCTCTATTTTTTTAACCTCTTCCATCTTTACTTCTATATATTCAACCACCCCTATCTTTTTTTGATTCTCAAATAACCACTTGTATATATTTTGCTCATCTCCAGAACTCACTTTTTTCCATATAAATTGATTTACTAGGTTTCCCTCTTTATCCATTCCTATTGTTACAAAAGGTTTATACATACCTGCTAAGTTATTACATATAGACTTCCCTCTAAAACTGTACTGAATAAACTCTATAAACTTTTCAAAATCTTTTATCTGTTTTCCATCTTGCATATTCTTTAGTAAGATTTTAGTTTCAAACTCTCGTACCGCCTTGCTTATAGCTTGATCTGCCCTCATAAATTCATTATTATTTCTGATAACCGATACTGCAAACTGTGGTAACTTTTCTGTAGGTATAAGCTTTAAAACTTCGTTATATATCATAACATCAGCAAGTAAAATATCTCTCATACCAGATGCTTTAAGAACTGCTTTTATTAATTCCTCTCTGTTCCCAACTTCAAGAACATTGGTAGTTTTTTCATTCACATACCCCCAAAACTTAGTGCCGAACAAAGTTTCAGGTCTTAAATATATCTCTTGTGTCGTACCTTTCCAACCAGCCACTTTGTTATCAATACACTTTTTAAAATTATCTAGCAAAGCACCCTCAGCAATACGAGCATCAACAACACTAGCAACTTTTTTAGTTCCATGTCTGTAAGCTGTACCTGCTTTTAGATTCAGATAGTCTATAATTTCTTTTTTCAAAATAAACTCCCTTGTCTTGGATCTTCTTTACTTAACTTCTCTATATGTTTCTTACTGCTCTCTAAGTCGTTTATATCTAAGTTCTCCCACGCTTTTACACGAGCTTCTGCTATAGCTACAAACTCCTCTGAAATCTCACTACACTCAAATAAATCAGAATCAAACCCTGCTTGAATAGCACCTATAATCTCACTACCTGCCCCACTAAAAGGAAAGAATACATTTTGAGGATTTGGAGTTTTTAAGAGTTTAAATATCTGATAGTTTAGTTTTATCGGTTTTAATGTTGGATGAGAGTTTTTTGTAGGTGCAGTCGTAAACTTCTCTTCAACACCCTTTATATCTTTTGAGCTTTCTCCACTTGTTCCGTTAAAAACTTTTTCTTTTAAACATATATCATCACACCCAACCTCTCTCTCAAAAGTAGATACTTTAGGACTATATATAACTAAGCCTAACTCTTCATCAAGATACTCTATGTGATGTAGTATTCTACTTGCACCACCACTATCTTTTTCTGCATCATCCATCATAATTTCGTTAAACTTTCCGTAAGTCTCATTTGGATTACAACCTCTTCTAGCATAAGATGATTTTCTTGCCCCACTCGTAAGCTCTCCACTCTGCTCATCTATCTTACTTACACACTCTTTGTCTATGAATAACTGAGATGGGAAACGACCGTAATCATATACTTCTTTTGGTTTAGAAGTTCCCATTTTCCCATATATATCACTATCTACATTTCTTCCATTAAACCTTGCTCCAGTTGTTCCAACTCTGCCCTCATGAATGTTCCATATACTAGGACTGATTGTTTCATCCCCATCTTCATAAGCAAACACATCATCAAGTACACTTTTGTTTTTAGTAGGTTTTTGAAATACCATTACAGTTTCAAGGACTTGTTTTAAAGGGCTGATACTATACTTAAAACCCTCATACTTTTTGCCTAAGTCTAACTCTTCATCAAGATACTCTATATGATGTAGTATTCTACTTGTGCCACCACTGTCTCCATACTCTCCATTAGAATCACCTTTTTTTATTCCCATCCCTTGACTATAAGAATTTTTGTTAAACCCATCGCTCACTCTGTTTTTTCTAGTACCACTCGTAAGTTCTCCACTCTGTTCATCTATCTTACTTGCACACTCTTTGTCTATGAATAGCTGTGATGGGAAACGACCTAAATCATGACTACTACTATTACTACTATTTAAACTATCAAAGTCCGTAACTCCACTCGTTCCCTTAGTCTCTCTGCCATCCCACTTATCACTCGTAGGCACTCTTCCCCCATCTATACCCCATATACTAGGACTGATTGTTTCATCCCCATCTTCATAAGCAAACACATCATCAAGTACACTTTTGTTTTTAGTAGGTTTTTGAAATACCATTACAGTTTCAAGGACTTGTTTTAAAGGGCTGATACTATACTTAAAACCCTCGTACTTTTTTCCTAAGTCTGATGAAGATTTTGTTAAAAGCTCAGTGTCTCCACTAGAAGCATTTAGTGGAGACACTGAGCTTTTTGAGTTTGCTCTTTGCTTCACTTCCCCCACCACTTCTCTTTCAGCTCCTAATCTTTTATCTACCTGCTTTGAAAGGTCTGTGGATTTTGGAAAATTACTCAGAAAAAGCCAGTAAAGACTCTGCTTTATCTCAAGCCCACTAGCAACTGCATAATACTGGAACAAAAAAAGTTGTCTATCTATACCAAAAAATAAAACTCTACCACCATACTTTAAAACTCTATTTGCTTCTTTAAAAAACTCTTCCCAAAACTTCTCATCTGGCATCTCCCATTTACTCATAAAGTCTCTTGCTTCTTTATAGAATGGTTTTCCAAATTCATTTATCAAAACTGTGCTGCCTAAAGCGTAAGGTGGATCAGCATAGATAATATCCTGAGAGTTATCTTCTAGTTTTTTAATCTTTTCTAATGCACATATATTTTCTATGTTCATTTTTCACTCTCTCTTTTTAAAAGTTCTTGTGAAAAAGTCTTACTTAAATATGAGAATGTTTTATTAAAAGACTCTTCACTTTCAAATCTTCTCTCCCATATAGGATAAGTAAGTTTGTTTAAAACTCTTAGTGTTTTACTTGTAAAGTCCTGATGTAAGGCACCTACATCATCCCATTTTATGTTTTTCATATCATCTTTCCTTTTTTAAATTTAAGGTAGAGATAAAAAGTTCAACCTTTTTTAGCTCTCTAAGCCCTTATAAAACCAGCAGCAGAAAGGTTGAAAAACTACTGCTGGTTATATAAAAGCTTGTTTGTTGATAAAAGTATATCACACTCTAACAATAAAACTCTTGACCTATATCAAGTTTCCCCTAAAGTTAGTTCAGGTTCTGGCACTATCGCTATGTTTCTAAGCAAATTTCTGTTTAACCTTGAGTCTATACCCTCTATGAGTATATCTTTTATCTCTTTATTATACCCTATTGAAGTCGCTATCATATCTCGCTGCTTTTTTAAACTTTCTTCACTCATATCTGCTATAGCTTTTAGTGCTATTTTTGTGTATTCTATTTGTCTTTTTGTCATATTAAACCTCTAGGGGGTCTTGACCCCATTTGTAACCCTATTTTTAGGGTTTCTCTTTTTTTAGTAAATCTCTCAACTCATTCATGTTTCTAAAGTATCTTGCACCTATTTTTTTGTCTTTTATGTACTCTATTTCAGCTTCCATACCTTTTGAAACACCAAGCCCTATATAAACATACAAAAACCCACAAACATCTAATAGTCTCAAAGCACTAGCTATACCTACCTCCCTCTCACTTTCTACACTATCATCCAAAAACTGAGTGAGCATAAGATGTGGAACTATGACATCGTGTCCTGCAAGTGCAACTTCACGAGCTATCTCTTTTGTTTTAGCTAGTTGTAATTTAAACTGTTCTTTTGTGTCTGCTCTGTATCTTGAACATATATAAATTTTACTCACAATACTCCTCCGCCTTTACTTTTACTCTCTGATATAACTTTTTATATGTCATATTTTTGTCTTTGTGGTGTTTTTCTATCATTCTTGATACTTTAAGTTCCACATCCTCTAACCTCAACAACTCTCTACCCTTTAAAACATCTCTAGCTACAATACCTTGAGAAGTTTTAACACCTAAAATCTTATTTATCATTTTCGTATAATTAATAATTCTAACTCTTAAAAATTCTGCTTCGTCTTTACCAACCTCAACACCAAGAGGAACATCAAATTTTTGGATTGCATCAACAAGTTCTTTTCTACACTTCTTGCCCTCCTCTCTCAACTCTATCATAAATGGGATGGCTTTATGTTTCTTCACTATTTCTTTGTTTGATTTTATCGTAGTTTCTTTATTGTGAAACTCATCTATAAACCAAACTTTATATTGCAGGGCTTTTTCTCCTGTAAGCGACAAAACCACTAAATCAAAACCTTTTCTTGTGAGTTCATATCTTGGATATGTTTTACCTCTACTATTTGTGTATGAAGTGTCTTTAAAATACTTAGATATTGACGGCTCAATTTTGAGCAGTGAGATTTCTAAATTCTTTACCAACCTCAGTATATTTTTATGAGTTTTTCCAAATATCTTAGCTATATCTGTTGTGTGTACTGCTAATCCACTTTTTGTAAATCTTACAGTTTTCTCTATGTCTTCTTTTGTTATACTTTTATTCATAACATTAACCTTAGTATTACTTTCGCTAAAAAGTTAATGTTACTTTAATATAACTTTACTTAAAAGTCAATGCTACTTTAATATATTATTATTTATTTATCAAACTTTCTTTTAATACTTCTAGACCAAGGCTTAAATCTCCTCGGTTTAACACTCTCAATAAAATGCCCTGCCTCTAGTTTATTCTGAGGTACTATATAAAGAACTTCATCCATAAAAGCAAGATAAGGTTCATCTATATGTAAAGCATCCGCTTCAACACCATCTACAACCTCAGCAAACAGATTTAACTCTTCTTGTGTTTTTATAAGGAGTAATACATTATAATTTAACACTTTTTTCATTTTACACTTCTTTTAGTATATTTTCAGCAAGGATTTTCATTTCTTGACAAATATAAGAAATTGCATTCTCTGTTGTGTTAAAACCTTTAGTCCTATCCAATATATCAATTTCTTCTTCTATAACATAAATATATTCTCTATTATTATTTGTTGAACTTACATATATTTTAAACTGTATATTTGCTATGCTAAAATATAATTTTTCACCGTGTATTTTTAATTCTTTTATTGTCATACTATTTTACCTCCACAATATATACAATATTTAAAACCATTATCTTCTACATTTCCATCCGTTATTACAAAACTTTCTTTACATTCTGTTTCCCAAACTTCTACACCCCACAACTTCCATTTACATTCTTTTTCTTCTTTGCAGTCTCTAACTGCTTCTTCTTGAAGTCTTATGTTTTGTCTATCTATAGCTTCATTTATTATTGCTTTGTCGGTGTTGGGTTTGCTTATGCACCCACCTGTTACATTGTCTAAAACACAACTAAACTTATAATTTAGTTTGTCATACTCTTTTTCAAAGTCATTATATATTTCATCAATCAAGATAGATAAATTATCAGAACTTCCTCCAAACCCAATCTTTACTGCTTCTTTAAAAGCATTTTTCATTGCCCTATCTCTTGTCATTTTACCCTCCTAAAATCCATTAGCTATTTTTTTACCCTCTAAAATAAGATTATTTTTTATTGTTAATTTTCTACCTTGAAAGAGTGAAACTTTTTTATCTATTCCTATCTCTGTCATTAAATAATCTACTACTATATCGCTGTTTTTCTCTGCTTCTATGTCATCTATTGTTCGCATCATAAAAAGTTCTATGTCTTTATCTTTTATATTTGCAAACTTTTCTAGTGCCTGTGGCATATAGTTATATATACTTGTTATTGTTATTTTTGCTTCTATTCTTAGTTTTTCTTTCGCAAAGTGATTTATAGTGTTTTTCCAAGCTTTATCTGTCTTTTTAATTGCTTGTAAAAACAGCTTTCTATTTGACTTACTTCTTTGCCTCATATATTTTGCATTACGTTTTCTTATTATTCCCCCAATTTTTGTTAGTTCTCCTTGATGATATTCTGAAAAAATAGTATTAATGAGAGTTGAACCTATTATACTTTTTTCTAAATCTGTCATTTTTTAAATCCTTATATTGTTTTAGTGAGCGGCTGTATTATTGTTACTTTATTTTTTGATAAATATTCTTTTATCATTTCCTTTTCATTTTTTAATGCCCTTTTTGGTTTTATCTTCTCTTTTATAATTACTTTTTGTTTTCCATCAAATCCTACCGGTACATAAGTTTTTGATTGTTTTTTTCGTTTTTTATAATTATCTACTTTTATTGTCTTCATTTCATTTAAATCAAAATAATACTTAATTTTATTTTTAATTATTTTTCTGCTACAAGTTATACAATAAGGCGTTTTTCTTTTATATCCTATTCTAATACTGGGACAAGTAGGACATATATATACCTTATTTTTTTTTGTTTTATTTTTGTTTTTAATTATCTTTTGGCTCTCTATATTAGAACAAGACCTGCACAAATTTATTTTTTTTGGTCTATAAGATATACTTCTTGTTTTATGACATTTATTACATATTACTTTATATATCATTTTCTAAACCTCCACCAATGTTTAACCTTATATAGCCAATATGCTATTTCATCCCTTATGTCTTCAGATAATTTTTTCATATTATGTATTCCGATCTGTCTTCAATAAAATCTACTATATCCGATATTTTTTTCCATCTTAATATATCTGTTTTTCTTATTTCAATATCAAACTCTCTAACTATTTCTCTTATATAATCATACTCTTCTATATGCTCTATGCTGTCATCTTCAGATTTAATCTCAAATCCTTTACCTCTTAAAATTTCAATAAATTTATCTCTTATATCATCTCTTAACATATCAACCCCCTAAATTTTCCACTTCATCTAAAACAACTTCTCCATTTATGATGTTATAATATCTCATTAATTCACGCTTTTTATCATAAATAGATATTCTAAATTTATCTTCATAGTCTAGTTTTACATTTGTATCATCATCTTCAAAACTTAGTTCTAAAGTAGTGTTAAAGATAACTTTATCCTCTCTTTTTACTTTTATTTTCAAACCTAACTCCTTATCTTCAAAATTATACTATCATCTCAAGATAATTCTCTTGACCTATGTCAAGTTATCTAAGAGAATAAACTTCCTTTATCTTCTATTCTTTTTTTCGCTATATTAAAATATTCTTTATCAAGCTCTATACCTATAAAACTACGGTTAAGATTTTTACAAGCCACACCTGTTGTTCCACTTCCCATTGTAAAATCCATTACAGTTTCCCCCTTATTTGTACTATTTTCTACATATAAACTCATAAGCTCTATTGGTTTTTCTGATGGATGGCTTTTGTCAAAATTGTTATTGAATTTATGTACAGTTTTTGAGCCAACATTGTTTATTTTTTTTGCCTTACCTTTTCTTAAAAATAAAGTATATTCACAATTTTTCATGTACCATCTGTTTGGTGTACAGTTGTTCTTTTCCCATACAAGCAGATTGTGTAATTTAAACCCTGCTTTTCTTGCTAACCTTAAATACCTTTCAAGATTTATAGTGTTTGTCATAATATAACAATGTCCACCCTCTTTTAATATCTTAAATATTTTAGGAAACCATTCTTCTTCACTTAAGTTATTATGTTTAAATATTTTACCATCATTTTTAGACAACAATCCTGATGGTTGTCCTTTGCTTTTTGGTCTTCCACCACTAATAACCTTATATGGTGGGTCCGTTATGATTGCATCAACCACTATACCCTTGGCTATAAGTTCATTCATTACTTCTAATGTATCACCGTTATATAGCTGTATATCTTTCATTTTTGTAACTCTGCTTTTATCTGTTTATATACTTCTTTGTAGTGTGTTCCACTTTCTGCTTTTTCTTTTATCATATCAGCAACTCTATCTTCCATATCTTCAAGTCTTACTAGCATTCTTTTATCAAGAACATCTCTTGGGTTAGTTCCTTTTGGTAAGTCTATACCTAAAATAGAATATATCAAAGAAGTGTAATGATAATAATATTTTCCATCATTCATCTTATATTCCACTTCTTCTCGGTACTTTGCCACAGTATCTCTTATAATATCTGTAAGTTTATTCCTAAAAACTTTTTCCTCTTCTCTAAAAATTACCCAATGTTCATCAAGAGCATGTTTTTTCGCTAACTCTTTATCTTTACGGATGGTTTCTCCTCTTTTGTGAAACTCATCAATATAATATAATTTATAAAGTTTTGCTTGTTTTCCTCTTAACGATAAAGCTACTAAACCAAAACCTTTTTTTGTAAGATAATATCTTATATATGTTTGATTTTTTGTTGTTGCTTCTTCTTCAATAAAGAAATCTTTAAGGGAAAGATTGTTTTCCTTAAAAAATGCTAAGTTCTCTCTAATTAGTGCTAAAACTTGTTTGTGTGTTCTCTCGAATATCTTTGCAAGGTTATCACTTCTTACAGATTCTTTTCCATTTTTAATAACTACTGACTTTGCTATGTCTTTTTGTGTTATAATTTTATTCATAACATCTCCTTTTGGTTTAGGCTGATGTTATTATATCGTATTTTTACTTAAATTCAAACTACCTATTAAACACCCTACTTTGAAGATTATCAAAATCTAAAGCAATATACATCATATATCCACAATCCCAAAGGTGGTTATCTCTACCCTTATAAAGTGTGTGCCATCCCTCTTTAGCCTTTGAGTTTTCTATTAACCCCCATACCTCTGATGTTAGTTGCTTTTCTAAAGATTCATTCGGTATCTTTGTCCCCTCTTCTCTTTTTTGCTTAAGTCGTCTTACTCCATCTTCCACCTCATCATCATTTATCCAAAACATATTTTGTTCTGGGTTCTCTACTTCATCTCCTTTCATAAACTTAACTGCTTTTGAAATAGCATTATATAAAGAGTCTTTACCTCTCTTTGAATTTCCAATAATTATCGGATATTTATTTTCCATAAGCCCTGTTGTACTTTTTTCTTCAACCTGTAGCCTGTATGTTTTGTTTTGTATCTCTGACATACCTCTATATGGGTAAATAACATAGTTCCTTTTTTCTTCATCCTCATAAGCTATAGTTCCTATAATAGAGTTAATCTTTGCTATAAGTGCAAGAGTCTCAATTTCTCCATGCCCTTGAATATCCCACAAAACCCGTCTGATTCCTAAGGTTTTACTTCCTCTATTATACTTTGAGAATATTTTTGTGTATATGTCTTTGTCTTTAAAAATCTTTCCTGATTCTATAAGATAGAAGTTCATCTTACTATCAAAACCGCCTATCATATACCAATAATGGTCTTTATCTTTATCTTTATGCCCTTTTTGTGTATCTATTGTCATATATACTGCTTTTATGTCTTCTGATATTTCTCTTTTTTTATAACCTGATCCAAGCATAAGTATATCGTCCGATTTTGATATATCATTTCTTCTTGCATCATAATAATCGTTGTAATACCCCTCATAAAATTTAGCTAACATTTCCGCTCTTACTATCTTGTCTTTTTGCATCTCAGCTCTTAAAAAAGTTTTTGCTATATCTTCAAATGGCACAAAATAGCTTAAAAGTGAGTTAGCTGAAAATCCTACTGTTTTTGGTTTTTCTTTTACACCTTGAACTATCCATCCTATCTTTTGTTTTACAATTTGTCTTTTTTTTTGTGATGATGTTATTTTTTGTTGACACTCCTGACACTCATAATAAACTTTTTTACTTGCATAAGGTATATATTGTTCAGATATTATATCTTCTGTAAAATCTTCATCTTTTATTTTAAATTCTCTCTTATACTCTTTTGCTTCCATAATTCTTAGCTGTCTATGATGGACTTCTATCAACTGTTTGCAGTGAGGGCATTCCATTCCTAAAAAGTTTTTTTGTTCACAACTATTAAAGCCTTGTGTTATTGTTCCATTCTTTGTTTTTTTTGTTGATGCTACGATAAGTTTTGCACCAGAATCTAAAAAAGTTTTAGCTCTCTCCCAAAGTGGTGTTATTGCAGCAATACCATCCATCTCATCTGCTTCATCTACTATAACTATCTTTGTTGTTACTGATTTTTTATCATCATCTGCTTTTGCTCCTATAAGATAGGTTGTTGCACCTTGATGGTGTATAACTCCCATCTTAGATCTACTTTTTTTCTGTTCCTCTAAACCCTCTTGTATGACTGTATTTAATTCTATACTAGCATTTACTAAGTCTGTAATCTTCTCTTTTTGGTATCTTGCAATAGCTTCTATCTTACTTATCATCCAAACCATCGACTTAGGGTTTAGCTTTGCAGTTTTTGCCCACTCAATAAAAAGAAATAAGGTCTTTGACATTTGAGAAGCAAACATAAGCCATATTTCTTGTGTGTAAATACTATCAAAAACTTCCATTGGCTTTATAATATGAGGGCTATATTTAAAATCTACTGGTTGCCCCGCACCTATAGCATTTGTTTTAGGTAGATAAACATATTCTTCTGCAAAATTTTTAGAAGTCATTTCTTCTTGCCATATAAGTATTTTTTCTATTCCTGATAGATTTTCTTTTAACTCTTCTCTACGCTCTGTTTTCAACTTCATCCCTTATATACTCTTTCATTTCATCTAAAAAACTAAGTGTTATTTTTTTTGTTCTTCCGATTATATGTTTCATAAATTGTTTTGATATTATTTTATATTTTTCTTTTTGGATTTTGTCTATTGATTTTGATATTATTGACTGTACCATTTCTCTATCACTCTCTTTTATTAGTCCTATTTCAAGTAAATCTTCTGCTATTTCAAGCGGAAATTTTGCTCTCATATTTACATCTACATCTTTTACAAGTGCTAAAAATTCGCTCATTCTTGCATTTAGTTCTTCAGTCTTTAAAAACTCTTTCTTCTTTACCCTTAGTTCAAACTCTGATTTGTCATATTTTGTTTTAAATTCTAGTGTATCTCTAATAAGTTCCCCCATTGGATGAGCCGCCAATATACTTAAATGCAAAGAGTTTTTTGTGTCTATTTCTGCTATCTCTAATCCATAAGGCAAATCTAGTTTAAATTCCTCAATTCCATCTTTTAATTTTATCTCTTTGTCTCTGTTTGGGTTAAATCTTTCATTTACATTCTGACTGTTCCATTCTATCACTTCTAACAAATTGTAATAATGTGTACCCTCTTCAGTGATATACACTGGCATATTTTTATTGTTCTTCCACCCCGATATAGTATTTTTACTTCTCCCAAAATATTCTGCTAATAAATTTCTATTTACTAATATTAAGTTTTTATCGACTCTTATTTTATGTTCTTTCACTTGCTCTCTTTTAATGCTTCCGCATCTTCTAACATTCGTAAAAATTCTTTTGTTGTCAGGCTACTTTTTAATACTCTTATTCCAAAAAGGATCACTCTATAAAAAGGCAAATTTTTACTTCTGTATGTTGCATATATATTTGCAGTACCTTTTCCAATTTCTTCTGATATTTCTTCAACTGTTACTTTTAACATTATTTCTAATTTCTTTGCTGATTGTTTTTTTGCATCATTCATTTGTTCCCTTATTTATAATATCAGTCTAATATATTAGATTAATATTCCTTAAATTTTTCTGTATTTTT
>Ga0256831_1000098_pt1 | contig 43439 bp, 70 predicted proteins | sample 132544metaG_FD_189087 | JGI IMG/M metagenome (GOLD analysis project Ga0256831, IMG submission 189087) | Hydrothermal vent microbial communities from Lau Basin, Pacific Ocean - 132-544 | ecosystem: Environmental > Aquatic > Marine > Hydrothermal vents | place: Pacific Ocean: Lau Basin | collected...
GGGTTATATATAGGGTTATATATAGGGTTATATATAGGGTTATATATAGGTTCACTCATCCGTTCACCCTTGGTAATTTTACCGAAACTTTTAAATTTTGTCAAGTGTTTTCGTCAATAATTGAAAAGAATTTTGAAATTTCAGGTAAACTTAAGGCTAAACGCCTACTTATCACATAATCGTGATAAATTCTTAACGAGAAAATCGTTGGCGTCTTTCTCTCCGCTAGCTCGTATAAGGTCTACCATTGGGTGCGATTTTACTTGAAACCACTTAGCGTAATCTGGAAGAACTCTTACCGTACCTTCTACGCCAGCATCGTCATTGTCGAACGCTATTGTAACATACTCATATCCTAGCCGTATTAAATCCTCTATTCGTCTCTGCTTCGGACCTGCAACGCTAAACGATGGTATTGCAGGTATGCCCATCTGGATATAGCTAACAGCATCCATTACACCTTCTGTAACAACGATGTGGTCACCGCCCATCTCAGCGAGTTTGTCGTAAGGATACGTAACGTTCTGTATATCTACGCCTTTAGGTCTTAACCATTTTGCTTCTTTTACGTTCGCTGTATCATCTACAATACGAGCGTCAAACGATATTGGTACACCGTCAAGGTACATCGGGAAAATGTAACGTCCCTTATAACGTCCAGTGTTACAATAATACACACCGAGCTCCTCTAAGAGTTCAGCGCTAACGCCTCTCCAAGCCTCCTTTACTTTATATGCTACTGGAGGTAACACTACCTCTTTAAGTTCTACTTTCTCTTCGTCTGCCGATACGCTTAGCTTACTGTACTTTGACTCCCACAAGAGACGTTCGGCGTCCTTGTCATCATCTTCGGTAATGAACTTTGCAGTGTGTCCACAAGAGAAACAGTGGAAAATCCCACTATCCTTATTAACACCTGCTGAAGGGTGACTATCAACGTGCTCTGGATTGATGCATTGACATCGTACCCAGTCACTGTTTGGTACTACTTCGTACTCAACGTGTAATGCCTTTAGTTTATTTACTATTAAGTCCTCTAACATTTAAACCTCCACAGTTAGCCTATAAGCCTTCTCTCCAGGGTATCCCATAGCATTTGTAATAAAACGTGTGCCGTCTAACGTAATGTCTAACGAGTCATGATTATGGCCATAAACAACACACTTTAAACTGTTCCCTTTAAGTAGAGTACTACCGTCGTAACAGTAGAACGCATTGGTATCCTCACCAGGAAAATTTCTCTCTGTTATTTTAGGGTCAATAGAAGGTACAACGTGGGTAATAAGAACGTCACACGATTTCACTAACTCACGTAGCTTATCATACTCTGCAAAGAATAAGTCATCAGGATTTCGTAACCCGTCTATGTAGTGAGCGTCATTCATTCTGTTTTTCCATAACCTTAAACGTCCCTCGTCTGACCAGCCTTGTAAGTAGTCCTTTGAGTAGTACCAACCCATTGTACCACCGAACGTAACGCCTTCGTATTCAATAGTATCGCCGAACATAATATGAACAATACCTTTAGGGTCGTCATATAGTTCGTACTCTAAGAGTCTTGCGCCTGTTGAGTAGTGCTTTGAGCGGTACAAATCGTGGTTACCTAACACTGCAAATACCTTCTGATAATTGAAAATCTCAGCTATATCTTCAAGAACCTCTAACGCTTCTTTTGTGTTATGTCCTAGGTCACCTGCAACGATTAAAACAGGAACGTCTAACGAACTGTCTAATACCTCGGAGTAAATCATTTTGAGCACCCTTAGTCGTTTATCCTTACGCTGTCTATTGGGAATTTTGTAGAAGTCTATGTGTAAGTCATTTAGTATTGATGTTTTCATCCGTTATCCTATGCGTTAAGCAAAATGCCAGTTGGCTTAAATTTCATATACTGTAACTGACCTTCAAAAATTGAGTGTACAAGTTTCGCATAACGATTCTTTGCTTGGTATACCACAAACGCGTCTGTCTCACCTTCGTCGTCCATCTTCTTCAAGTAGAGAACAACAGAGCTTGAAAAGACAAGCTCAGCAGAACCCCTTGACGTTAGTGCAAGGTTGTTACCTTCTATCTTCGCCTCTGCTATTTGTGCTGCAGTAACAACCACGATACCGTGTGTAATGGTCATCTTATGCAGAGCCTTTACGAGGTTGCTTAGTGTCTTCCAAGAGTCCGTTGCAGTACTTGATGAGATAAGCCCTAAGTAGTCTATGTACACAGCGGTAATCTTACTCGTTTGGGCTTGTACCGCAACTAACGCTAGGAGCTCCTTATCATCCAGTTGCTCAGTAACAATCTTAAACTCATCTTTACGGTCACCCCAAAACGCTTTCATCTTAGCAGCTATTAGAGCATCCTCTTCAGGAGTTGTCGTACCTTTAATAATACGACTAAAGTCAATCTCTGATACGTATGCTTTGAGCCTTGCACCAAGAGCTTTAGCCGATAGCTCAAGGGACACAAACATAACCGCTTGACCTTCTTTGAACGCTTCGATAGCAGAGTCAAGCAGTACAGTTGACTTACCTCCACCTGAACTTGCCGTAATAAGAGTTACACCAGCAAACCTATTGCCAAGTAATTCATCGTACTCCTCGCCAAAACCGCTTGGCACACTGTGAATTACTTCGTCATTATCCATAACGTCGTGAAGGCTATCAACCTTCACACCGCCTAAGGACACCTCTTCTAAGGTATCTGACAGTAGTGTCTTCACAGTATCGAAATCACGGTTACGTTGAGCATCAACTAAAGCTTCAATTCTATCGTCCACAGCACGAAGTGTTCTGGAACCTTTTAACCCCGTAACAAGCTCTTCATTAGAGATACCTGATGTGTCGTCTGGCAACCCATCAACGAAAGCTTGGAAAGCCCCTCTAACGTTTACTGGAGCACGTTGCTCAATAACAGCGCTAATAGCAACTGTTGAAGGAAGCTTTTGAGTTTCCGCATATTGTCCTAAGATTAGTTCGTAAACTTTACGTTCTTTTCCTATGAACATTGATGTGTCGAGGTCTTGAAGTAGTTCAATCTCTCCATGTAATAATTTAGATAATGCTATTCTTGAAAAGTTTACTGTCATATAAAGTCCTTAAAATTTATTCAATATTATATTTTGCTAGTATCTCCCTAGCCTGCTGTACCTCAGCGTCTTTCTGCGCTTCCATATTAAGCGCTACACTTTCTTGTAAGTTGTTGTACCGTAGTTCTTGTACGAGCTTCCAGCGCTCCTCTATCTGTTCCTTATTAAGGTAAATATCCTCACTCTTGTTCAACACTTGTTTACACTCGTCCTCTGAAAGGAAAGGTGTGTAAATCTCATTGAACATATGCTCAAGTTGGTCTAACTCAAATACTAGAGCACTACGCACCTCAGCCCGTTTACCGTAATAACCAGAGCTATAAGCATGTATCATAAAGGAGCCCCAAGACGTGACTACTAAATCATCACAGCTAAGGAGTAGGATGGTTGCTGCACTGGCGTTTTCGCCAATACATTCACCAACGACTAACGCTTTTGTCCTTTCGATTGCATCACAAAGTGCTAACGCTCCAGCTAAGAATCCCCCACCACTAGATACCTTAAGGGTTACCTCATCACCCTCCTCTGCGTTGTCTAATATAGCAATAAGTTCAATGAACGCGTGCGGTTCCTGGATTTCTCCGTAGATATACGCTGTCGTTAGTAGTTTCTCCCCAACTTCCTTCGTTAGTACTGGATACGTTTTGTTGAACATACTCGTTTGTTGGTCTACACTATTTGGTTCTTCCATATTCTTCCTTTATTGTTGTTTAGAGAATAGCTTCTCAGCCCACTCGGCTACTGGTCCACGCTCAACTTTGTGTAGTGTAACTGCGTGGAGGTTAAGCTCTTGACTACCTTTCTTGCAATCTTCTAGCACCTTACTTAAACCATTCGTGTATCGGGTAATCCATTTATGGTCTATCTGACGGTTACTTCCAATGATAATAACCTTACAGTTTTTACCAATACGTGTTAATACCTTCTGAAGGGATGCAGCAGTCTGATTTTGTGCCTCATCTATAATAAACACACAGTCATCAAATGTACGCCCTCGTAAGCCAAGACCAATCATTGCCTGAATGTTGCACTTCTCAGTGATGCTTTCGATAGTCTCTGCTACTTTTTCTTCAAGCTGTTTCCCTTTTACCTTTGAATCCTTATGCCTATTTCTAGCGATAAAGTCTAGCGAATCGTTAAGCGGAGCCAAGTAGGGGGCAAACTTCTCGTCGTTACCTGATAAGTACCCTATCGTCTCCTCGCTATCAAGGTCGTCAACAGAAGCTCTAAAATAAACGATAGACGAGTACTTCCTTTGCTTTACTAACTTAATAGCATTACTAATAGCTGATATTGACTTACCGCTACCGCTTAGCGCTTCACAAACCACGATGTTAACACGGTCATCCTGTAGTACCTTACTGAAGAGTAGCTGCTCAGCATTCTTTGGATTAACGTCTTGCTTTCTCAATTCACGTTCAGTCTCTTTACCTATAACTGTAATGGCATTATTGAATACCGTTGCAAGTTTCTTCTGACCAATACTGTTCGAGAGCACATAATTGAAATTCTCAGGTAAGTACTCAGGGTCCACTTCACGGATATCAGCACCGTGTACAACGGTAAACGTATCATCATCTACTGTAAGATGCTTAACGAATTCGCTAGACGTTTGTTCAACAAGTTTGAACTCCTGGATAGGTATGCCATACGCTTCTGCTCGAAGGCTACACATAATATCTAGTGTAACAAATGTCGTGTTGGGCTGTAAGCTTAACATATCCTTAGCAACAGCGATAATCTTTCTATCGTTGATTACTTTGGCGTCTGCATCGCCTACGTTGTAGTCGCTTAGGGATACAACTATAATATTTACATCGTCAATCGTTAAGTACATCAAGATACGTGTTTCATCCCTTGAAATAGCAACACGTTCAGCGGTCGCTAAAAGTCTGCCAAACTCCCTTGCTTGGTAAGCTACTTCAGTTAGCCCTGACTTCTTTGCATCAAGTTCGTCAATTACAACGTCAGGGAGAACGATAGTGCTCCCGTCTGACGCTAACGTTAAGAGGTTCTGTGCGTCGTGCAGTATAATATTCGTATCGAGAACCGTTAAGCTTGTTGTCTCAACAACGTGTAAGGCTTTATTTATCATGGAGTACCAGCCCTGTTATAGTGAACACTGCACCAACGCTTAGCATCTCTAACCATAGTACAACACCATCCCATAACGCCTGTGGAAATTCCATTGTGTGTGACCATTGGTATACTACGTCAACCAGTCCGATAAGCGTCGCTAGCCACATCATAAATACACCAAGTAAAAATAAAAGTTTACCCATCTTTGTTATCCTTCACAAGCCAAACAAGTTGGCACTGGTACGTCAAGCGTACTCTCTTCATTGAGTGTTCTAACGTAGTACAACGACTTAATGTGCGGGTCGTCATAAGCAACGCTATGGAGCCGTGATACTTCCTCTTCTGGCGTATTCGCTTTGAAGTATAAGTTTATAGATTGTCCTTGACCACCTCTTGTTGCATCCATCTCTTTTTGTCGTTGAGATGCCATCATCAGAATCGTCTCTTGGTTAAGTTCAAAGGCTGTGCGGAACACTTCCTTTTCCTCTTGACTTAACCAATCCTCTGCAAACACAGACCCTTGATTTTCTGCGATATGTTGCATAGTCTGTTTATTGTACACTCCACGCTCTTTCATTAATGGGATTAATACGGGGTTTACCCTATAAACAATCCCACCAGCGGTTTGTGCTTCGTATACGTTTGCAAATACAGGTTCGACCCCTTGTGACACCCCACCTAAGATTTCTGCTGTCGACATTGTAGGAGGGAATGCTAAACGATGTGAGAAGCGTTCGCCATACGGTTTCATATACTCAGGGCACCCACGATAATTTGCAAGTAGTTTTGACGTCTCTAGTGTTTTTGTGTCTAACATTTTTGCTAAAGACTGGTTAAACATAATGGATTGGAGCGAACCAAACGGCCACCTATGCTGTTGGTAGTATGTAGCTTCACCTAAAATACCTAAACCAATAGCTCGCGTATTCTCAGTGAACTTTATAACACGCTCAAATCCTGGCTCTTGTTTCGCCTTCTCTAACATATCGTCAATTACCGTGTCTAAGAACACCGTTGCTACATGGACTAACTGTGTGTCCTTCCACTCATCATATTTAGCAATGTTTATAGAGGAGAGAACACAAGTAAACGAATGTTCTTCATCATTGAATAGCGATATTTCACCACACAAATTGGAATGCTTAACGTAATACCCTCTGTCCTCATACATCTTAGGCCGTACCGCATTGACTTTATCAAGAAAGTGTAAGTAGCCTTTACCCTTAACAAGTTTTGTCTTAAGCATCTTAGTCCAACGCCTATCTGCCTCGATAGGGTCTTTTAAGAATAACTCATCATACGTGCTAGTAAGGTTCCACCCAATGTTCCATCCTTGGTCCTCTGCAAGTAATTGGTCAGCTACCTCGTCAAAATCTGGATGCATTACATCTAAATATAACCCACAACTACCTCGTCTTGAAGATCCTTGTGAGATTTCTTTCATATCATCAACGACACCAGAAGCAGGTTGCATAACACCATTCGCTGTACCACCCTTAGAAATAGGAGCACCACGATGACGTATGGCATCTAGTCCTGCTGACGTTCCGTAGCCACGTTGTGTTAGCTGTGCAATCTCTAAACGCGCCGTGTAAAAGCTCCTGATACTATCCGAAATATGGGTACCGCTACATGATACGGGATGGCCTCTATCAGTCCCCATATTAGTTAGTACTGGTGTAGATGGGGACAGCCAACCTTTCCACATTACATCAAAGAATGCACCGAACCAACTGTTATAACCAACTGGAATTGGGACTTCGTTATTCAGTAAAGTGTCTGCCCTATTCGCAATACGATTGTACATGTCTATCGGTGTCTCACCATCAAGTAAGTAGTTCCGCTCTACGAGCATTTGGTAGCCTGCTGTAGTTAGCCAGATAGGCGCTTTACCAGACACTTGTAGTTGTTTCCTCTCAAAGGAATACTGTTCATATTTATTCAAATGTTGTCTCCTTTTACGTAAGGGAGCCTACTTAAACGAGACTCGCTCCACGTTCTTTTATATTGATGTGTGCCAGACACGAAAAAGTCGTGAATTGTGATGGCGTTTACTCCGCTAAAAAACCAACCACTAATTGATGATTGTTCTACTATTGGTGTAGCAGGTGGAAAATGCATCTCAGAGCACACGAAATTTACACGTTCCCTAATAAAGCGCTTTAAGGCAACTCGGTCAATCCCGTTAATCTTCATCTCGTCAGACGTAAACAAGTAGTCAACTACAGCATCTTCTCGAAGCAGTATCTCATCAACGATTGGCTGCACGTCCTCTAACGTCATTGTAACACCCGCCTCGTCTTTAAGTGTATTAAACAGGTAAGACGCAAGTACTCCGTGTATTGATTCATCCTGCACTACGAAATTCACCCCTGTTATTGTGTTTGGGATGAGGCTGTTACCGTTAGCTCTGAACGATTTTAGCATAGCGAAGTTACTAAACAATGTTACTTGCTCAATGTTAGACACAGTAAAGAGAACCATCAAACGCTCTTTATGTGTTGTTGCTTTACGAGCGTTCTGCATTATTGTTGTGAGCATGGTTAGTTTTTCATTTAGCTGACGTACAACATTCTGGTTATTAGCTATTGTTTCTGGGTCTATGTTAAGCTCGTCTGACATCTTCTGGTAAAAGAAAGCGTGGACTGATTTTTCCATCGCGGCTACTTGAGTACACGCACCCTCTATCTCAGAATGTGGGAACCACTCTGCTATCACACTCCATATGTCACCAACGACTTGCTCAGTTTCTACAAACAGTTGTAACGTTGTAGAAACAAGCGCAAATTGTTCAGAGGACATGTTATGGAGGTAGTCATGGATATCCCCAGCAACGTCTATTTCTTGTGCTGTCCAAAATACATTCTGCTGTTTTTCCATTATCTCTTTAGCTTCTGGATACAGGTACTTACCAAAGAGAGGGTTTGCAGTTTCTAATTGTATAGACATCAAACCTCCTCTTCGTACGTGTCTTTAAACGAAGGTAGCGGGTTTGTGTACTTCCAAAGACTAGGTCTAGCATTAACGTATCTATACGCCTTTTCCCTTGGCATAAGTTTTGTATAGCCTGTTCGAGTGTTCTTTACGCTAACCCAATAGGCCTGTGCTTCAGTCTCCTCTTTACGTTTGTTTACGTGTTTCAAAACCCTACCGCTCAACGCTTTCCGTTCAAAGCGTTTCTCTAAAAGTTCTTTTGTAACTATTTCTTGCATATCTTTCCTTTATAGTGTTTACTTTAGTCCTGGACAAAACATCGAGCTAGGTACTGTTTTACAGATAGCCTTAAGCATGTCAGCCATTACTATGTTTATCTGGTAATCAATAAGACGTTTGGCGTCTGTATTGTCTATACCTGTTTCACGGAGCGCTTTATGTAAAGCTACTCGTAGCTCTTGGCGATTTATAATGTCATCTACCATATCAGTCATTCAGCATCCTCTTCAACTCCGTGATTGCTTTCTTTAATACATGCTTACTATGTGGTTTATCCTCACGGTAAGCGGTTACAGCTAAACGTAAATTGTCTGGTAATCGTTCAACGGCATCGTCAAGTTCGTAAAGCAACTCGTCTTCTTCCGTTAAAGAGTCAACCTCAGTAAACTGCGTAAAGACCAACTGATTGGCTGGTAATGCTTCGTACTGCGCTTCCGTAATCTCTAGAGCCTTAAGGACAACCTCAATGTTTGGTATAGCGTTATGTAGCTCAACGTACTTATCAACATACTTATAAATACGGTTGAGCAGTTGTTGTTGCTTTGGTGACATTTGTGTTATGCTTTTTAGGATTGCCCCTTCAATGTAGCGTCTAGCGTAAGTGCTAAACCTTGCCCGCTGTGGGTCATACTTCTTTTCTGCTTTTAACGAAGCCTCCATCGCAACGCTAAGCAGCTCCTCGTAGTCATACCGTCTACCAAATCTATGGTAGAGTTTCTTTACAAAGTTTTCTATAAACGGTATGTAACTTACTGTGTAATGTCCGAATTGCTTATCTTCCATCTTCCCAATCCCGAAACACAAAGAGTTCTTCAACGACATCTTTCGGGATTTCATTATTCAAGTACGCTATGAGTTTCTCCTTATGATTAAATGGTCCGAGCTTTGTATCGCCGCCCTTCTGTAGACATACATCGTTAATGTATACGTCTTTGTAAATAGGTGCGATATGTTGAAGTGTTTCAATATCGTTAAACGTTTTAACGTCGAACGCTTCGTTGAACACTTCACCTGTGAATATTGTTGTAGTTGTTAGTGTAGCCATCTTTCCTCCTGTTGTTTTACTATAATACCTAAAGTTCGCTTAATACTTCCTGAATCTCTTCAAGTGCTGCGTTATTTTTAATTGTAACTTGGTTTGCCCAAGAACGTCCGACGTCTAGTTCACTCTCATTATGGATCAACTGGTCTTCCACGTAATCAATATTCATAACCTCGATGAGATTTTCATTCACCCACTTAACGATTTGTGCATCGTCCTTTACAAGTAGGTAAAGCGCATCATGTATTTGGTTAATCAGAATCACTTCATCTATATACCCAGCCTCCTCAATTCGTTCCTGAAACAGGATACCAGCACGATTCATTAAAAGACCGTATGACTGTATCCTCATATTAACAAGTGAACGAGACTCTTGGCCAGCAATCGTACTATTTGTTGAATTCGCTCTTGGTGTTCTTAACTTAAGTCCGAATGCTCCAGTTGTATAACCATCCCGTTTAGCCTCATTTGTTGAATGTACCGCGAAATCAGCTGTACCTTTATAGAGCGAATGATAACTATTGTATACATGTTCGGCCTTCGCTCGACTACACTTTAGAAGTGCTTGAACTTTTGCTGGACCTGAACCGTATGCCATTGCAAATGACGGGCTTTTACTCTTTGCACGAATGTTTGGGCACTCGTCTTTTATTCTATTAATGGAACGTGGATCATTGACGTCTAACTCTTCTCCGAGCATTTCGTCGATCTCGTCCTTGAAGAAGCTATACGCCCTAAGGCTATGCCCATCATATCCTTCAAGGAACTCTTTACGCTTATTTGAATCGGCTGTGATTTGTGCTCCCACCCTATCTTCCTTTAAGGTTCCTTTAAGGTTCCTTTGTAATACTACCTAGGTATTTTGTGGCAATTTCGGTAATATCTTGGGTGTAAAGCTCAGTATTTCCTGATTTAATAACTTTTCGTCCATAGTACTTAAATGGTTTAAGTATTCCAGATAACTCGGACTCAGCTTTATACGCTAGCTCCCCAGAACTAAATGTATATTTATACAGAAGTACGTATGGCTGAGCCTCTCCGCTAAACCTATGCGTAATTGAATGTATAGTAACACCTAGCTTCCAGAGGTTAAGATTAGTAAAATGTATTACGTATAGCGTTGTTTGCACTGCTATTTCTTTATTCAGGTACCCGCGATTACATAACGGGCATCCTTTACCTTTCCTATGGTTTTGGTAATCTTGCCTGACTTCACCGTGTGCTGGACAATCATAGATAATTGTTGGATTTGTGTCCGTGTTAGTATACACAAGTTCCTTATATCTGTATACGTGATTGTGCATTTTAAGCAACTCTGGTAATACTTGCGCAAGTACCACGCGTTTACGCTTAGCGGATGCTAGAAATCCGCACAGTTTGCAACCTTTTCCTTGTAAATGGTCATATTTACGTTGTTTGACAATACCGTGTTGCATACATGTGTAATAAACGTATTGGTCATCCATCTTGATGTAGCTATACTGGTTATTATGTATCTTATAACAGCGTATTTTGAAGTCTTTAAATGTGATTCTTTTATTCAAACCTCGCTGTATTTTAGCACACGTTGGGCATCCGTATTTAGACTTTAGAATACTATCTGGCGTACTTACGAAGTCTCCGTGACTTACACACGTAAATGTTGTTTTACACTTCGCACAAGAAAAGTTAAATTTGTCAGTTAAAATTTGTCCGTTATACTTATCTTTAATACGTTTTGTATAGATATCCTGGTAGTTTTTCATTGAGTTGCCTTAGTTATTGTTAATACCGCACTATGTCTCCATAATGAATAGACTATATCATCACCCACAGTTAAAATGTGGGGCTCCCCGTTTCGGGCTACCACTGCCCTACGTCTTACGACTAGTCGTTGAACCTTACCTGTATCTAATAAAAGACTTAAGGTCTTGGCTGCTGATTATCTCTATTACTTAAATTTTCAGGGTTCGTTACATCATTTCTGTGCAATATCCTATTAAGTACCTTGCAAGACGTTCCAGCAATTAGAGGAGTTTTTCCAAGCCTTATCGCTAAGGCTAGGCGCTCAAAGATTCAAGCGCCGCGTAGTCCGAAGCTACGAATAAATAACCTTCTGGTGCCTGAAAGCAACTCTTAATAAGTTTACCCATTTTACCGCCAGAAGGCATGTTAGCAAAATTAGGCGAGTTGCTTGACAGTCTTCCTGAGATCGTTCCGCCAAGTCTTTGATTTCCGTATAGCCTTCCTAAGTCACCCTGCCCGACGTCCGTCCAAAGGTCTCGGAAAGTTTGTAGGAAGGTTGTCAAAATAATGCTTGTTTTAGAGATAGCGATAAGTGCCTCCAACACGTCTATCCGCTCCGCCAGTGGGTCCTCCTCCAAGTACTCTTCGATCACACTTCGGCTGGTACTTGGTGCTCCTTTCTTTGTCTCTTCTTTCACATCGTAACCCATTACATCAAAGAGTAGGACTCTAAGTTGATTTGAGCTATTTGGATTAAATTGCATATCTGAGAAGTCACTATACGTTTTCTTCTTTACTTTGGTCTTGCTATTATATTTATCGGCTGCTTCCACACGAAGTTGTTTAACAGCAAGCTTAACGTAATCGTTAGACTGTAAATCTTTTATGGCTTTGTTATAAGTGTCCTGCACCTCCTTCGTAACTTCTTCTGTTCTACTCTTAGACAGTGGGAGTCCTGACAACATCATGTTAAGTAAGTACTTAAAGGATGCTTTAAACACCCCGTTGTATATCTCCTCTTGCGCTTCTTCGACTAGAAGCTTACGGTACTTATTGTAAACCCAAAAGGTTCCTACCGTATCACGTCCGTTGTAATCCAGCAAAACATCTTTATTGAGCTTTAGTACCTCTTTAACATCAACTCCGTAGTCCCCTAAGAACTCGTAACTTAAATCTTTTAACGACAACGAAGTACGGGATGTGCTATTTAAACATAGATAGGCCATTATCATTGTATCGTCTAACGATTCGTTTTTCGTCATACAATCCACACCCTCCACACGTCCTTGGTTATCTAGCAAGTCCTCCATGAATAGGTGACGTATAAGAAACTTAGCATCAAATAGGCCATTATGTAGAACCTTTACCCCATTGTACAGAGTAAAGAACTCTTTAAGCGCCACCTTCCACTTCCTCTCACGTAGCTCATTGTTTGCATCTTGTAGTTCTCTATGAATGGGTATAACATATGCTGAACTTTCATCCCAGGAGAAGCTAATAGATACTAGCTCATCCCGCTCAAACCGTAACCCAGTAGTCTCTATATCAATAGCTAAAGTTTTATGTTTATGTAATTCATTAAGCTCCTTGGGATGACCTAGCACCTTAAACATGTCAAACTTAAATGCTTGTGCCTCTTCGTACGTCCCGTTTACAACATGTCCAACGGTCTCGAAAGCTTTCGTTTGAAGTTTCCTCTTCTCAGGTGTCATCTCAAGAAGCTTGTAATTCAACGCTGGAAGAACTGTAATATGCTCGTACCCAGACAAGACACACTCAAACTTTTTGCCAATCTGTTTTTCCAGCCCTTTAGTTCCCGTGAGATACTCGAAATACTTACTGTCAGCAACGATAAGAGTATCAATACCCAACGTATCAAACTCTTCGAGCTGTTCGCCTATTGCTGCTTTTAACTCTGCCTTCTTAAGGTTCCCTGTTTTAGGGTAATATAAAGGGACAAATGTTGTACTGCTCGCCATAGGGTTCTTTGTAATAGAAGATAATGGAACTAAGTACTCCCGTAATAGGGCCGACTTATTATCTTTCGTTACAAGGTAATCCTTTAACAGTATCGCTGTAGTGGGGTTGGAAGCCCCGAAATAAATGCTATCCACTACATACCTCCTCAAGTTTCTTTAAAAGTTCTTTGTGGTTTTCTTGTAGGAGTTTATGGCAGTCTTTCAACTGTTTACATTCCCTACTTGTATCAGTTGCCGTGATACGTTCTAAAATCCTAAAGGCGCCTTTAATGTCTCGTGGGAAGTATATCGGTGTGACGATCTCCTCACCGACGTTCTTCCCAGTTTTACGTGTTGTAACTTTAGATACAACAGGATACTCTCCAGATAAGCTTACAAAGTACCCTTTAAATCTAAAGCCTTGTTCTTCTTCTTCAGAGTCCATTTACTCCTCCTCTACTATCTGCATTGCACCAATGTGCTCAGACTTAATCTTATCAAGGCTATCAGCTTCTGTCTTATCGGCTCTTATAATGTCGCCTGATTTGAACCGTGGCAAGAACAAGCTCAACGTATCTTTGGACTTGCTGCTTATCAGTACATTATAATGAACCTCAACTATTTTACCTATCGGGGTATCTTCGGTAAACTGTTTAATTTCCTCGTCAGACATTCCACTCCCAACTTCAACGCTAAGCAGTCCGTCTGACGTCTCACAAATCAATGCGCCAATCATTCCTTCACGCTTCCCTTTACCTTTCGTAACACCAGTTACGGTAAGAGAGGTTGAGTTTTCTTGTTTCATTTTCTGCCAAGCGTCACTTCGTCCAAACTTGTAAAGAGCTTTAGGATTTTTAACGATGCTTCCTTCCTCACCTTTTGAAATGTAGAGTGAGTTGATCGTTGTAAGGGCACCCATATCCACTACTTTAGTTGATTGAACAATCTTTAAACGTTGTGGATTGAAGTCAGCAAAGCGTTTCTGTAGTTCAAGTGTACGTTCTTCTTGTGTATCGGACTTCCCGTGGTTGTCAAACGTCTCTGTAGGAAGCACGTCAAACATTACGTAGTTAATACTTAAGTCAATGTCCTTAGCGGATGTACCCTTAAGGTTCTTATTAACGATACCAGAGATGCCTGTACGGCTTTCAGTAATAAGTTCACCGTCGAACGTTAACTCTTCAGTTCCAGCTAAACGTAACACTTCCCTCTCGATGTTAGGGAAATTCAGCGAACGTCCTTCCCTTGTTACAAGTGTACACTCACCATCTTTACAACGAGCAATACAACGAACACCATCAAGCTTAAGCTCAATGATTACTGGAAACTTTATCTTTTTAACGTCTAAACCTTTTGCTAACATACACTTAAACTCTGGTATTAGCTGGTAGCCCAAGGCTTTATTTACACCAGAAGCAATACCTAATGGTAAAGTCTTTGTGATGATACCTTCCAATGTTTCTACTACACTAACGTCTGACTGCTGAAGTAAAGAGATTGTTGTCTTACGAAGCTTATCGTTTATGTTTGAGTTATTCAACAACTCTAAATGTTGTACGATGTCGTCGAACGTAGTCTTCGGTTCTAACATCCGATACTCATTAAATTTACTTTGTTTAAACGTGTAATAAGGACTTAAACGAAACTTAAGCAGCTGTAAAAAGTCCTTATCATCTTTGTTATCCTTTACGTATTGCTGTTTCGCCTTGCTACCCCGTAAAGCGGCGAGGTTTTCCAATTTGCTACACGCAGATTTTAATCTTTCCATTACATTATCCTTTTAATAGCATACGTTGGCAGTACACCATGCATTCTTATTTGCCAACGTGCTGCAAATTCTTTGCGCTTTCTTTGATACACGTGCATAGCAGCAGATAGCTCGGTAAATAGCCCTAATGCTAGTTGTGTACCAGAACCATCTGAGATGTGTACCGCGTACTTCTGTTTACTTTGTACAAAAGACACTCCTGGGCACCCACTTTTGTTATTTCCCTTAACATTCGCTAAAAACGTGTTTAATGCTTGTGGGATGAAGATGCACGTTTTGGGGCTGTACACTTTACGTTGTCCACTCAATAAGTCCTTATCTACCTGCCACCCCTCAACATAGTTACCAGTATACCAAGCAGCGTAATTTTGATAGTTACGCCACTCTGAACAGACTTCTACATCAGCATAAGTTGGGCACGTGGCTATTGTTACAGGATCATAACATCGTAGCAGCATTAACCTCCAAGCAGTGTACGCTTTAGTATGTTTTCCTTCACGTTTAACAGGATAGTCCCCAACCCCTACGTACCCAACACCAGCAATAACAGGATGATATGGGTACTTCACCACTCCGCGCTTAACGTGGGAGTACTGTACCTCACTCGTCCAGTGTTTAATTTTAATAGTACAGTACCCCTTCCTGTAACTTCCATCAATAACAGTGCATTTATAACCGCCAAGACTCCTTTTGGTCGTATGTACTTCACCTACATGTTTAGCGTTATACAGCTTCATTCCACGCACCATAAACAGTGTCTTCTAGTGCAACCGCTTCACGCAACTCATCAACTACCTCATAACGACAACAGCGTAGCTTCGTGTTATTATAGTCTTTTGGTATTGCACAAACGTCACGCGGGTTAATTTTGATAACCATTAAATGTCCTCGGTCCCCACCAAACATTTTAGCATATTCAAGCTGCGCTGCGTGAAGCCCTGTTGAACAAGTTACTTCACGGTTGTCATCAACCTCATACCGCGGCATCTCACAAATACTCCCAACAGAATTGTCAAACCTTCCTGAATGGTAATCTTTATAGTTGTCACGCACTGCTTTGTACGATAAGAAGCAGCCGTCTGGCGTAATCGGTAAGTCTCCTGCTTCGAGGTACAAATAGAGTTCCTGTTGCGCAGTCTTCGAAGGGTTCTGTCTAAGGTTTGTAAAGAAGTTCACCATTGGCTCAATAGGCAGCCCCTTATCCATCATCGCTAAGATTTTCGTTGTAAGGCTGTTGACGACCTCTTGACCATCATAGTAAATAACACCATCGGAAATCTTAAACCTGCCGCTTGAATCTAAGTAATCACGGATCCTACTGAGTCTGTCAAACAACTTGATAAGCTTCTTCTTTGAAGCACCTTTAGTTACAAGTTTAACGGCTTTGTCAAACTTACTGTCTGACGAACTTATGGTGTACATTTTACCATCAATGTAGACTGTTAGTCCATCGTCGCCTATGATATATGGGTATTGTGTTTTCATTTTATTCTCCTTTTGAATGTTTACGTTTAAAGTCTTCTAGCTCAATGTAGCGCTTCACTTCAGCCTGCATCTTACTCCTTTTCGTGTACCTATCAGTAATATACGTCAGTAATGGGTAACGCTCCTCGATCCATTTAATCGCTCTGTACGCCTCGTTATTACTGTATGTAACTATAATCTTTTTGCTCTCTATAAGCACTTCTAAATCGTGTAGATTACTTGCCGTTACACCTCTCTGTTGTGTGCCTTTAGACTCACGCACTAATAGTAATCGCTTCTCAATACTTTTTGGGAGTGCATCTCTAATGTTTAGAAAGTTATACTTGTTATATTTATCGTACACCTCGTCATTGGTCGTGGTAACACTGCTAAAGTCCTTCGTCAGCTCCGCCCAAGGTTTGAACTGAGGGTGGTTTTTAGCTGTCTTAAGATACTTCTTATTAACCCCAACGAGCTTCACTTTCTTGCTCTCATAGGTGCTTACTAAGTATGCTAATATGTTAACCGCTTTAAGTTCTTTACTTGTAATGTTTGTGTAATTGCCATTATGTAACTCAACGTAGTAATACGTGTAACCTTCCTCGATTTTGTTCGTATCCCCGTAGAACGAGTACCCTGAAGACTTCTTCATGCTGAACGTTGAAGGAACCTTTACACCTTTCGTTGTAGTACGCTTAACTAGGTAGTCAGAAGCATTTACTACAGGTGGGTTTCCAGCAGCAAGTACCCATTGCTTAAGCGCGTCTGGCGTTCCTTTAACCAATAGTACTCGTGCAGTGTACTCATCGAACGTGTCAAGGTACTCGTGAGCAGCTAAGTTAAGCCCAGTCTTAGTATCACATAACATAATATGTAAATTCTTAGTGATGTTAACTGAGGAGCAGGAGTCACTCGTCTTTTTACGTTGGTTAAATACCGAGAACTCACATAGACCTTTAGTCTTGACATAGTACATCTGCCCAACAGTTTCTATAGCGGAAGCTTTAAAACTTTTTGGTAACGTGGCACACGCCTGTAACTCATAAGTAAGTTTGCGGTACTTGTCTACTAGAGTAACCGCGCGTTCATAGTCCGTTCCTGTTACGCCATCTAGCAACTGCGTACTCAACTCCTGCTTAACCGCATCAAATGTCTCTTTCAACCACTTAACTGTGTGATTGTCATAAGATAAACTTTCACGTCCTGGTGTAATACTAACCACACCTAATGGTGCTGTTACTACTAGCGGCAGGTTTAGCATATTACGATCAAGCTCGTCGTGGTCTATAGTATACGCTACACCTCCCATAACAAGGAGTGTTTTATAGTGACGTGCGTAATAATAGCCTGCCGCCTTGTCATCACCGTAAATAAACCACTTGGGTGTTTCTGTTAGCTTTTTGTACTTCCTATAGTTGAGTTCAACGTTCGTCGTAGGTTTAACGTCAAACCACTGATACACGTCCGCTGCACGTTCTATAAACGTCCTTGTATCTTCAGGCTTAACGTCTACCCTTACCTCTAAACCGTTTGGCTCATCCGTTTGGGTGTCTCCTAAGTGCATCATTGTAGGGACACCGTTATTTAATGATACAACGTACGAATACTTCGTTCCGTTGTAGTAACTGTCAACTTGAAACCGTTTAGCGTACGCTAAACCAGCAAGTCGTCCAATCGATAATGTTCAGGCTAGTTCGTTACACTAACCCCGCAGCGTTACCTGCTGCTATACGTCTCCGCATAGTCCAGACTATCTCTTCATCCTAATCATACACGCTCTACAATACAATGGCATTTCTCTATTACGGTTTCTTAGTACGGCGTCTAGCTCTGCTGTAAAGTCCTTACTGCAGCTGCTACACATAAAATTACCTTTATACCGCTTACCCTCTTTAAAGTACGATAATAAAATCCTTCCATTGATGTTTGTATCAATATAGGTATCGTACTTTAACTTAGCCTTCTTCCTATTTGCTTCCGCCATTGCAGGAGCAGCAAGTTTTGTAACTTTATCCTGTCGCCCTTGGTTACGAGAATGTCTCATATTCTCTGACGCGGTGCACCATTCTAAGTTACTTACCTTGTTATTCTGTGGATTGTTGTCTAAGTGATTTACAAAAGGTTTGTCATTACTGTTCTCTATGAAGTGGTGTGCAACAAGTCTGTGAACTAGAAACCGTTTTGTGTTATCTCCTAAACTTAGCCTAACACGGCAGTACCCATGTTTACCGACGTCAGGCTTTAAAATTTTACCACTTCGTGTAGACATCACAGAGCCTAGGTTCGACACTTTATAGTATCCAACGTACCCCTCTATATCTTTGTAGATTTCTTTCGTATCATCTCCTATAATTATGTGACTAATGTATAGGTAGAACGTGTACTGAGGATGTTCCCCATTTCGACCTCACTTGAGGCCTACGAGCTTTCGCTCTAGTCGTTGAGCGTGTCAGGTTCGTTGCTAATGGTTAGCAACAATTAACCGTCTTTCGTTGCAGATTGACCATATCTTAAAGGTTTTTAGGGTTCGTTACCCACTCTCGTGGTAATATCCTACTTTAAGCCTAGCTGGTGTTCCCCGCAGTTAAAGGAATAGTAATACCACACATTACTGTATAGCACGGCTACATAAATGTTAACCAAAAACACCATTAAAATTATTTGAATGCCGCTTCGTGCTTAGCCCAACTGTTGAGAATAAGCTGAGCATCGTCTCACGATCCATCCCAGTACCGTAGTCCCGTACTGAAAAGAACGGCTCAAGTGCTGTTGGTAGGTGTGTAGTAAACTTCACAGGTAACTTAGCGTCAATACACGCATCCACTGCATTCGTTGAGTACTCCCTAACAACTGCCTTTATCCTATCGTTATAAACTTTGCTTGATAGCATATCAAACATTGTACCGTTCAACTCTATGTTAAACGATGTCTGCTCAACGTTACCGCTAAGCGTTCCTCTTTCCTCATTTTGTATCATTATGTAAATCCTCCGCTAATTTATGTTCTAGCTTTTGTTACGCAGTCTACTAAACTACTTTGTAAATCTCTCTACCAATACGTAAACGACTTACTGTCGCAAGGTTCACGGTGCGGTACTCAAACTTTTCTACATCAAACGTTGTAATGTAAGAGTTATCTGGTTTAACTACCTTGTTAGCACCACCTTTTAAGTTATGCTCAACGCCCATCTTTGCCAACATCTTACGTTTTGTTCCATCTTTCTTTCTAAAGACCACGGTAAACACCTTACCATTAGTCCCATCAATAACATTCTTAACTTTCGTTCTATCAATAACTTTCACTGTCTTTCCTCGTTTCATAATTCTACTCCTCTAATGCTTTTTAAAATACACGCCAGTGTCCTCGGCGTCTTTAGTCATACAATATGTGCATAACGTACCACAGATCGGACCGCTTGGCGTTTGTTTTCGTAGCTCACTACCTTTGTAGTCAGGACATTGAAACATCCCGTCGGGCCTAGCCTCAAGCGAACCATAGTTCAAACCTTTATGCTTAAGACTGTCTATCAGTACCATATTAGGTAAGAGTTTAAGCCTTGTAAAGTCAAAATCCCTCAGTCGTTTTGTATAAGCGTAAAATGTAACGTCAGTGTTTACCTTAATAACGTCCGCCCAATTATTGATGTACTCCTGACTATAAAATTCCCCTGAGTCGTGAATTCTTACGTACGTCGGACGGAGCTTTCTTACCGCTTGATTAACCTTTATACGAAAGGCGTGTGGTGATTTCGATAACTCAAACTTCATTAGCCTTGAAGGAAGCACGTTAGGATAAACACGTTGTGCTTTTATAGCGTAACATCCTTGACACTCCCTTCCACAAACATCCTGCGACGCTGGTAACGACCAACTAGCAATTCGTTTACTTAACTTGTGATTACCGACGCTAAGCACATCGGTTGCCTCTCTTTTAGTCATTCATAAAACCTCCTTTGTTGGTTTTCAGCTTACCTGATTCCTAGGTTATACTTTTGTAGTAGATTCCCTAGCGTCTGTACTTGGTACTTATTGTCGGACAGTACGTACGCCTCAAGCAGTGCGCGTTTAGTCTTTTGTGTCATTTTCTGCCTCCATCATAGCCATCGCTTTACGTTGCTTCTCAGTGAACGTAGCAACAATATCTATAAGCTGCGAGTCAGAAACCTCATCAGGATCCGTGTCCTCGATAAGCTTAATAATGACGCCTAGCGCTTCAGTACAGCTATAGTTAAAAGCTGTAACCTCCTTAGCTTTCTCGTATGTTAAAGTTCCCATTTATTTCTCCTTTATTAGCTCTTCACTTTTCGTGTGAAAATACTTTATGTAATTGTCAAGCGTGTCTACTGCAATCTCCGTTCTGTTGCTGTCAACAGCTTTGCTGATAGAGGCCTTTACTGGTTGTACGCTGAACATAGCGACAAGAATGTCGCGTGATGGTAATAACGTGTAAATAATAGTAAGCACTACAGTCGCTGCGACTACGTTTCTACGTGCACGGTAAAACTTTGCAGTCAAAATGGAGGTAGTGTTATTGACAGTATGCCCTAGCTGTACAATGCCTAAACATATTACTACGAACCAAAGTAAAAACATAATACTGCCCAAAGTTCCTAGTATGCCAGGGTAAACTCCGTATAAATATATCGTCCAAGGGTTAATCATTTCCATTTGTTTTCCTTTATTTAAATTTCTTCTGTTCAAGTAGAAACCCTGTATATTTTACATTCACTGCATGATTTACACCATCTTTATAAAAAGATACTTCACCGGAGATTTCAACTTCAGTATCTGTTAAGTATTTAACGTCAAACTCATCATCTATATATTGAACAGGTAAAATTGAAGTATCAACTGAAACGTATGCGTCAATATATGAATCATCAAATTCCCTAATTATACAAACGCTTGTTATAGGAACTTCAGTTACTATATCATTTTCTTCCATTGTACATTCCATGATATGTAAATCAAAAACCTTTAGAATTCCAAGATCTCTGGTAATATCATCAATATCTTCATTGAATTTAAGTTCTTGGACTATATTTTTTAATAGGTCAAAATTTAAGGTGATTCTAGATAAAGTTGAAAGATTAACATCTGAATATTCATCATAGGCTTCTAAATATTCTTTGATCTCTTCTTCACTTAGTTTACCATATCTGAATATGAATCTGATTCTTTCAGGTCTATCGAAGAACATATCGAGAATGTCGTCTTCACTGTTTGCCGTCAGTAAGAATAAGAACTTCCCATTTGAATATATCCCATCAAAGAATGTTAGTAGATCACTTTGTGTCATAGTATCCCCATTTTCATTACCTTGTTTTTCTTTGAAGTTCTTCTCGAATTCGTCAAACAGAAATACACATTTATCCAGCTTTGAAGTCAAGGTTGTCAGAATGCTGTATGAAATGTTCTTATCTATAACAATACAAGGATATCCTTCTTCGATGAAATGATTAGAAATATTCTTTACTGTTTGACTTTTTCCAGTACCTTTCATCCCTGAAAACATAACACCCATTGAACGCTCAAGTTGTGAAAATCTTTTGATTGTCTTCTCTTGTCTTCTTCGACTTTCTTCACCAAATAAGTTGACGTTTTCAAATGATTCTTGAATTCTCTCTAAATAGAACCCAGTTATTGTTTCTACTGGACGATATACTCCTGGTGTCATGTCATCTTTAATCATTCCATCTGGGATATCTACTATGTTTACTATCTTATCATCTTCGATGAACTTTATTGCTGATTTCATTCATTCTTCCTTCATTAGTTTTACTAATTCTTTCGCTCTGGTTCCCGTTTGACGGTACCATTTGCTTTTCTTCATATGTTTGCTCGCTGATTTGTACCAACCACGCTTTAAACAATAAATCATATTCCTGAACTTTAAAAGTCCTGGAACACCTAAGTTATACGCCATATCAAGCATAATCGTTTTACGCTTATAATCTAACGATCTGAACCACGAATACCTCATAAGTTGCTGCTGAACTTTCGCTAAGCGGTGTTCAAGTAGCAGTATAGCCTCTTCTTTTGAAATACCGTTTGACAGACTGGTTCCATACCCTATTGACAGTCCATGAGTATCTTCGTAAGGCGTTGCTACAAACCCTTCATGCTTAACTATTAACACTCTAGCGTATTCAACGTCTGATAAGAATATAGACGAAGCGTTAAGCTGTAGTGTTAATAGGAGCGTTAGTAGAAGTATCAAGAGTACTTTAAGCATTATCTTTTATCGTTTGAAGGTGCTCTAATGGTGCAATATTACCCCAGTCATCTTTGATGTACATTGCATCTCCGTAGTTGCTTCCATATGTATTAGATAATGCCTCTGTACCGTACCTTCCTATGAAATACTCATCAGTACCGTTATCCCAAAACACACATAGCTCTCCTGGTTTAGGCCTCCAGAGGGTATAGCAACTTTTACAGTTGCTATTTTTATATTGCGTTTCAGATTTTTCGTTCCATAAAATTAATTCGTATTCAGGTTGGTTATCATAAATAACCCAGGCACCAGTTTTGAATTTTGGTTCATCTGGTTTGATACGAAATGCACAGTTACTAGGGATGTACTCATCTAACAAGCAGTTTTCCCATCCGTCCATTGTGTGTATTTGAATTTGTTTTCCATCAACTTCAGCTTTTCTAAAGTCAGAATACTCATCATTTTGAACATAGTCTAAACCTATACTGAAATCAGGGTGATATATCAAGAACCATTTTTTGCTAAGTCCAGCTTGATACCATACTCCTTTATCGGGGTGGTCAATAAACCATTTCATAACTTCACCGTGTATTTCTGTTTGTTCTTTTGTCATTACTGTATCCTTTTAAGTATTTTCTAGGGATGGGCTTAACGCATCTTCAGCTTGTTTAGCTCTGTTGCGGATATTATCTAATGCTTTTAGTCTATATTTATATAAGTCTTCACGAATAAGTTTTTCTACCTCTTTATTTAGTGATTCAGACTTATGGTAACATTCCTATATTTGAGTCATTATATATTTCGCAATTATTTGGGTACATTTTCATGTGGTCTCATTTAAATATTCTTCTGCATTATCAAACTCTTTTTCTGTGTCATCTCTTATAGGGTCGAGATAGTCGAATTCACCCCTGTCCACATTTTCTAATGCTTCTTCTAACGAATTTGCGACAACTTTGTATACTGCGTTACCTCTTGAATACCCTGCATAAGGTACATTTACTATATATATTTCCATTAGTTCTCCTTTAGTTTAGTCGATTTTTCTAATACACTTTTAGTAGTACTTAAATGTATAAGCTTTTCCACCTCATCAAGGTCTTTTTGTGCCCTATTGTAACCGTTAAGTAGTGCTTGTAGTTCTCGTATTGTACTCATGTTCTAGCTCCTTTTGAAGTATTCGTCTGGTATCGTATAAGGTTTGAATGTTAACGTTGGATCGCTTTCGAAAGATTCTTGCCCTCTACGTGTGTATCTTATGGTGTACCCAGTTTCAAACTGTACGCGCACTGGGAATCCTACTCCAGAACGCTTATCAATATTTGTTACAGTACCTTTCCCATAGAGTATATCGTACACGGTATCGTTAACTTTATACGTGCCCATCTTAATCCCCCTCTTTAAATAGGTTACACCAGAAATCTTTCAGTGTAGCTTCTTCTCTTGTCTCAACGTACACTTTTGAACAATCTGAAATGTCTGTATCAAGTTCATCACTATCGCTGTGATTCCCTCAGTAAAATTTACAGTTTAGGCAAGTTCTGTCATGGAATTCTGCATATACTTCATTTACCTCGGTCATCGCTCTTTCATATAACCCAAATACGTCACCAAGATAAGCACCATTATTGTAATCATCACTAAGACCTTTGATTCGCTTTTCTTTATTCATTAGTATAACCGTCCTTTAATACTTTCTTTCACTTAGTACTCCCTTATGCGGGTGTCACCAGTCAATCTCGATAGTATAGTCACCAGATGCGAGAAGCCCTTTCTTGTATAAATCATTTAATAGCATTTGTAACTCTGGATAAAACTTTCTGCGAAACCATAGTTCAACCTCCCATTTACTATACACATCACTAGAGGCTAGCTTTTCCCCAGGGTCTCTGTTCTTCCAAGCCTCAAAACTTACTCCCATTTCATCACTGGTAACAGGTTCTTCGACTGTGGTATTGTCGTAATCATCGCATTCTTCTGGTACAGTAACTCGTAATAACTGGCGATCCATACAACCATCTTGTTGTTGTAAATCATAGGGTCTGCTATACGTGTTTTCAACTAGGGTATTAAAGTCTTCTACCTTAATTACTTGCTCTGTTGTAATTTTCATTTCTTATCCTTTTGTTTTTTTATATTTAGTACTAAATACTAATTCAACATCATCATGTGGGCTTAGTATAGAAAATTCTGTGCTAAGCCCATCAAAGTAACTAATATAAATATACTTCCTTCCAAACTGAAAGTCAATTTTGGTAACTTTAGCTACCGACGCTTGATATTTTACCTTATCCCCAATTTCTAATGTATTTGCCAATACCTTCACTTAATTTCCTTTTAATTACTCGTAAACTTCTTCTACCAAACAGAATAAGTAAACTGCCTCAAGTGATGCTATAGCATTTTCTATATCATCCTTTGTTCTGTTACAAAGTTGAATTGATACAACGACATTTTCTGCTTCGTCTTTAACTGTTAATAGCACGTCTTTCATATTAGTCCTTTTGGTACTTCTTGTTAAGTAGGTTTAGATATTTCTGGGGTGTAGCTTCAATAACAGCTTGAGCTAACCACTGTGCTTGGAAATACGCTGCTCCTGAATCACGTAATTTAAGATAGTTCTTTAATCCTCGTAAGTTCATAGTGAACACTAGGTCTACTTTCCAATTATCTGTAACTATCCATTTGAAGTTATCCCCAACGTTACGTTTCTGTTTGCCTGCTTGTAATGACCTAAATAAGCTGTACCCTAATTTGTTTGCAATTAATGGTATCGATGATTTAGCTATTGATAATTCAACGAATTTTTGCTCTCCTAGCTCTTCTTCTTGTGCGGAGAGCTTTTCCCATAGCTGTTGCGCTTCTATCTTTGCTGCAAGTCCTGTAACTACAAACATGTTTAATGATAGTATGTAGTCTACAAATGCTAGGTTGTTAAAAGACATATAAGCATTTAGTATAGAACTCATAGTGTACCTAGTACTTTGCACAGTTAACGACTGGATGCGATGACGTACATGTTCTTGAAGCACTCCTCTGCTGATTCCTTTAACTAAGTACGTTAAATTGCAGTGCTCAAGGACTGAATCATGATGATATACGTGGGCTAGTTGGTCTAATAAATCGGAATGTTCAATATCATTTAATACAGGTTTAATATACTCTATATTAGGCTTTTCTACGTCCGCATATCTCTTGTTTACCACATTAGATAATTCTTTAATTGAAGCATTCTCACTATTATCAAATGAATTATAAGCTGTACGCCCAGCTAGGCGTACTCCGAAGTGCCAAGACCTGACTCTTGTAGTAAATACACTTGTGGTTTACTATATGTAATTCCTGCTACTTCTGCGTTTTTATAGTCTTCTTTACTAATCATCCTAGTTCTCCAATGTTTTTTTGCGTTTCTACGGCCCATTCAGGGTACTCCCATGGCATAATTTTTTTATACTTGTCATACATATGGCCATCTCGTTTACCATCATAAGCAAAAGTACAATTATTGTCTGCGTCATAAAATCTAGTTACTCTTTCATAAGTATGGTTAATATCCCAACATTCAACTAAATCTTTGCCACACAATTCATTAGGGTTAGTAACTTCTTTCCAAGCTTTTGAATTAATGTGTTCCATGAAGTAGGTTGAAGCGTATCCTACTCTGTAGCAAGCATTATCAGCTACTGCTACAACTTTACCGGTATTTAGTGAAGTGAACTTAACTATGTATTGGTCACATTTTGAAAACTCATGAGCTAGCATATACTTAGGATATTCATTACTCAAATACTGCACTTGTTGCTTAAGCTCTTCTATTTTTTGTAGCAATTCTTCTTTTTGTTTACACATTTTTTATCCTTTACTTTTAATTTTAAATTTCTTCACTATACAGAATAAGTAAACAGCTTGGAGATAAGTTGTAGCAGTAGCTGATAATGCTTGCTACTACAATCTTCCAAACACCATTTTCCACAACGCAACAAATAATAGTAAAGCGGCGTACGTGGCTACAGTAATAGGCCACAAAACGGATGACCAGAGGATTACCTCAGAGTCATCGGCCTTTACTCTATCTAAGAGTGATTGTAGTAGTTCTTTAGGATATTTTTCACTACGTTTAACGACAGCTTCAAACATTAATGCTTCATGCACTAAACGTCCAACGGCTACGTAAAGCAGAGCTCCAAGCGTTCCATACAAAATAATTGCATTCTCCATTTCACTTCTCCTTAACAAATGTATAAAGCTTAGCTATAAGGTCTCGCATTTCGTCCTCTGTAAGATCATCAAAGTCTAGTTGTATGTCTTTTTCCCTATACGTACCTAAAACAGTAAACTTAAAAGTACCATCCTCAAATTTGTCCAGGATAAGAGTTTGGTTTCCACTTGAGTTGTTTGCTTGAAGTAACGTTGTACTTTTTACCCAGCATGCTCCTTCGAATACCTGTTTACTCATTTAAATCTCCTCTACTAATGGATCAAACCATCCAGCGTTAATTTGTTTCTGAAAACGCTTTCTACTTAACGATCCTGTGTCACGGGTACGTTTAACGAATCCGCTGGTATTTATGTGTGCAAGTCTACGTAAACTTTTCTTTTTGCTTTTATATAATTTCATTCTACCACCTCTGCAATAAGTGTACCGACGTACATTCCAGTGATTCCAGAGAATATGAGAGACCCTAACTCTGGGTATGGCGTCATAAGGAACATCATCCCAATGCACCAAGTACCAATTACGATTAACTTGCTTATTCTTGATTCAGTCATTTCGTCTATCCTTTACACACTAAGTACATACCAGCGATAGCAATAATATACGTAATAGTAAGCATGCCTCCAGGTACCGTATCTTCATCCATTGCGACTGTTAAATCAACTAACACTAGTATAGTGGCAACTGTTAATAGTATAATTCCCAAAGTGTACATAATTTTATCCTTTAAACCCAAATAGTAATTGGTCTGCGCGGTAGAAAATAAACGCCCCAATCACTTGTACTATAAGCAAGTGTACATACTCGCCTAAACGCCACGTTAAGCAGCACCTTAAACGTATGAGTAACCATAAGAATGGCATCATTACAACGGCCGATAATATCCACCGCCCAACGTACAATCCAAACGTTACTGTTAGGTACTCTTCAATCATAATGTGTCTCGCAACGCTTGAAGCTTCTCTAAGCTTGTAATGTCATTATCAATAAGAATGTTGATAAAATCTCGCATTGAGTCTTCTGGCAGAGTCGTATTATCCTCATAAACACACGCCCTTAAGTACGCAAGTAAGTTCCCATACTCTACTGCCCTCGCCTCTTCTTTTGTATCATATGTTTTACTTCCAACTTTATATCGTATAACCGATTGTACAGGTAATTTCAACATATCTTCTCCTTTATTTTGTCCCACGAATGGTGTGTAACAGCATATCCATTCGCTTTATACGCTTCTTCACGTTCCTTTGAGCTTTTCCCTTGGAATACAAGGTCAAAGATGAACGCACCATCTTTACCTTCAAACGTTCGTAAAGCCCTTCCTACAATCTGTACGTTCTTCTCACCGCTAGACGGAAACGCCACACGAATAATTGTGGTAATCCGTGGGATGCTAAGTCCAGCATTTAGCACCATACCACCTATCAGAATTTTAATCTCACCAGTAGCATACCTACTTAGTATGTCACGACGCTCAGCGGCTTTTGTAGAACCGTTTAAAATTCCTACACCGTACGCTTTAAGACTCTCAGCGAGGGCTTCCTGCATATTCACGACGTCTGTTACTATAAGTACCTGACGCCCTTTCTTAAGGCTAGCTTCAGTTAGCAGCTCAACCTTATCAAAAATGGACTGCTGATCGAAAAACTTTGCTTTGTCTCGTGCTGCTTGAAACTTTGATACATAGCGTGGGTACCGCTCAGGGCACTGTATCATCATTATTTTAGGTACAATTAGCGCATCGTTGACCAGTGTAAACGTCTTATGTCCAGCAAAATCTGTCAGCGCCTCTGTTCGTGCGTCAACCGACCTCGTAAATGTTGCTGAGATGAAGATTGAGTACTTCGCATATATTTTCTGTATGATTCTAGTAGTGGAGGGTGAAGCCAGGCTATGAGCCTCGTCTAAAACAACACACCCAACGCCCTTTTTTAGTGCATACCAGACGTCTTTGTTCTGTGAAATGAACTGAGATGTCGCAATATTAATATCTGTTAAGCTGAAGTCTGACGCCGTTAAAACTTTAACATTGGCTGTTGTGTTTTGTGACATCTCTTCATAAATCTGCGATATTAACATTGATTGATTGGCTATGATGAGGGTTTTTACTCCAAGTTTTGCGAGTATTGCCGCCAACGTTATGGTCTTACCACTTGAAGGCTTTCCAGCGAGGTTAAACTCAGTCCCTCCATTATGGATAAACTTAAAGATACCTTTAACAACTTCTTTCTGATAAGGACGTAAGCGTAACGAAAACTTAAACGGTTTGTCTACGGGTGTATCTACACGTTTATCCGTAATGGACAACTCTGGAAGCAGTCGCTTGACTTTTTGTTTGTCACCAAAGGGAACGCCAATCCTGCCATCCAACTCTATGTAAGTACTGAATGACGTGTCTTCGTACGGGTGTGGGTAAGTGTACCTTTGTTTAACCTCTTGTAGCTGCTTTGGAGTTAAGTCTTTACTCTCAACCCAAAGCAACCCAGTGAGGACTGCTTTACTTGTACTCATTCCAAATCCAGATACCAGCTACAAGTGCGCCAACACTCGACGATACCATAAAAGGGAGTACTGCGAGCTCTCTCAAAGGTGGTGCTGTAAACGTAAGGAGTGTACCTATAACAGCACCACCGATTACAACTAGCGCCATACTAAGGTCTATAAATTTCATTTAGCTCCTCCTTCTAGTGCTTCACGTTCCTTTTCAAGGTTACGCTCAGTTGCACCTTTGGACGTAAACCCATCAGGGTAACGACGTTTTAACTTCTCACCACCCAGATTAATACACTCTTGTAACGTGACGCCGTGTAAAGATAAACGTCCAACGATAAGTTGAATAGCACGTGAAACGTCAAGGTCAATAGCCTGACGTAAGATCTCTAAGTAATACATTATATCGAAGAGCTCCTCGGAGCAGTTTACGTGGTCAAGCGGCTTACGGTAAAAGACGTGCTTTTTATACGCATCAAGGTACTCACCATACTCAGTCGTTACGCCGAGTAAAGCGTGAACTGCTCTAGGATTGTCGTCAGCGTCGCTACTAGAGACGTCTAACGCTTCCAATAAATTACCAACAAAGTCGATTGCTCCATCGACAGCGTTAAGCTCTTCTTTCGTTACTTCTGAGTACCCGCACTCAGTGGCGTTTACAATTTGTTCAATGTTCATTTTTAGTTTCCTTTTGTTTGTTATGTTCTACCTGAAGCAGAAAGAGTAGAGAAGTGACTGCGTGTGCTAAATGAGGTAAGGTACTCTCTGGGTCTACTGACTCCCCATTAGCGTACGCCATTAGGTGGCGTAATGTTGCTGCCACGTACCGCTCTTTATCATCAACCTTATCCCAGTTCTTACGGCTGTACTTCTCAGCCCCGTAACTCATCACTCGGGCGACTTCAGACAGAGCGTCTGGCGTATCAAATAAGATGGCTAAATTTGGCTTCTCCCTATCGTTTTTAGTGAACGTGGTGAGGTCGTCCACCGTCTGTTTTGCGCTACCCTCTCCATTTCTCCTAGTACACTCTAAGCACGTACCAGCAAGTATCTCCGATGCTGTACTTATTGGTTCATCACATATGCCACAATGAAACTCTGGAGCATTCATTATAGGTTCACTCATACCTTCTCCTTTTATTACACTTTAAACGATTGCTTAATAGCAACCCTTACAAACGTAATACGTAAGCTAGACATCACGCTATAATTGTGGGGGTAAGTAAGTACATCTAACCTAAAAGTGAGGCTAGTCCTCCCTGAGATTACTGCATAGCTCGTGTGTACATAGGATACTTAATGTACTAATAGTACACCTCAGCTTTCGCCTATGCTACCTTTAGGTATTTTGTACAACCTGCCCCTGAAAAGCTAATATAGTCTACGGGCTCTCACCGCCGCCTTCACACCACTACCGACTAATGTAGTACGACTTTCACTTTCGTATGGGTTGTATTAACTAAGCGTCTCCGCCCTCTTTAATTAGAGTTGGAGGCCATTCGTTAGAGTATGGCATCATATGTTTCCCCACTCTTTCTTACAGCTGCTACGTCCATTGAAACTCCTTTTGTTTTATGTACAGCACCGTTCTACTTGCCCTCTGCACTGTTTATTTGGTGGTACGGGGTGGGAGTTACATCTCTCCTCATCACGCCCCAATCGGATGCTCTTTAACGTCCCATGGGCAGGACAACTAACATTATAACAAAGTAAGCTTAAACCCAACTTTCCTCGGCCGCTTCAGGGACCTGTAAAAAGTTTACAGGAATAAAGTCGTAGTTGTTACGTAGCTCGGACTTCGTGAGCCCAGTCTCTATCACTACCAGCGTATCACGTTTAGCGTAATAAGCTAATATATTTTGTAACACTTGTCGTGAAACGTTATGGTTCACAGAAATCTCTAAACCTAAGCCGTATAAAATAATAACATCAGCACTTGGGTTATAATGCGTATCAAAGGCGCTGGAGGAACGTTCAACGAAATCAATGCCTTGAACGATACGTCCAGCGTCAAGCAACTGATTAATTATTGGAGCTGCTGTTCCACGGACGACCAACGTACCCTTTTTAGGGGCACTCTTTACCTTTGTCTCTATGTGCTCCTGCTTTGCTTTACTCAAATCGGTGTCGCTATACGTAACTCCGATGTAAGACGTTGGAATATTGTAGTGTTTATATAGTAGTGGTGACACCATACGTCCTCCTTTTATTTTGCCACATGTTCAGCAACGATGTCGTTAAGCAGTTGCTCTTCAGTCAATGAGCTATCTATAGTTATAACCCCCTTCATTCCGTTTACAGCTTGTCCATAGCCAGATACTAACGTACCGTTGAACTCAACCTCTTCAACCTTGAAGATGATACGTCTAAGGAAACTTGGGTAGATAATTCTAGCAAGCATCTTTACGTTTACAGGTGCATCATACTGCTTAACACAAACGTCAATCAAACTACATTCACGAGCGCTTGTAACATCCTTCGATAATGACGATGCAAATAACCTAATCTTATGACCCCTACGCTCTAGTGATACAATAACGGCAACAACTTTACAAAAAGCATCAATAATCTCATCAACGCTTTGAGTACAAGAAACCGCAGTATTAACATGAAGGTCATAGAAGTGGTCTTTGTACTTCTTGTTTGGTTTAAGGTAGCACTCAGGGTCTCCCTCAATAAGTTTAGCAATGTCTATTTCAACACCCTCAACGTCGTACACATAGTCTTCCGCTAACCAATCTGTCAATAGTCCTTTCTTATGCAAGTTGTTACGTACCTTTTTCTCAATACTCTCAACCTTTTCCTTGATGTCGACTGGGGGCTCCTTATACGGGTACAAGATAAGGTCTAGTGCATCGTCGAACGTTTTCGTTCCACTCCAATTAGAGTCTTCTTTATGTGAGGAGTTACGACTACACTTAATGTCCTTGATGCCTTTAACGTAAGTTGCTAACTGCCTCAAGTTATCAAAGCGCAGTAAATGGACCTTGTCAGGGTCTACTCCAACTGCCTTCAAATGTTTTGGTTTATAGTTTGTCTTCTCTAAATACACTGCGTTTGTCTGTATAAACTTACTCATACGTCTCTCCTTTTTGTTTTATAGTTCAACTTCTAACGGTTCTGTTGATGGTCTGTCTATCTTCAAAACTTCAACGAAGTCCTCTCTGGTTTCTTTATCAAGTTCTCTCAGTAAGGTGCTCGCAGCAGCCTCTTCACTCTCTAATCCGATACCAATAAGCATAGTGTAAGTCAAAGCGTCTCTCATTGACAACACTAATCCATAGTGCTTCAACTTCTCACGAACGTCAGTAATAACCTTAACGATATAAGAATCATTGATTAACTTCGCTTCCAAGTCTGTATCAAGCTCCCAGTCGAGTCGAATAAAACGGCTGAGGGTAGAAGCGTCAAGCTTTGACCTTGCAATGTATTCTTCATCACTACCACCGTACGTATTCGCTGTAGCTACTAATACAAAGTCCTTATGACGTTTGTGCATCTTACCTGCAAAGAAACCTTGGTCACCAGCTATTGCAGCGTTGATTGCCAATAGGACGTTGTTATTCGCAGCGTCCATCTCTTCCAGCACAAATACACCACCTTTCGTGTAGAATTTTCCGAATAACGACATTACAGCGTCACCGTTTGGCGAGATGAAACCAAGAAGGTCTGACTTTGTTGTCTGCTGATTCATTGGAAGATATCCAAAAGGCAAACCTAACTCTTCCGCTAGGTCTTCCGCAGCACGTGACTTTGAAGTACCAGCTGGACCAGTTAATATGATAGGCATATGGTACCCATCTATGTTTATCGCTTTTGAGAACTTTAGAAGTTTCTCGAAGCTTTTATGTCTCAGTTTTTGTTGCATATACTGCTCCTTTTATTTATTGGGTTTGTACAACGATTATGTGATAAGTAGGCGTTTAGCCTTAAGTTTACCTGAAATTTCAAAATTCTTTTCAATTATTGACGAAAACACTTGACAAAATTTAAAAGTTTCGGTAAAATTACCAAGGGTGAGCGGATGAGTGAACCTATATATATACATATATAACCCTATAGAGTAATAGTTATACATACTCCCCTAAGTGATAAGGTATAGAGTAGTACTTATATAGATATACCTATAGAGAGAGATACACCCACCGCTCAACGAAACTGTTTAATACCTTTAGTGCGAAGGTATACGAGCTCTTTTGGTTCCAAGAGTGCTATAACATTAACTTCTAGCGTAGGCGTTACGCCTATCTTAATTAAGCCACTAAAGGTATTCTGCTGTCACTGCGAAATACGAGACTAAGATCTTGGCCCGCAAAATCGTATCTCGGGATAATATTACTGTTACTACAGACGCTACGCCTGATTTGTTACGTAAGTACATTCGTCCAGGCCTAACACTCCAGAAACACTGTTATTATTATTATTAGTTCCGTGAGCCTGCAAAGTGTTAGGTAGGTAGAAAGCATTTAACGCTTTAGCCAGTGACAAGTTAACTACGGACTAAAGAAGTCCGCTACCAGCGTTCTCGTTACCTAACCAGTAACAAGCAGCTAAAATTGTGCTGTTAGTTGCAATGCCACGAGCAAGCTCAGCGTTTAGCTCATAGTTCTCGTTACCGTCTTCAGTACAAGTCTCAGCAACTACTTGACGGTGTTCTTTACGGATAAGTGTCAAGAGGCTCTCATCGTCAAGTACTGCGATTGTTACACAACCCATAACAGTTGTTACTTTGATGTCTTTGTTCTTCTCAAACTCATCGCTGAACGAACCTTTATACGCTTTAACTGCACCTTTAACTGCTTTAAGTACTGCTTTAACCTCAGTTGTAGTATCTTTACCCTTACTTGCTTTACGAATTCCCGTGTCGATTATTTTTGAAAGTCTCATTTTGTTTTCCTTTTGTTTTATTGTTTAATGTAAATAGGACGAGATGTCCAACCTATTGCGTCACACCGTATTGTAAAGCCTCGTCAGGCTATAGGATAGGCTTCATTCTTTTCTCCTCGTATGTGTTGGTTTAGCGCCGTAATGAAATCGCTTGGCGCATTCTTACTTGTAATTGGATATCCGTTTGATGTAATCGTTAAACGATACCCTCCAAGCACCTCAGTAAATTGTATAAACAGGTCAACAGGTGTGTTGAGAATAGTTAATAGTGTGTTCTTGGCCTTTATTTTATACTTACTCTGGAGATACGCAGTAAACTTAGTCACACCATTTACTATCTCGTACCCGTAACCAGTGTCGATTAACGTATACTTATCAGGAAGTTTAAGCCCACCTCTCTGAACTACTTGGTCTGATCGTTTAGGGATTTCTCGAATGAATCCTGTAACTATGTACGCCGTATCTGACTCAGACTCGACCTTGAATCGATACCCTTTTAGCGTTATCGTCTGCGCTATTGTTAGCGGTGCATATACATCTGTACTCACTTCTACTCCTTCTATAAATTCTGTTATTAGAACATCACGGTACCCCACTGTGTTTATACCTTTGATAACTTCACCAGTCCGTGAAACGTACATCTTATTGGGGTTAATTACATCTACTCCAACTGCGGTCTCCAGTAAAGCGTTGATATTAGGGAACTGGGTTGGTTTAGAACCCGAGGACGTCGCGGTAAGCCTACTATTAGAAGGGTCCCTACTGACGATACAAACCCCACGATCTTTAAGCTGAAGCTCAATAGAAGGGTTTGTGATTAGTGCAACCATCGCTTGATGTACTAACTGGTGGAACTCCTTTTGTTCGCACCTATCCGTGCCAAACGGGTATGTACCAAAAGGTTTAAAATATATGTAGTCATCTCGGATACCTTGAACTGATACGACATGTACGACGTTTTTCCCATTGACCAGTACGTAGTTACCACCAGGTTTGACGTGTACCTTCAACGTTTCATCCGCACCGATGTCAAACGTAGAAGTTATACGAGCTAAAAATGCACGTTTTGCGATTGTAGTAGGCACGTTGTCTCCTACCTTGATGAACACTACAGCATCCTCACTTATTTCGTTTTTTCTTAAGTCTACCACCACTACCTCACCATACCCCTGTAAAACGTATTGACCACCAATACTTATTTTACTTGGTGTAGCTGCTGTTACTACTTGCTCTAAGAACACACTCTCTAATAACGTTATTTGAAATGTTGAACCAACCTGCTTCACCCTAACTCTAGGCTCTTCGTCAGATGACCTTATTGCTTCTTCTACAACAACCTCACCATAGAATCGTAGTGTATACGTTTTTCCGACCTGTACTCGTAGTGGCCTAGAAGTCCTTTTCAGTGCGCCTTCAACCAATTCCACGAATGACTCAAACTGTTTAGTTCGGCCAACATTATTCCGTACGTCATAGTACCTGACTTGTGTTGGCCGACCGTCATCGGTGTAGTGAACATCATCAACGATCACTTCATATACATCAGCGTTGTCATCCGGTACCCAAAACCTATCCCCTTTACTGATGCTCACCCCTGCCTCCTTGGCGGCTTACAACGAGCCCATTCAAGCAACCCAGCGATTTCTATTTGGTCTGAACCGTTATGCATCATCGCTCGAAGTTTCCGTTTGACGTCCCGTGTTGGGTAAACCTTGTCTGAACCTACACCGATACCACAAATAATACGCCGCATCCCAGGTTTATGTCCAAATTTCAGTTTCGTTTTGCGGTAATTAATCTTGAATCCAGCAGCCTTGATATGTTTGTAAACAATTTGCTTAATGTCCTCAAATACCGTACGATCGTTAAACGATACTGTTATATCATCTGCATACACTGTCATACGAACGTCATACTTTTGTCTTAGTTCGTCCTCTATCGCATAAACGTGCGGTAAGAGTGCGATAGAGGCTACTAGAGGGCTCGTTGGAAGCCCTTGCCTTGTCACACCCTTGATGAAGAGTAAATCGTCTTGTAAGTCCTCTGGTAGATGTTCCTTTTTAACAGTATCAAAGAAGGACTTCAAGTCAAACTTGGCAGAGTACTTCCAACCAATATGAGCCTTAGCGTTTGTTACAACGTTACGATTCTTGCGGAAAGCGTGAAACATATTTCGTGTATCAAGCGCGTTTAATTTCTCTTCAATATGCGGGAGTTGTTCTTGTAATAATTTCTTATACTTAGTGTTCGGGGCGTACACATAACGATACTCTCCGTTTCCTTTAGAGATTTTGTGAATACGACAGGACTTGCATATAATGTTTTTCTGTAGTTCTTCAATCGTTACAAGCTCCCCGTTAACCGAGAGAAACAAGTTGTCATCTATTTCAACGTTCTCGTTGAACCTATACGTCCAACGGAGCCGTTTAACCTTTTCTTTTAGTTCTTCTTTCAAAGTTTAATCCTTATTGCGAAAATGTAACCCTTAGTGTATGCCATCGCGGGATGACTGGTGGCGTTGTTGAACGTAACTCGTGAAGCGAAAACACGCCGACGAGTCATCCGCTGGTGGGCAGTAACTAAGTTTACTATAATGTTAAGCGTACTATGGACGTTACGTCCAACGATAGATTAAAATAACCTATAAGCCAATAATGTATTTAGGTGGGAGAGTGGCACGTTTGCCCTCCTTGGGGCGCCTCGTTCGGCGCGGCTCTAACCTCACCCATAGCGCTGTCTCTTTTCTTGTTGGCGGACAACCCTCCAAGGAAGTTCAACGAGTTCCGACTCCGTGTTGTTTTACGGTATTTGCTTGTCACGAGTCCAATGGCAAACCAACCCAGCTCCTGTTTTAGGGTGCACCGCTGGGATGTACTCCGAGATGTACGATTTCTGTTATTTAAATCCAGTTGGGAGACCCTAATACGGTAAGTAACACGTCCTTATTAAGTCTCCTTTCTGGATTTTAAATGATAGAAGGTTAGTACATTTCTGTTAAGCGTACTATGGACGTAACGTCCAACGATAGCTAAAAGCTACTAGCGAGTACTTGTTTCGAGTAAAGCTGCGAAATTCAGTAACAGGCTGGACAGCATCCTGGGGTACAGGATGTGAAGAGTGATTCGAGAATCCTGTACCCAGGATGCGATCCAGTAACGTGAATACTATAATGTTAAGCATACTATGGACGTTACGTCCAACGATAGGGTAAAATATCCTATGAGCCAGCTTACACGTTTAGCTAAATAAAGTGTCGAAGTATTCTGTACTTCCACGTAATGTGCTTAATGCGCCACGTATCAGGTTGATTGAAGCGATAGTCTTTATCTTGCCATTTACGCCGCGGGTTCGACTTTATCTGTACACCTTTGTACAACCACACTGTATATCCTTTAACGCTCTCCTGTAATACACAACCACAAACTAGCGCAACGAGGCAGTCTTTCTGCGTTTTAAGCTCTTTCATAACTAATCCTCACGGTATTTTGAAGGGTCGATACCAGCTTCGTTAAGCAATTCCTCCCACGCTTCATCTGCTTTCTCTACGAGGAACTCTAATAGCTTCTCTGAGCGATTATCCCAACACGCTTGTGCTTCTGGTATATACTCCTCGTATTCAGCAGGATCTACATCACAGATTTTACACACAATACGCTCGATAAACGGATTAGTAAGACTAGCCATGAGCAGTTTCTCTAATGGGTGCCCATCGACGTTATCCAATACCGCTGAAGCATCCTCGTTAAGGAAGCGGTTAAAGTCAAAGTCCGACGTTTTCGTCATAAGAGTACCGTCGGCATCGCCTTCAAAAAATTCTTTAGCACTTTCCAACGCCATCTTTGCTCTAGCCGCAGAGGTAGCGAGATGTTCCATAACTACGTCCTCGTTGTCAAGTTGGTACAGTTCTCGTAATGTAGACAACGCGCCACTAACGAACAAACTTAAGCCATCTTTGTCAACTTTTCCAGTATTTTCTGCGTCTGTTAGTAAATGCAAGGCCAGCCCTAATACTACGTCTACTTCTTTTGTTTCATTTTTACTCATTACTCATCCTTTTATTTGTTTTAGAGCACGTTCTGATAAATTGTACTCCTCTTTTCCAGCAAAACGGGTTACGATTAGTAACCCTTCTGCAACTGACCTGCTTCTTGTCCTCATAAGTTTATCGTATAATGCCATTCGTTGTTTGATTTCGCTCAACGAACCGCTAAACGGTTTCACTCTAGGCTCCAGTTTTATACACTTCATCATACCTCCAAGTCTACGCGGGTCTTTCGTCCAGCGTTTGATTCGTATAACGCTTGAAGTACCTCGTGACGACTTTGTAACGCCTTGTACTTCCGCTGAATTTCTTTCTTTTGGCGAATTAAAGTCTGTAATTCAGTGGCTTTTACCGTCACCTCTTCTGTACTGCCGAACGTACATTGTTCAAATAAGTCTTGTGTCATCGTTAATCCTTTATGTGCTGTAGCTCATGGCTAGCCAAACGGTCAATGATGTTGTAATAACTAACACTATGGCCGTAATGTGCAAACTTATCCTGTAACGCTTCAAGCTGTCGTCCAATGTTTGCAAAGTCTTCGTCGAACTTTTTAAAGACAGCCTCAATATCTCCGTGAAGCAGCAGTTCTTCGTTAATGTCAAGGAGCTCATTACGCTCCTGCATCATCGGTTGGACGTCACTTCCCTCGATATCTTTTGCGAACTCGTAAAGCTCTTCCTGTTGTGTTTTCATATTTCCTCCTGTTGAGGTAGTTAAAGGCTCATGCCAAAACTCAGCTTGGAAAGCTGTACCATCCACTAACCCCATTACGTTTCCTTATGACAGTCTGCAAGAGAAATCTCTTTGAGTGCTTTTGATGCTGCAGCTACTTTATCAATCTCAACAGTCATAAATTTCTCGACTGCTACGTGAAGCTCTGGCAGGAAAGATGGGTAAGCTGAAAAGTACTCTAAGTTACCAGCTGCGTTTACTATTATACGCATTTCTCTAAATTCCCACCCCGTACCCCGTAATGAGACTACCACCTGAAGGAGTCGTGGAGTCTGGTGTACAACGTATCGTATGTTGTAGTATTTACACGACTGCTCACCACGTATAAAGGGCACCGTAGTTAAGCCATTTAAGGCTAGACGGGCGAATACCATAAGCTTTGGCATTTTACGAAATGCTTCAACTTTTTGTGTGAAGTTATGCTCAATTTCACAGGACAAGCTGACATCTGGCGTAAACAAGTTCCGTATAATTTTTGGTATCATGTAACCTCCTTACTTGGACTTCTTAACAACTTTCAAACGGCCGAGTTTAGCGGCGCGTTTCACGGTCATCTTCTGAGCCTTCGTTTCGTTGTCGTGACTGAAGCGCATAGCGTCCACTGGATGCATAGATGCTGAGCCATGCTCTTGATGAGCTTTCTTTTGGAGCTGGTATTCACGTTCCGTGAAATGGGCGTCAAGCCCTTTGTAGTAGTCTGCCTTTGCCATCGTTTAGCACTCCTGGAATAAGTTATTTTTATCGAATGTTACTTCATCTGCTGCTGCTGCCTCAAGTATACTGAACCACGCACGCTCTAGACTATGAAGTCCAGTATGCGTGAATAATGGACTACGCCCCCAACTAAATGCATTTGACAAATACTGCTTTGGCTGCATACCACCCAAGTCTGATAAGTTGGTGTAGTAATTTGGTACGTGTGCCCATCTTTGATTTTCTGGTTTACAGTTTTCCTTAAACTTTTCTAGTGCAGAGTGCTCTTGAAGAAACTTTGCGAAGTCTACACAGAGCTTTGGTTTTTCATACGGTTTAACTTGTTTGAAACTACCTTTACTGGTTGAAATAGGTAGCGAAGAGTGTTGGAATCTATAAAAACTGAAGCTAGCTTCTCTCCACGACTCACACTCCAGATCTCGTACCAAACACTTTTCGCCTGGAGATGGTAGCCACTTGCAGCGACCGTTTGATGCAACGAAAGCGTACGCTGAGATTTCCTCTTTATCACAGTCTAGTTTCTCAACCTCGGCGCTGTACGTTAGTGTACCACGAGGGCTTAAGTACAGCCAAGTAGCTTTAAGTACCACGTCTGCTGTATCTAGCCACCTTACACCCTGCTCAAAGAGTATTTTCTGTACTTTTTCCGATAACTCTGATGTAACTTGCATAACCCAACTATCTGGCACACTATTATCGTAACTTTCACACCCGTATTTTTCATTATTCATGAATTTCTCCTTTAATCTCGTAAATCGCTCTATTAGCACCAATACTAAAAACTATCGCTGCAACACCAATAATGATTGGTAAAAATATACTTGTAAACGTAATCATCTTAAATTCCTTCTAGTGTTTGGTAAGCTTCGTACATCCAGTCTTCGTAATGTTCAGGTTTAACTGCCTCGTAGTTGGTAAAAGGAATACCAGATACAGTACCAGAAAACGAAAACGTAGAATTTGTGGTAGCACTGTAAAAGCGTAACTGTCTGGTGCACTTTTCTTGCGTGTACCAACACCACACTGGCTGACCGTGCCAAAAACCCTTTTCACTGTCATAAGGCACATCTTCCCAATTTACTGTGTCAGTATGCTCTACCCAATCTTCAATAAACCCTGATTGATACCTCTGCTTATGGTCAAATACGACCTCCCCTCTAGTCAAATCTGTAAATTTTACAATTATGTTAGTTATTTTAGACTTCTTAAAGATAGGGTAAGACTCTTTTTGCTCAGGTTCTTCGGATGGCTTAGGACAAATGACAGCTTCAACCATTTGAGGGGATATATTCCAATATCCACATTCCGAGTCCAGGACTTTGTAACTAATATTTGCAAAGTCATCAACGTCAGACACTTTTACTGTACACACAGTATTGCACAGGTACTTCATACTTTTTACGAAGTACGGGATAGTTTTAATATATGTACCATCTTTACTTAATCCGTACTCCTTTTTCATCTTCTTCCATCTCTTAATAAGAACCTTCATCCCGTCTTTTAATTCTAAGTCTTTCATTTTGTTTTCCTTCCCCGAAATCTCTAGTTAAAACCAACTGCTTGGTAAACTGTGTAACCGACCATTAAATATACCATAATAGCAAACATAGTGCATCCTTTTATTTGAGTAGCATAACTACGATTGAACTTATAATAAATACTGTAACAATATCCATAGCTTATCCTTTGTGGGATTTGTGAACAACTTTTAAACGACCAAGTTTAGCGGCACGTTTAACGGTCATCTTTGCGGGCTGCCTATCAGGCACATTAATTTCGTATTTCGGTTCGTTGAACGGTCTTGTTTGAACCGTTGGTATTGCTCGTCTCATAATTTCTCCTGTGGTGGTTTATCCCAACCCTCTGATTTACGATACAATAGGCAGTACGCTTCGTAATGTTCAGGGAAAGCTGAAGCAAGACGTTTGGAGTTCCGTGTATCAGCTACGCTGAACAAGTCCATAAGCTTTGTTGAAAAGCTGCCTAGCGTCTCAGATTCGTAGTGTTTTGCAATTTCGTGAGGTCTCATAATGATGCTCCGTAGTAATACTGGTATTGTAGTTCGTTGAGCTCTTCTTCATAGATTTCCTCTTCGAGCTGATCCATAAGGAAATTGTCATCAGACGTAAAGCCTTGACGTTCAACTTCACTCATAGCGATAACGTCAGTGGGTTCTACTACAAAATCGCCATACTCATCTTCGAGAGGTCGTCCAGTGTTTTCGTCGTACTGAATTTCTAAAACTTGCATAATGTATCCTTTTATTGTTCGATTAATGTCATTATAACGTTTGCCACTTGGGTAACGTCACTCGTTTCTAGCAGAACGGTGTGCTCTGCGACCGTTTGGAGTGTGTAGGAGGCTCCAAAATCATTCACGGCAATACTTACCTCGTATTCATCGTTGAGCGGCATCAGCGTCTCGTACTGAATTGAGGAATTTTCACCGATAAGTGATAAGGGGGTTACAACTACGTCCAACAGTGCGTCCTGCAATCTGTGTTGCATAATATAACTGGGCATTTTGTTTTCCTTTTGGGGTAACGCCCAGTCTTTTGTAATATGGACGTGTAGGGTTTTGAAGTATTGGGTTTGGTGGAATTGTGGGACAGCTCGAATTGAGAAATGTTGAGCGGTATCTTTTGATGGTCGTCCAATAGTTTCGTTGAGCGGTGGGTATAACCCTATAGAGGGTTATATATATAAGTATTACTCTATACCTTATCGCTTAGGGGAGTATGTATAGCTATTACTCTATACCTTATCGCTTAGGGGAGTATGTATAGCTATTACTCTATAGGGTTATATATAGGGTTATATATAGGTTCACTCATCCGTTCACCCTTGGTAATTTTATCCAGATTTTGGAAGCTTGTCAAGAGCAAATTTAACTTAAATTTCAACAAACTCTGTGGAAAGCCCTAAAACAGGGCGCTCCAGCGAATTTACAAATTTCGTAATTCTTTTTCTTATTTCGGTAATCGTGATGCGATTTTGTGACTATTGATGTATTCAGAAGTGTTGAGCCTATTGTCTTACAGCTCGTATTGAGGTCGTCCAACAGTTCCGTTTGGTCTAAATTTTACCAACTGCCCAATTTTTAACCAGACATCTGTATAAAGATCGTCCAACCTTTTGTTTAAAGAATGTCCAATTTCCTTTTTGAAAACTTAGAATTTAAAATTTTCAACTTACATCTATAATACCTTATAAGGTTTTGTGGTAACTTTTTAAGTTTCGTTAAAGCTTTACCATAAATTTAAGGGTATTTAGGTATTTTAGCACCTCTGCTGAACTGACTTTTTATTTTCCTAGGTAAGTCAGATTTACATTCGTCTGGCAATCTCTTTGGACTGCCAACGAACACCCGTCCGATTTTCAGCACTTGCCTACTTCTCGTAATCCATCGACGGCACCCTAGAGCAATGGCTCACTTCCCGCATTATGGTCTACGGCACACTTATTCGTCCCACGACATTCGAAATGCTTGGCTCGTCAGGGCGCTAAAAGCCCGTGTATAGCGTCAAACCCACGGCACGGCAGAATACGCTTAGAGGTTTGCTCAGGGCGTAGAAATAGGTGAAACGGGCGAATGTGGTAGGTGTGTGAGGGTAATGTAAAGGCTTGAGGCAGTAAGCATAACAAGGGCATAGCACTCGCATAGCCAACCGCTGAGCAGTAAGCATAACAAGGGCATAGCACTCGCATAGCCAACCGCTGAGCAGTAAGCATAACAAGGGCATAGCACTCGCATAGCCAACCGCTGAGCAGTAAGCATAACAAGGGCATAGCACTCGCATAGCCAACCGCTGAGC
>Ga0256831_1000099_pt1 | contig 43331 bp, 56 predicted proteins | sample 132544metaG_FD_189087 | JGI IMG/M metagenome (GOLD analysis project Ga0256831, IMG submission 189087) | Hydrothermal vent microbial communities from Lau Basin, Pacific Ocean - 132-544 | ecosystem: Environmental > Aquatic > Marine > Hydrothermal vents | place: Pacific Ocean: Lau Basin | collected...
TAGGTGAAGACGAAGCTTATGCCCGCGCTGAGCAGGATGACGCCTATCGCCGCTAAGTATTCCGCGTAGCTCTTGGGGGTGTATATCGAGCTGACGAGCCACGCTGCAGCGCCCCTCGTGAGCCTGAGCTGGGGCAGGAAGAGGAGCGTAAAGGCTCCAACGTAGTAGATGACCCTGTTGACGCCCTGACTGATGATGAAGGCATCGTCACCGCGCTGGCTCGTCATGTGGCCCGCTATCAAAGCACCCATTCCACCGGTGATTATTGGATAAACTGCCGCTATCGTTCCCCCGAGTGCACCTCCGAAGCTGGCCTTCGCCATGTTGTAGACGCTGCTCTCGACCCTGTCGTCGGGAACCTGCTCGAGCATCGGCGGATTGGAGAGGATGTTGAGTATGACCCACGACATTCCGAAGAAACCGATGAACATCGGAGTTAAGCGGGTGTAGGCGCTCGTTGTTGGCAGGAGGTTCGTGTTCATGACGACGAAGCCGAGGATCCCTGAGAGGAAGAACACCAGTATTCCGCCGAGTATCTGCCTCCAAGCTAACCAGAGCCTCTCAGCTGGAGTTTTGCCCCTATCTCCTTCCTTGGGCCACTCGCTCATGAACATGAAGAGCACTATCGCCACGAGGAAGTAGGTGATGTACGGGCTTGTGGCTTGATAGATTGGCGGCAGGACGCGCGGGAAGATGAAGAGCGCGCCCAGGACGAGTATTAGCGTTCCTGCAACGGCCCCGATGAGGTACAGCAAAACCGCTTCGTGTCCCCTGCCGAGGAGTAGATAGCGCTGAGTCGGGAAGAGGAGGAAGACGGCGCTCTCATCGGCAACGCTGAAGTATACGCTGGAGATCGCGCTGACGTAGGCGTAAGCCACAATCGCCCCAATGGCGAAGAACGGGAAGACCTGGACGGGCATGAGCTCGCCCACGCCGAAGACCGCCACCAGTAGGGCCATGATGTTGAATATGTGGAACCCCGGAATCCAGGATATCAGCGAACCGAAGAGCACCCCCGCGAGCGACCAGAGCAAAATCGTGGAAAAGGGGAGCATGGCCATCACCTCACCTCGATGCAGTCCGGCCTGTAGGGGATGACCTCGACGGTCCCCCTGTATTCTGTCACGTAGCCGGCTATCCTGACGCTCTGGCCCTTCTCGAAGGTCGTGTCCCCTGCGACGCTCTTTGGAATGAAAACCACAAGCTCGCCGCTGCCGTCGTCAATGGTGAGCTTGACGAAGCTCTTCCCCGTGTAGACATCCGTGATGGTTCCCTCGACGACAACGGTCTTTCCAATGAGGTCCAGGGTGACATCGCCGGTTCTCAGCTCCTCGGACGGGACGGCCTTCAGGACGGTTATCGAGACGATCTCGCCATTGTCCGCGTCGTAGGCTATTTTCAGCTCGCTTCCGGTTCCCGCTTCCCTCGGATCCGGAAGGAGATCCCTGGTCACCTTGAGCTTTGCACTTCCGGTGGAGTCGTGGACGGCCATGTAGTAGGCGCCGTTTTCGTAGCTCAGCGCGTCCCAGGTGACGGTGAGGTTAACTTTACCGGATGCGTTCGGCAGCTCGGAGACCGTTATCTCCTCCACACCTCCAGAGGGTTTCTCGTAAACCCTGACGGCATCGAGGGTGTATACCACTATCTCCGGCTCTCCCCTGTACTCGTCCACGTAGCCGGCCAGGTAGATGGTCTGGCCCCCGCTCACACTTAGGTTGGACCCTTCGGGGATGAAGACGGCCACTTTACCGCTTCCATCGTCCACCGTGAGTTTCAGGTTCCTGCCGATGACTCCAATGTCCACAACGCTTCCGTTGACCGCTACCGTCTTTCCTGTCATTTCGAGGCTTACCGAGCCGGTCTTGAGGAGCTTCGCCGGAACCGCCTTCGTGACGTTCAGGGAGGTTATCGAACCGCTCAGCGGATCGGCAACGACCTTCAGTTCGCTTCCGGTTCCTGCTTTGAGCGGGTTCGGGAGGAGCGAGCGGTCAACGGTGAGGGTGGCGCTTCCCGTGTGGTCGTGCACCGTGATGAGGTAGTCGGGCTTCTGGTAGTCCAGCGAGTCCCATGTGACCGTCAGGAGGAGCGGCTCCGTGGCGGTTTCGAGGTCGCTGATCGTTCCTTTGACCGGCCCGCTGACTTCCATCTTCTTTATTGCCTCCGGATTGAATAGAACGAGCTCCGGCGCGTTCCGGTACAGCTCAACGTAGCCGGCTATCTCGACGATGTCGCCCTTCTCCGGGACGTAGGTCATCTCACTGGCCGTTGAGCGGGGCACGAAGACGGGGAAGTCGCCAAGGCTTATCTTGAGGTTGCCGCTGAGGTTTGCGACATCGGTGACCTTTCCGACAACGAGGACTATCTCTCCTTCCATCTCAGGCGTTATCTCTTCCGGTCTGAGCGGGATCGGGGAGACGGGAACTTCAACGGTGAGGTTCCAGCCCTTGACGAGGTTCGAGCTTTCCACAATCCCCCTTACCGTCACCTGACTTCCGGTGCCGGCTTCAAGTGGGTTGAGGTTCATGAGAACGCTCCTCGGAACGGACGCTTTAACGCCGTCCACGAGCAGGTAGTAGGTGTGGTTCTCGTAGGTCAGCCCCTCGAGCGAGCCGGTGAAATCCACCAGCTGGCCGATGTAATCCTTGAGCTCGTCCGCGGTGACCTTCGGGAGGACTATCTCGCCCGGCGGAACCGGTTCTCCGAGGGCCTTGAGGCCATCGCCGGTGTAGACGACGAGTTCAATGCTCCCTCGGTACTCCTCGAGGTAGCCAGCCACCTCGACGCCGAGGCCCGGCTTGAGCTTTGCCATCGTCTCGTTCGAGAGCTCCATCAGCGTCGCGGATGGTATGAAAACGTCGAGTTTTCCTGTGGTGTCGTCTACGACGAGCTTGAGGTTCGAGCCGACCCTCTCAACCTCGGCGATGTTGCCCTTTACTGCAACTATCGAGCCGCGCATGTCCGTGGTCAGGACTCCTATGGGCCTGAACTCCGTCTTAATCGGCTCCAGAACTTCGAGGTAAGCTCCAACGAGCCTTCCGTCGTTGCCCATCTTCCCGGCGACCCTGAGCAGGCTTCCGTCCGAGACGTTGAACGGGTTGAGCTCCGCCAGAACGTCCCTCGGCATCAGCGCCGTGAGGTAGTTCGAGCCATCTGTCAGGAGGAGCGCGTAGCGGCCGTTCTCGTAGCTTATTCCCACTAACTTACCCTTAACCGACATCACCATTCCGGGGTAGTTCTTGGCCTCTCCGAGGGGCACCTCCGGGGCTTCCTCTATCGGGGTTATCGAGAGCTGGTTCAGGTCCCTCACGACAATCTCCGGTGAGGTGCCCTTGTAGAGGTAAACGATACCCGGAGCGTAGACGGTATCGCCAACCTTGACCGAGACGTTGTTGAAGAGGAGGAGAACCTTCGGGATGAGGACCGTCACGAGAGACTCCCCTGTGTCGAGGGTGAGCAGGTAACCGGAGCTGACGTTGGAGAACCCGTCCACTATCCCCTCAACCGCGACGTAGGTTCCGCTCATGTTCTCGGTGAGGTATTTGACCGTCTCCGGTTTCTCGGAGTACAGAATCGAGTTGAACCTCAGCCCATCGAGGTAGTTGAGTATCGCGTAGGTGTAGGTCTCCCTCACGCGCAGCTGAACTTCAGCGGTTACATTATCGCCGGGGAAGGGGATGATGCCCTTCTTTATCATCTCCTCCGCGAGTGGCGAGTACACCCTGACATCTATACCCCCGGTCCCGTCGTTGACGCTGAAGCTCAGTCCCAGTCTTCCTCCGCTCTCGGAGACGTAGGGGACAGTCGTTACGGTGCCGTTTATCCTGACGACGGCGTAGTTCATCAGATAGTTGCCGTAAACGTCGCCCACCTTAACGAGGGGGGCCTGGGCGCTCTGAGCCGCCACGAGAAGAACGGCCACCCCGATTACAGAGATTATCAGTGAGAGGTATTTGAGCCTTGAGACGTCGAGCTTCTTCTGCTCCGTTAGTCCGTGATAGTAGAGCTTCTTCTCACCTTTTTTCCCGTCCATAAACAGACCTCCGGTTTATTTGACGTAGCAAGGGGGTTGATGGGTGGATTTTTTAACACTTTCGCGTCAAATAGTGGTAGAACTGGGCAGGTCTGAGTAGGGACGAGCTTTACTCCGGGAGAAAATAATTTAACCCCTTGATAGAGCCCTAAGCTATGCACGTCGTGATGGTAACGGACAAAAAGAGGCATGTCTTCCATCCTCTCCTCGTCATCAAAGCCAGCAGGGCGCTTGTGGATGGAAACCGGTGGGAGTTTGAAGCAATCCTGAGGGAGTTCGAGGGGAACTACCTGATGGAGGGGCTGGTGAGATACCACGGGGAGTCCTTCCTCGAATTCCTGGGGAAGTACGTTCTCTTAGGTGTCATGGCGGGGTTCAACAGGGCGGAAGAGCTAATTGAGAAAGCAAAAATGGGTGGAATACGCATCATCGAGGTTGGCGACCCCTACGTTCCGTTCTATCTCGCGGGAATCCTGTTCCTGGAGGGAAAACCCATTCCGAAGGAAATCCTGCGGAAGTTGCCGGATCCCGTCTACGACCTGGATGACGAGGACTACATAGCCTTCCTCCTCAGGCTCTTCGAGCACAACCACCGCTTTGGAATCGTAAGCTGCGCCCTTGAGTTCCGGACGATGGGGAAGGCGCTTTACGGGGGGTTTTTAAGGCCAGAGAAGCCCGAAATCTGGAGGGACAAAGGATGCTTCGTTGGAGTGGTTCGGGGAGAAGGTGACATCAGCGATGTGAGGGGCGAATTCAAAATCGCCTGCAGGAACGGCTGGTGCGTTTTCTACTTCAGGGGGAGCAGGAAAAAGTTAGAAGAAAGGCTCAGGGAGCTGAGGCTGAGTCTCCCTTGAGTATCTTCTCGACGTCAAAGCCCTCTTCATACTTCTTCAGTTTCCTCTCGAAGAACTCGACGAAGAGCTTGTAGCGCTTTGAGCGGTGTTTTGGACTTCCCCTTATGCTGTGTCCGTGCGGACCGCGCTTGAACACCGCTATATAGGCCTCCTTTCCAAGGTCCTTGAGCACGTTGTAGAACATCAGGCTCTGATCGAGGGGACAGCGGTAGTCCTCCAGCGAGTGAATCAGCAGGAGCGGTGCCTTCACGTTCTTCGCGTAGAAGAGCGGGCTCAGCTTCCTGTAGTTATCGTTCTCGAGCGGGTTGGGGCCTATCACTTCCACGTCGTACCAGAGGCCTATATCCGAGAAGGCGTAGCTCGTCAGCCAGTAGCTTATGCCGTTTTCACTGATGCCTGCCTTGAAGAGATCGCTCTGCGTTAAGGCCCAGTTGGTCATGAAGCCGCCGTAGCTTATTCCGGTTATTCCAACGCGCTCCCTGTCGGCGTTGGGTTCGAGCTTGAAGAACTCCTCGATGCCGTTGAGAATATCCTCGAAGTCCTCCAGACCGGTTCTCTCGAGGACTCTTAGGGCAAAGTCCTCATCGTAGCCGTCGCTTCCCCGGGGGTTGACAAAAACCACGTAATAGCCTTTACTCGCCATCAGCTGCATCTCGTAGACAAAGCGGTGGCCGTACATCCCCTTCGGCCCGCCGTGGACGAAAACGATGACGGGAGCTTTCTCCCCTTCCTCCAGCTCCGGTTTGAGGTACCAGCCGTCTATCTCGAGGTCGAGGCTCTTAAACCTGAAGTGTCTCGGCTCGAAAGTTTTGAGCCTCTCGAATATCGGCCCGTTGTAGTCGGTTATCTGCTTCAGCTCGCCGTCGTAGAGGTAGAGCTCGCCCGTTCTCGTTGCGGTCATCAGCAGGAGCAGGGCCCTCCCGTTGCTCGCGTCAAGGCCGTAAATCCAGTGGTTTCCAACGACGACCCTCTCGGCTTTACCGTCCCAGAGCCAGAGGTGAACGCTACCGGCATCGGGAGTTAGGAAGTAAACCTTCCCATCGGTCAGCTTCGCCTGTCCTGTGTTGAGCGGGCCTTCATAGATGGGCTTTAGCTCACCGTCCCAGAGGTAGAGCCAGTCGTGTTCGCTTATGAACCGCTTCTCCCTCTTGCCCCTGAGAAGGATTGTCTTCCCATCGGAGTCAACAGCCCTGAAGGAGACCCTCTCAAAGAGTCTCTCCTCCCCACCGTTCTTCCAGAGGTAAATGTCGTAGAACTTGAAGAGTGCCGGCTTTGAACCCTCCCTGTGGGGGACGTTGATGATTATACCATCGCCGTGCCATAGACCGCTGGAAAAGCGGGGTTTTTCGAACTCTTCGATTATCTCCTCGGCCTCCGTGTCCAGGATCCAGAAGGTCGTTTTTTCGCCGTCGAGAAAGCCCATGCCGTCGAACCAGAAGGGAACCTCGCTGTCGAAGACGAAATCCTCATCATCGTGTCTCTTGAAGCCAACGACCAGAAGGCGTCTCGAATCAGTATTCCACTGGATTGAGCGGATGTTCCGGGCCCTTAAAACCCTCTTTGCGCTCATCGTTTCGAGCTCCGCGGTCCATACCTCCGTTTCCTTCTTGTCCTCGTTGAAGCGAATAAAGGCGAGTTTTTTGCCGTCCGGCGAAATCCTGGGCATCGAGGCGTTCTCGACGAAGCGCCTGGCTCCGGTTTCAAGATCCTCCACAACGATCGTGCTCTCGTACCTGTTGTCCTTCATGTTCACCTTGGTGAGGGTGTAGGCAACCCTGTTCCCCTCAATCCTTGGGTCGTTTGGGTACGCAAACCTGGAGAAGGTCTTCTCATTCCATTCGATGGCACTCATAACGGTATCACCGGGTTATAATGGATACTCGGATATATAAGCTTAATTCTTGGAGGGGGTAACCCCTGGGGAATCTTTAAAAGGGTCGGAATAATAGGCCGGTGGGGGCGAAGAGATGAGGGAGGAAACGGCCGTTTTGACGATCCTGGCGGCGGGAATACTCACGGCAATGATCTTCAAGACGTACCTGGGCATAGTTATAGCGGCCCTCGGGATACCGCTCTACCTGTCGTACATCTCACGGGATCAGAACATACTCGCGAAGTCGAGGCTCTACGACCGCGATCTGTTCCTCATGATAGCCATAGCGGTTGTGGTCATCCTCGTCTTCAATTACCTCTGGGACCCAAGGATGGGGCTCATAGCGATGGCGGTAGTCATACCCCTTCTCGCGCTCTACGCTGACAGGCTAAAGGCGGGAAAGAAGGGCCAGAATGCCTGAGAACTTTCCCGTCCTCTTGTATTCCGCGAGTTTCCTTTTCATCCCCTCCAGAAAAGTGTCGTCGATTCCGAACTTCCCGCGAACGCGCCTTGAGATGCGGTTGTCGTTCAGGAAGAGCATCGCCATCGCGGAGGTTAGGTTCTTTGGCTTTCTCCAGTTGGCCTTCTCGAAATCAATAATCCACACCCGTTCTCCGATTATTATGTGCTTTCCACCCTGTATCTGGCCGTGATCGAGGCCGAGCCTGTCGAGTAAGGCCGTTTTTTCCACTATCTCAAATAGGTGGCGTTTCTCAAGATCGGCGTGGAGGATCGGCTCTCCCACCGCGAACTCCCTGACAATGTAGGGGAGACCCTCGAAGGTCCCGGTGAAGAGCAGGGGAGGCGTGATTTTGAAAGGCTCCAGGATCTTCACTATGGCAGCTTCCCTCTCAAGGTTACTCCTTGGCGAGTCGGGTCTCAGGAGTTTGACGATCACCCTCTTTCCGCCGAATTCCCCGAGGAACACCAGACTCGTTGTTCCCTTGGAGTATGGCTTTATTCCCGTGAGTCCTAGGGATTCCATGTGGAAGAAGAAGCGCTCCAGTCGGTTAGAGTCAATTAGATGGCCGAGCATGTTCCTCGATAGACTTAAATACCCCCAAGATAAAATACTTTTGGTGATAGCCATGGTGACGGCTTTTATTTTGATGGTTACGGCCGCTGGAAAGGAAAGGGAAGTTATGGAGAAGCTACTCGCCATGCCCGAGGTCAAGGAGGCCTACGTGGTCTACGGAGAATACGACCTCGTCGTTAAGGTAGAGACGGAAACGCTGAAGGACCTCGACCGGTTCATAACTGAAAAGATAAGGCGCATGCCCGAGATTCAGATGACCTCGACCATGATAGCCATCTAATTCTCTCGTTCTTACCGTTCTTCGAGCCCTCACCGGTTCATCATGAGCCTTATCCTCTCGGCCGCGTCTTTGGCCTTGTCCGAGATGTTGCTCAGCGTTCTGGCGACGTTGAGAATGTAGAAGCCATCTCCCCAGCTCAGCTCGTCGGCCATCTCAAAGACCCTCTGCATCAGCTCGGTATCGAGGCCGTCTATCTCGTTCTCGACACCCTCGATCTCGTGGATTATCTCGTATTCCTTCTCTATCTCTTTCTCAGAAAAGCCGCTCTCTATAACGCGGTCCATCTGAACTATGGCCTCATGGACGAGCTTTGCAGCCTTTATGCTCTCCACACCCATCTGGATGATGAGTTCCCTGACCTCCTTTGGAACGGTTCCGGGCTTCTTTACCAGGAGCCACTTGGCGGTGTCTTCAGCGGCATCTGCAACCTTGTCCTGCATGTGGAGGTAGATGAGAACGTCTTCCCTCGCGACTGCCATCATGAGCTTCGAGCTGAGGGAATCCCTTATCTCCGCCTTTATCCTGTCGGCAACGTCCTCCAGACGGTCAACTTCTATGGCGAGCCTCCTCATCTCCTCGTAGTCACCCCTCTCCCAGGCGCGCAGGGCCTTCTCAAGGGTCTCAACCGTCTCAAGAACCACCTCTGAATGCTTTATGAGGGGCTTGAAGGGGCTCTTGGCGAAGAGCTTCGTCCAGACCTGCATTGTTTCACCCCACCATCATCAGGATTTTGAATATGGCCGCGCTTATCAAACCCGCCACCGGAACGGTGATGAACCAGGAGATCACTATATCCCTCACGATGTCCCTGTTTATTGCCTTTACTCCCCTGGCCAGGCCTATGCCCATGACCGCTCCGACGACCACGTGGGTGGTTGAGACTGGAAGACCGAGCCAGCTCGCTGCCAGAACGACCGTTGCCGCCGAGAAATCTATGGTGAAACCCCTTGTATTGGTGAGTTCTGTTATCTTCTTTCCGACGGTTTCCATGACCTTGTAACCGTAGGTAGCAACTCCGACCGCTATTCCGAGACCGCCGAGGGCGAGTATCCACCTTGGCACCGGGACCTTCATCCCCGTCAGACCCATCGTCGCCACGGCGTAAACCGCCGCGACCGGGCCTATCGCGTTTGCCACGTCGTTGGCACCGTGGGCGAGAGCCACGTAGCCCGAGGTAACCACCTGCGCCTTTCTGAAGATAGTCTCGACTCCTATGAAGGGATCGCTTATCGGGAAGCGGAGTCTGATCAGGAGGTACGTGATGAGGAAGACCGCCACCCCGGCCGGGATCCCGTACATCAGGACGCCGGTTCCGAGGTTCTTCCCGTGGAGAACCTTGATGTAGAACATCGTTCCGATGACCACGAAGGCCAGCCCTATCCAGAAGGGCGACCAGAGGCGGGCGCTCCTCACGGGATTTTTTCTCTCGAAAATGCTCTTCGTGAGGGCCTTGAAGATGAGGTAGGCCATTATGCCCCCGATTACCGGTGAGAGGATCCAGCTCAGGACGACCTGGCCCATCTTACCCCAGTTGACTATCGCGGTGCCCGCGTAAACAATTCCGTAGCCCGCTATTCCACCGATTATTGAATGGGTGGTCGAGACGGGCATGCCAAACTTCGTGGCTATGAGGAGCCAGAGCGTTGCCGCCAAAAGCGCCGCTATGGAGCCGTAGACCAGCACGTTGGGATCGGTTATCTTTGTTGGATCGAGGATTCCCTTCCTTATGGTCTCGGTGACGCTCTTTCCGAAGAAGTAGGCACCGGTGAACTCAAGTATTCCGGCTATTATAACGGCCTGCTTTGGAGTTATCGCCCCTGCACCGACGGCGGTGCTCATCGAGTTGGCGGCATCGTTGGCACCGATGGCCCACGCCATGGCAAAACCGAGGATTATTGTCACCAGCAGCCACGGATCCATCCCGTTCACCGGAAGTGGGTAATTGAGTTTGTATAAATATCTTGCCGCAGTAGAATATAGCTGGATGGGCATCACTATATAGGGCTAAATAGAAAGGGAGTCAGGGCTCCACCCTGACGGGCTCGACCGAGACGGTTCCGTTCGCGGCCATGTAAAGCCTCACGTAGTGGTAGAAGCCACCCTGGTCGGGCGGGGCATAGAGCGGAGCGCCACCTCCTCCCGTTATGAGCATCTGGACGCCGTCTTCTTCACCGTACCAGTAGATGTGGATGTGGCTGAAGATTCCGAAGGCGTTGTAGGCTTTCATCATGGCGAGAAGCCTCTTTCCATCCTCCGGGTTCATCGCGTGGTCGTCGTTGGGCCTCGGATCTATCGGCGGGGCGTGGAGAACTAAGACAGGCCTCTGGCCCTTATCGGCAGCGGCCTTCATCTCGTTCTCGAGCCACTGGAAGACCTCGTCGCTGAGGCCGTAGTTGTCCTCGACGTCGTTGATTATTATGTAGCGGTATTTCCCAAGGGAGAAGGCGTAGTTATCTGGACCAAAGATCCTGTGGAAGATGTTTATCCCCTCACCGCGGTACTCGTGGTTGCCCGGCGCGACGAAGATCGGCTTGTCCCACTTCCACTCCTTGAGAAGGGCCGCCCACTCGTCGGCCTTGCCTGTGTATACGAGGTCACCTCCATCGAGGATGAAGATACCATCGTCCCTGTTTATCTCGTCGCGTATCTTGAGGAATACCTCCGGAGGCTTAACGCCGCCGTCGGGCCTGTGGTCGCCGAAGGCTATTATCCTGTAATCGCCAAGGGGCTTGGCCTCTACCCTGAAGGAGCTCTCAGCTGTGCTGAACTTCACCCAGGTATCACCGGTCTCTGCTTTATCCGGAAGGTTCAGTATCGAGGGGTTCGTGTTCTCGATGACGTAGGTCAGCTCGACGTTCTTTGGATCCCTTACCTCGACGCTCACGTTGAAGCCGAGGGAGTGTATGTAGACAGTAGATCCGTTGACGAGCCTTATGAAGCCTCCCTTAACGGTGACGTTCTCCCCCTCAACGACGCGCCAGTGGTAGAGGAAGGGCTCCATAGTCCTGACCGTGGTGAGGTACCAGCTCTCGCCGTTCTCCTGAATGCCGTCCCAATTGTTGTCGCCGATGACCTTCAGGAGAACCCCCTCGAACTGGCCGCTTCTCAGGACGTCCTTTGTGTTGATGGAAGAACCTTCCTTAAGTTCCATCGCGTACTCAAGGGCAGCGCCAGCTCCGGCCCTGCTCGTGCCTGTGAAGACGAAGTGGGCCTTTCCTTTGGAGTTGAAGGCCGCGAAGACCCCCTTGTCCGGACCGACAAACTTTATCCCGAGCTTGTAGGCAACGTAGCCGAAGTAATCATTCACGGTTATGAGGATTGGCTTGCCCCTCAGAATCTTCCTGGCGTCCTTTGGGGAGAGTACCGCTATACCTCCATCGTACTGGCTGGCCGGGAGGATCTTTGCGTCCGGAAAATAGTGCTTTGCCATCTCCTCGTAGCCCTCGCTGACGTAGACCTTGGACGTATCGGCGAGCTCCCACCACTTCGCCAGAATCTGCCCCTTTCCGTAGGAGTCGAAGTCAATGCCCCCTGAGGGAGAGGATGTTGGGGCAGCCGTTCCCGTTTGGGAGTTCCCACCGCCTATGCACCCCGCGGCGAGAACGAGCAGAACCAGGAGAACCGCGGAAACAATCTTTCTCATTGGGTTCACCTGAAAAACGTTGGAGTATGTGCTTAAAGCCCTTTTGATTCTGTTTCCACCAAGCTTAAATATCCATTCGCCCAAGTGGTTCCGGTGGTACCATGTTCGTCGGACACTACAGGGACGTTCCGGAGAAGGAAACAGGTTTTGATGGGGTAACCATCCGCTGGCTCGTTTCTCCGAAACTGGGGGCGAAGAACTTCGCCATGCGCTACTTCACCATGAGGAAGGGATCGGAGATCCCGATACACAGCCACGACTGGGAGCACGAGATATTCATAGTGAGGGGCGAGGGAATAATCACCAACGGAAAGGAGGAGTACCACGTTAAAGAGGGGAACTTCCTCTACGTCCCGCCCAACGAGCCCCACGGCTACAAAGCAACGGGGGACACTCTGGAGTTCCTCTGCATAATCCCGGCCAAGAAGGAGGCCATCCCCGAGGACGAGTGGGCCTAGCGCCGGTGGTGGTGAAACTTTATCTTCTTCCTTCTAATCGCCAGCAGGTCAGCCTTCCTTGACTTGGGCCTTATCGGTTTGTCCTCCAGGAGCAGAAGGGCCATGTCGTAGGCGAGGGAACCTATAACGATGAGGAAGAGGAGCAGAACCAGGAGCGGTGTGTAGTACCAGACCATCCCCACCTTAGGGATCACCAGGATTACCTTTCCAATCACCTGCTCCGGGTAAACCTTCCAGGGGTCGGGGTGCTTCCTGTTGTCGCCCTTGGTGATGAAATAGATCCTCCCCGAGGGATCCCTCTCGATTGCTATTATGCGGTGGGTTATTCTGTACGTCGTGTTGTCGAGCGTTATCTCGTAGAGGATTACGTCCCCGGGGCGGAGCTCGCCGGGATCAACGGGCATCGTGATGACGAGGTCGCTGGGGTTGATGTTCGGCTCCATAGAGTCCGTGAGGATTACGACGTACTGAAAGCCGAAGACGAAGTGGAGAACAACCACTACCAGCGTGAAGATCAGGGTGGCGTAGGTGAGCAGTGAGACCAGATCCACGCGGCGCTTTAACATCCGGACACCCCTGGAACAGGTTCTTGACGGGAGGACTGTTGGGTGATAAAAAACCTTCAGGCTAAAAGGGTGACGGTGACATCTCCTTCAATCAAAGAGAAGAAACGGGAAGGGACAAGGAGAAGAAACAAAAACTTAGGAACATCAGCTAGGTTATGACTCCACGTAAACTACTGCTACCTTGTAAAAGTGGGCTAAGTCTTCCAGTTTAACCGTCCCCGCTGTAAAGTCAATAGCTGGAGTTCCACCATTATCGGCATCGTTGGCGTTGGTGTAGAGCTTGTCAATATCAAAGGTTATATGGCCACTGGTAACCTGTGTGTTGTCTATATTTTTGCTGTAGATGTAGACTAAGTTGTTCGAATTGTCCAGGAACTTGATGTACACTTTGCCCGAAAAAGTTGCTACAGTTGAGTTAATTGTTAGATCAACGTGGATACCTGAGATAACGTCTGGGTCGGTGGTAGTGTCCAGGTTCCAGGAGACATCTGCCTGCTGGATTGGGTTTTCAATACGGGTGGGACCTCCCGCGCCAACTCCCTTAACGTGCACTGTAATGCTCGGCACAGCCAGCGCGGCCCCAACCATGGCCAGCGCGAGGGCAAGCGCCAGCGGGATTAACCTCTTCTTGGTTGACCTCCTCATGACAGTTCACCTCCATGCTTAAGGTATCTGAGGGTTTTAGCGGATCCTATTTATAAATAGTTTTCTGCTCAGAACTGTGGGGCAATCCCCCGAATGTGGGGGTACCCCTCAGGTAGGTGGATCCTGTCCGGTCCACCCTGGCTTTGACCAGCTCACCGGCCTTTCCTGAGTCGAGGATTATCTCCTTGTAGTTGAACGTCCTGCCCTCGATCCCGCCTTTTTCGGCCGGCCCGTGCACGAGAACCTCTATCTCCCTGCCCACGTAGGACCGGTTTATCTCGTAGGCTATCGCAAGGCGGAGCCGGTGCAGAACCCTGGAGCGCTCCTTTACGAGCCAGCCGGGCAGCTGCTTCCACTTCGCCGCTATCGTGCCCGGTCGTGGAGAATAGCGGGAGACGTTTATCTTGTCAGGCCTTACCCGCTTCACCAGCTCAACGGTGTTTTGGAACGCTTCATCACTCTCCCCGGGGAAGCCGACTATTATGTCCGTGTTGAGGTTCAGGCCCGGAACCCTTCGCCTGAACTCCTTAACAATCTCCTCGAACTCCTCAACGGTGTAGTTCCTTCCCATTCTCCTCAGGATTTCGTTGTCGCCGCTCTGGACAGGCAGGTGGAGGAATTTATAGACCTTTTCACTCCGGTAAGCGTCGATCAGCTCGTCGAGTATCTTTATCGCGTGGTTGGGGTTCATCATGCCAACCCTTATGCGGAAGTCGCCCTCGATGGCCGTTATCTCGTCGAGAAGCTTAGCTAAGTTAGTCCCTATGTCGAAGCCGTAGCAACCGGTGTCCTCGCTGGAGAGCTGTATCTCCCTATAGCCCCTCGCCAGCGCCTCCTTAACCCACTTGATAACCAGTTCGGGCCTGTAGCTCTTGAGAACGCCCCTCGCGAAGCGCGTTGCGCAGTATGTGCATGCATTCAGACAGCCCTCGCTTATTGGAACCACAAAAGCTACACCAGATTTCCACAGCCTGGGAAGTTCGAGCTTGTCAATGCTCCTCTCGCGCCAGTCCTCAACGCTGACGAGCTTTCCACCGCGCTCCGCTATGCTCACCGCCTCGGCAATCCTGTCTATGCTCTTAACTCCAAGGATTCCAGAGACGCGCCTGTCTATAACCCCAGGATTAACGTGGACCAGACAGCCGGTAGCGATGACCTTCTTCCCGGAATCTATAAGCTCCCGTATTCTGCGGGCCATTTTGTGCTCCGTTGGATCCTTGACGGCGCAGGTGTTGACAACAACGTAGTCCGCGTTTTCAGGGGTCTCAGCAAGTTCATGGCCCGCCCTAAGCAGAATAGCTTCCATTATCTCGCCGTCTGCCCTGTTGCGCGTGCACCCGTAGTTCTCAACGTACACCCTGGCCATCTGAGGGGGCTAATGGGAGGGGTTTAAAAATGGTGCGGTGCAGTTCTGGGAACTACAGAGAAGCAAGAAGAACGTGCAAATCAGAAGTATAAGAACAGAGGAAAGGGAAGGAAATCAGATGACTTCCGCGAAAGCGAACTTCCTCTTGACCGAGTTGATAACGATCTCGACCTCGTCTCCAACCTGAGTGTTCGGGACGAAGATAACGAAGCCCTTTATCTTGGCGATGCCGTCACCGCCCTTTCCAAGGCTCTCTATCCTGACCCTGTATCTCTCCCCAACCTTGACCGGGGCTTCGCTTTCGTATCCACCAAATCTATCTCCATACATACCTAACACCAACTTTCCAACTTTCAGGACTTCTCGAAAGACTCCGAGAAGAGTCCCGCTGGGGAGTCGGTCAGAGGGTATATAAAGGTTTGCATTCACTGACCGGAAGCGGCCAGTTTTTCAGCCAGCTCAACAACCTTTGGAATCGCCCTCCTAACCTCCCCGCTCAGCTCCATACCAAGGTCTATCTCCTTCGCAACGATGCCGATGAAGTGCATCTCAGCCTTCGCCAGCCTCTCATCGAGGGCCATTAGGAGATTAAGGCCATCTATTGCCCCCATGAAGTGGGCGCTCCTTATCTCGGCCTTCAGTTTATCAAAGACCTCCTCGCCCCGAAGGTGGATTATCTCCCCCGGTCTAAGCTTATCGCTCAAGATAGCGTCGATAATGATGAGCCTCTCCTCGCCGCTGTAGTGGTTGGCCAAGAGGAAGATGTCGGTTCCGACCTCAAGGACGTTGTAGCCTTCCTCAGCGAGAAGTCTGCTGACCTTGAGGCCAGCTCCATCGTCCTTCATGAGGTCATTGCCGAGAGCGAGGATTAGGGTTCTCAAGCTCTCACCCCAATGAGTGGAACCCCTTCCTTCCCGGCGGGAAGTTTAAAGTCATCATCTAGGGTCGCCAGGGAAAAGCTGTGCTCCATGCAGGTCGCCAGGATAAGGGCATCATTGGGGAGCATGGCGTACTTCTGGATGATGGTCATCGCCTTAAAAACGGTGCTCTGCTCTACAGGAATGAATCCAAAGCTCCTGAGAACCTTAAAGACCTCCTCGATTTCTGAAGGAAGTTTATTCGGATTTCCTTTCATTGTTCTAGGAGAGCTCCCAAGGTAGTGGCCGAGGAGTATGTAAACAACCTCGCTGAACACCACGTCGTTGATGTAGAGCACCACGTCAGCATTTTCAAAGGACTCCAGCAACTTCACAGCCCGCTCGTTGCCTTTAAAATACTCGATGAGCACGGAGCTGTCAACGAGTAAGTCCCTCATAGTACTCCTCCTTAAGCTCCTTCCACGATTTTTCGGTTTTTAGAACGCCTTTGAGCTTTTTCAGGTTCTTAAACAGCTCCTCCTTGTGGGAAAGGTACCATGCCCTTGCTTCCACGTCTTTTTTAAACTCCTCAGCGTACTCCCTGGGAACCTTGACGTGAATCGTAACATCAACAAGCTCTTCCGCCACTTTGACACTCCCCTAAACTCTCTCGTCACGAAACCTTAAAAAAGTTGAGAGGTCAGAGCCTCGCCACGTGCACCGAACAGGAGATGCACGGGTCGTAAGCTCTAACAACCATCTCTGCTAAAAGCTTCAGCCTCTCCGGGTCGTCGTTGTAGTGCTTCTCCGCCATCATCCTGACGTGCTCCTCCATCATCGCCAGGTTGAAGGCCGTCGGCGTTATTATGTCGGCGTAAGAAACCCTCCCCTTCTCGACTTTGAGAGCATAGATAAGAACCCCGCGCGGTGCCTCGGTTGTGGAAACGCCTAAGCCGTCCCTTATCTCCACCTCGTCCCTCGGCTTCACCGGCCACTTCGCGAGGGCTTCCTCGATTAGGTCGATGGCCCTCTCCGTGAAGTACACCAGCTCCAGCGCCTGGGCGGGGTTGTTGGCGAAGGGGTTCGTTGGCCTCAGCAGGTCTCTGTGGCCCTCGTAGAGTTCCTTTGCTTTTCCATAGAGGAGCGAAGCGTTGTTGACGAGGCGCGATATGGCACCGACCATGAAGGGCCTCCCGTGATAGTGGCTGTGCTTCGCAAAGCTGTGTTCAACGACGAACTCCCTTATGTGCTCCCTATACTCTTCACTCGGGAACTCGTTACCATCGCTGGCCTTTATGTAGTCGCCGTAGATTCCGTAGGCGTTGCCCCCCGGCTTAACCGCCAAGTGGGTTATCGGGCCTTCCACCTCGCTGTACTGTTCGAGTTTCGTGAACAGCTCGAAGGTGTATTCCGCCTTGGGTAAGGCTTCCTTCAGCTTTCTCTTCATCTCCTCCAGCGTAGCTTTGTCCGGGAGCTTCCCGAAGCCGCCGAGGATGGCGTTCTCCTGGTGTATGGCCCTTGAGCCGAGAACGTCCATGATCCAGCTCCCGAGGTTTTTAAGCTCTAAAGCTATTCCTATTTCCTTCCTGTATTCCTCAACCATGTGGAGCGGCCCGGAGTAGCCGAGGTAGTCGGGAAGTACCAAAAGGTAGAGGTGGAGGGCGTGGCTCTCTATCATGTCCCCTATGTAGAGGACCTCTCTGAGAGCCTGAATCTCCTCGCGCGGGGTGAATCCTACTGCTTTCTCGGCCGCCTCCACCGCGGTCAGTTTGTGGGCGGCGGAACAGAAGGAGCATATCCTCGGATAGACCGCTAGAGCCTCGTCGAGTTTTTTGCCCACGGTTATCGCCTCGAAAAACCTCGGTCCCTCGATGATGTTGAGTTTGACTTCCTTGACGCCATCGTCGCCAACTACAATCTCAACACCGCCCTTGCCCTCCACCCTCGCTATGTGGTCAACTGTGATTGGGAGGTAAACTCTGCTCATTCTTTCACCTCCTCGAAAACCCTGCTAACCATTTCCTCAAGCTTTGGATTGTGGGCGTTGAACATCTTCATTCTCTCCAGGATTTCCTCCTTCGTGAGGCCCTCCTCCCTGAAAACTCTCGCGAGGGAGTCGAACCAGGCAACGTCGTAGCCTATCGCGCCCCTGCAACCGATGCACGCTATGCCGTAAGCAGGACAGCGGGCGTTACACCCGGCCCTCGTTATCGGACCGAGGCAAGGCTCTCCCCTCTCAAGGAGCACGCACGGATTTCCGTTCAGCCTGCACTCAAGGCAGACGGGGTAATCTATGTCCTCCGGCCAGGAACCTATCAGAAACGTCCCGAGGGCGTAGAGGAAGTCCCTCTTCTCCGGTGGACAGCCGTAGATGTTGTAGTCCACCCTGATGTACTTCGAGACCGGCTCGGCCATCTTGGGCTGGAACTTGACCTTGGCATCGCCGTAAACCGTCTTCCAGAGCTCCTCAAGTGGCTTATCCCTTTCCCAGCTCTGGACACCACCCTGAACGGCACAGGAACCGACGGCCACCACTATCTTCGCATTCTCGCGGATTTTTTTCACCAGCTCGGCCTCTTCCTCGGTTGAAACGCTCCCCTCGATGAAGGCTATGTCGACCGGCTCGACCTCACTGCTATCCCTCTCCAGCATATACCAGCACTTCACCTCGACGTTGGGGATTAGCTGAAGAAGCTCGTCCATCATAGCTAACTGGAGCTGACAGCCGTAGCATGAGGTTAGAGCGTAAAACCCGATGCGGATTTTTTTCTCTTTCATCGCCATCACCTCAGTCGAGCAAGCCGGGTGTTGATATTATGTCGAAGTAGCCGAAAACCGGCCCGTCTTTGCAAATGTACTTCCAGCTTGTGCTCGTTCCGGCAACGCAGTGGCCACATTTTCCGATTCCGCACTTCATCTTCCTCTCCAGGGTTACGTAGATGTTCTCTGGCTTGTAACCGTATTCTATGAGGGCCTCGAAGACCGACTTGTACATCCTCGGAGGACCGCAGATGGCTATGGCCGTCTTCCTGGGGTCGGTGTTTGCCTCTGGGATAAACTTCTGGGGCCTGCCGTGTCTCCCGGGCCAGTCCGGGTCTCTGGTTACGCTCTGAATTATTTTGACGTTCTCAGCTTCCGCCAGGTCCTTCATCGCCTCAAGCTCCCTGTAAAAGAGCAGGTCCTTTCCATAGCGGGCCGTGTTGATGAAGGTTACCTTCCCGTACTTCCAGCGGTTGTCCATAGCGTAGAGGAAGACGCTCCTCAGCGGTGCCGTTCCAAGGCCTGCAGCAATGAGGAGTAAATCCATGCCCTCCCACTCGTCTACGGGGAAGCCGTTGCCGTAGGGACCGCGAACGAGAACCGTATCGCCCGGTTTCAGTCTGTGAACGACCGTTGTCACCCTTCCGGCCTTCCTTATGCACAGCTCGAAGAAGCCCCTCCTTATCGGAGAGGAGCAGATGCTTATCGGCACCTCTCCAACGCCGGGAATGGTCAGCTGGACGAACTGTCCCGGCCTGAATGTCCACTTCTCCGCTAACCCGGGATCCTCAAAGCGGAACAGGAAGAGCTTTTCCTTTTCCGTGAGCTGGTAGACCTTCAGAACCTTAACCCTGTGGAGGGCGTACGGGTTATCGTTGGGCATCATAATATCTTTGGGTAATTCGCTCATACGTCCTCACCCCTGATGTTCTCAGCATAGGCAAAACCTTTCTTTGGAATCTCCTCGGCTATTTTCCCGGGGCAAGAGCGCTCCTCGAGGCCGAGGATGACGCGCAGGTTCCTCACAAAGCTAATTCCTGCAGGACAGAATGCTGTACAGCGACCACAGCCGACGCAGAAGCTTAGGCCCAGCTTTTCATTGTAGGAGTTTTTGCAGAGGTAACGGTTTCTAAAGCGGTCCTTTTTGGTTGGTCTGAAATTGTGGTTTCCAGCAACTAAACCGTGACTTCTAAACTGGCATGAGTCCCAGCGCCTTTCCCTATAGCCCGTAACTCCGTCGAGGTTGATTATATCTTGCACTTCATAACACCGACAGGTGGGGCAGGTCGTGTTGCATATCCCGCATGCCAGGCATTTCTCGCTCTCCCCGTCCCACATGGGGTGCTCCATTTCAAGCTCGAGGAGATACCTCAGGTCACTCCAGTCCTCGTGGTACTTGAAGGCCTCGCTCCTCTTCCTCTCGAACTCGCGGAAGGCACAGATGTCCTCGGTGGTAACCTCCTCGAAGAGCTTGATGTTCTTGTCCACTATTCTGTGGCCGGTGGGGGTTCCAACGCGGACGAGCCATCCATCGGGAAGCTCGTGGAGGAAGAGGTCGAAGCCGTCGTCCGCGAAGTCCGTCTCGCGGAGGTTGCAGAAGCAGTATTCATCTGGCATGCAGCTTATGCCTATGATGATGCCCTTCTCTCGCCTGACCTTGTAGTACTTGTCGGGAAGCTCGTCGAGGTATATCGTGTCGAGTATTTTCAGGCCAAAGATGTCGCAGGTGTGGACGCCGAAGAGCACGAAGGGTTCAACGTCTTCAATCGTTTCCCTGTATTGGGGCTTTCTCAGGTCGAACTCGAAGAGCTTCTCCCTCGGCCTGAAGAAGAACTTCTTCGGCGGCATTATCGTTCTGTTGTAGTGAAATTCCACCTTTCTGACGTCGTCAACTTCGCGGAAATCGTAGAACTTCTCCGAAATCTTCACCGGGGCGTAGAGCTTACCCCATCCCTTCAGCCTCTCGAGGAACTCGTAGGTGTTTTCCTCCGGAAGCTTAACGTACCTCAATCCAACCACCTCCAATGAACATAAAGGTGCACGTACTCATTCCCGTCCCCCCGGTTTGGGGTTGGTTCGAACGTAAAAAAGCGTTTTTAAACCCGAAAATTCAAAACCAAAGGTTGAAAAGCCCTCTCAGGCCGAGATGTTGGCGGATAACACTTTTTAGGGTCCCCTAACTTCCCCCAACCCCCGGTTTAAAACAATGCGTTTCCTACCTTTTTATGCCAAACAAAGCTTTAAAAAAGCGTTTTAAGAGGATTGGAGAATCCTGGATTGAGAGAGGGCTTAAAAGCCCCAGGGGGTGATGATTTGAGGTTCATCGCTTCATTCGTCTGGAGCTACCTGCTGTGGCTCGTCTTAACCGCCGGAACGAACGGCCTGCTCTGGAGCACGCAGGAACTCATGGCTGGACTGATGTTCGCCCTGATAGTTGGCTACGCTACGAGGGACGTGATCGGTGAAAGGGCCGTTCGTTTCCTGAACCCGATGAAGTGGCTCGGCTTCATAGCCTACTCGCCGGTTCTCTTCTGGGGAATGGTCAAGGCCAACCTCCACGTTGCTTATCTCGTCATAACCGGGAAGATACGGCCCGGAATTGTCAGGGTTCCCGTTGACCTCGAAAACGACGCCCAGTATACTATTCTGGCAAACTCAATAACGCTCACCCCGGGAACGCTGACGGTAGATGCGTGCCCGGAGGAAAGGGCACTCTACGTCCACTGGATAAAGATACCCGAGGGGATGGAAAGGCCGGAAAGCTCCGAACCGGTTGCGGGACCCTTTGAAAAGTGGGCGGGGAGGCTGGGAAGATGATGGAGCCGGTTTTCTTCTATGCGTCGCTCATAGTGGTGATAGCGGGCTTCATCTCCGTGCTCAGGGTGATGCTCGGGCCGAGCGTCCCGGACAGGGTTGTTGGCGTTGACACGCTGAACACCCTTGTGGTTGCCGCGATGGTTCTCCTCGGTGCAGCCTACGACAGGACGATCTACATCGACATCGCCATCGTTTACGCCCTGCTGAGCTACATCGGAACCCTCGCCATAGCGCGCTACCTCCAGGGGGGATTGCAATGATTGATTACCTCGTTTACGCCTTCTTAGCGATAGCTATAACCTTCAACGCCCTCGGAAGCATCGCTTTGCACCGCTTCCCAGACGTCTACACGAGGCTCCACGGCGCGACCAAGTGCACAACCTTCGGAACGATATTCGCGGTCCTGGCGGTGGTTACCCACGCCCTTTACAGGATTCACGCCACAGGCGATCCAAAATACCTCGGGATGACCCTTCACAGCCTCGTGGCCCTGGTGGCTCTCCTCTTAACCAACCCCGTCGGCGCGCACGCGATAGCCAAAGCCTCTCACCTGAGCGGCTACAAGCCGGTCAAGGCAGTGGTTGACGCCTACGAGGAGAAGCTCGGGGGTGAAGGCAAATGAACGCCTTCACGATAGACATGGGGATTCAGGCCATCGTCCTGCTCGGCGTTCTAATAACCGCTTATCTGACCATTCGCTTCAGGGATCTGCTTGCCGCGGCTTTGATGTTCGCGGGAATGAGCCTGCTCCTGAGCCTCGAGTTTTACAGCCTTCACGCTCCTGATGTGGCTATAGCAGAGGCGGCCGTTGGAGCGGGAGTTGTTACAGCCGTTGTGGTCTACGGAATAGCGAAGACCGAGAGGTGGGAGGTGGAAGGATGAAGAGAACGCTTGCTTACCTCTCACTGCTCTTCATCCTCGGTGTGCTCCTCTATGTGGCGAACCCGGATTACGGCCTCAAGTTCGGGCCTGGGGGGAAGGAGTGGCTCTCGCTCCGCTACACGGACGACTACTACATCCAGCACGGCGTCCAGGAGGTAGGGGGGACGAACATAGTTACCGACATCGTCTTCGACTACCGCGGCTACGATACCCTCGGTGAGGCTACCGTTCTCTTCACTGCCATCGCCGGAGCCGTAGCGCTTCTCAGGCCCTGGAGGAGGGATGAGCGGTGAACTGCAGGGGAGACGACATGGGAGTGATAGTGAGAACCGCCGCTAGGGCCACGATACCGCTCATAGGAATCTTCGGGGCCTATATAGTGGCCCACGGTCACCTGACGCCCGGAGGCGGCTTCCAGGGTGGGGCGACGATAGCCGGAGCTGGAATACTCTTCCTGCTGGCGTTCGGCCTCGAGGAGATGAAAAAGCGCTACAACAAGAGCCTCTACTCGGTCCTGGAGGGCATAGGAGGCTTAACCTTCCTCGGCGCCGCCATGCTCGGAATCGGCGTTGCCTTCTTCTACAACACGCTCTGGCATAATGGCCCGTTCTTCAACGGAAAACCGGGAACGCTCCTTTCAGCGGGGTTCCTGCCGATAATGAACTTAGCGGTTGGTCTGAAGGTCTTCATCGGTCTCGTCAGCGCCTTGACTTGGATAGCGCTATACCGGAGGTGGAGGGAATGATACAGTTCCAGTTCATAACCGCTTTCCTGCTCATCGCCCTCGGAATCTACGCCTTCCTCGCAAAAAACAACCTGCTCAAGCTGATTTTAGCGCTCAACATCATAGACTCGGGAATACACCTGCTCCTCATAAGCCTCGGCTACCGGGTAGAGCTGAACGAAATCCCGACGGCGCCAATCTACACCGGCTACGAGACGCTGAAAAGCCCGATGGTCGGGCCTCTGCCCCAGGCCCTGGTTCTAACGAGCATAGTCATCGGCGTCTGTGTTTTAGCCCTCGCAATAGCCCTGACGATAAACGCCTACCGCCACTACGGGACCCTTGACGTGAGGGCTTTAAGGAGGTTGAGGGGATGATGGCCCTTCCATACCTCATGATCATCCCGCTCTTCGGAGCGTTCTCGATGCCGATGGTGAGCCTGGCCGGAAGGAAAGCGAGGGAAGCCTGGGCCGTCCTGATAAGCGGTGCAACGCTCGCGGTAGGCTCGTGGGTCTTCTACCGGGTCTACGAGAAGGGGACGGTCCTTTACACGCTCGGTGCAAAAAGCCCGCTCGGTCAAGCAAACTTCCCGATAAGGATAGTCTGGGAGGTAGACCTCTTCGGCGCGCTCATGGTGCTTATGGTGGCCTTCGTCTCCTTCATGGCCGTTCTCTACTCCCTCGGCTACATGAGGCACGACACCGGGCTGGACAAGTACTACACGCTCATTCTAATCCTCGAACTCGGAATGCTCGGCATAGCGATAACCGGCGACCTCTTCAACTTCTACGTCTTCCTCGAGATAATGAGCATCGCCAGCTACGCCCTGGTTGCCTTCAGGAACGACACTCAGGAGGGCATTGAAGCGGGCATAAAGTACATGCTCGTCGGCTCGATGGCGAGTTCCCTGATTCTGCTCGGCATAGCGCTCCTCTACGGCCAGTACGGGACGCTGACGATGGGTTATCTTGCCTTAAAGCTCTCCCAGAACGCAACCGTCGTTGGAAAGGTCGCATTAGCGCTCCTCACCTCGGGACTTCTCTTCAAGAGCGGTGCTTCGCCGGTTCATATGTGGCTTGCCGATGCACATCCAGCTGCCCCAAGCTCGATTTCGGCCATGCTCTCCGGTCTGGTCATCAAGATAGGGGGAATCTACGCTTTAGCGAGGATAGCCTTCAGCGTCTATGGGATAAGCATAAGCGTGAAGACCGTCGGCTGGCTCATAATACTCTTCGCCTGCATAACCCTTATCGTCGGCAACGCGATGGCGGTAATCCAGACCGACATGAAGAGACTTTTAGCTTACTCCTCGGTCGGGCAGATAGGCTACATCCTCCTCGGGATTGGTATCGGCTTAGCGGCCTACGGAAGCCGGACAGGAGAGATAGCCTTAGCGGGAGCGATCTACCACACCTTTAACCATGCCCTCATGAAGGGCCTGCTCTTCCTCATTGCTGGAGCGGTGATTCACCAGCTCGGAACGAGGGATTTGAACGACCTGAGCGGTTTAGCGAAGACGATGCCGAAAACAACCTTTGCCTTCCTCATTGGAGCGGCCGCGATAGTAGGAATGCCACCGCTGAACGGCTTCGCGAGCAAGTGGCTCATCTACGAAAGCTCGGCCCTCTTCAATCCAGTTCTGGGCGCGATAGCGATAATAGGGACGGCCTTCTGTACAGCAGCATACGTCAGGGTTCTCTACACCTTCTTCGGAAGGCCGAGCGAAAAGGTCATGGAGGCGAAAGACCCGGAAAAGAGCATGCTCTGGCCGATGGTGATCCTCACGATAGCGATAATCGTCATGGGGCTCTTCCCGTGGGGAATAAGCGACAAGGTCATGATTCCTGCGGCGAGGGCACTCGAAAATCAGCTGGCTTACGTAGCCACTCTAATGGGGGGTGGTTGATGTGTTCGGGTACTGGGACGCGCTCTACTTCCTCTTCGTCTTCATCATCGGGCTGATCCTCGCTTACCTCCTCGACCGGTGGGCGAAGAGGAGCGGCATGGGGACGAGAAAAACCGGGCCGGGGGCGAAGATATTCATCAGCGGTGAGGACCCGGATAGGGTTATTCCGGGCTTCGAGCACTTAGAAGGCCACTACACGGGAAGAAACGTCATGTGGGGCCTGACCTACGCGCTCAAGCGCTTCTTCACCGTCCTTAGGGCCGATCATACCGGCCTCCTCACCGACTACGCGAGCTATCTGGTCATTGTTACTGCCTTCGTCATGGGGGTTCTCCTAATCTGGGGGTGAACATGGATGGAGCAGGCCTATGAAGTTCGCTATCACTTCCCGCCCGAAGGGCGGACCAAACGCGCGAACAGTGAAAACAGAGCCAGTAGAAGTTACCCCAACTGGGAAATAGGCCGTTTTATGCATGGAGATGCTTTTCCGCGATCCGTCAAGGACGTTCGAACGATAGTGAGAACGGCGCTTGCGCAAGCAAGGGCTCATATGGGGCTGAGGAGGTGTTGGGAGTGAGCATCAAAGTTCCCGCTAACGGAGGTTCAAACTCACCGGAGCGCGAGAGGCTTGAGAAGAGAATAGCCCAGCTCTGCAGGTTCATCGGGAGGTCGCCGTGGGTATTCCACATCAACAGCGGTTCCTGCAACGGCTGCGACATAGAGATAATAGCGGCTCTAACCCCGAGATACGACGCCGAGCGCTTCGGTGTAAAGCTCGTCGGCAGTCCAAGGCACGCTGATATACTCCTCGTCACCGGGCCGGTAACCAACCAGAGCCTTGAGAGGGTTAAGCTCGTCTACGAGCAAACGCCCGAGCCGAAGATGGTTATAGCCGTTGGGGCGTGCCCTACCGGTGGAAGCGTCTTCTACGAGAGTCCATTCACCAACGCACCGCTCGATAACGTCATTCCGGTAGACGTTTACGTCCCGGGCTGTCCGCCGAGGCCCGAGGCGATACTCCACGGGGTCGTTTTGGCGCTGGAGAAGCTTGCTAAAATCCTGAAAGGAGAGACGCCAGGAGGGGATGGGTATGAATGATAATCCCGCTAACGAGGTAACCGGAGTTAAAGAACCCACCAAGGCCGAGAAGGTTGCGGAGGCCATAGCGGAGCGCTTTCCAGAGGCGGAAGTTCAGGTGAAAACCAACAGGTGGGGGCGCGAGAGAGTCTGGGTTAGAGTTCCGAGGGAGAAGTACAGGGAGCTGATGAGATTCATCAAAGAACTCGACGGCGAGGCTCACTACTCGATAGGCATCGAGCAGGACTGGGGGGATGAATTGGACTTCCTCAGTCACGTTGTGATACACTACGGCGATGCTCCGGCCGTTTCCCTGCTCGTTGATGTACACGCGCCGAAGGACGACCCGGTGATTCCGGACATCAGCGAGGTCTTTCCGATAGCCCTCCAGTTCGAGAGGGAGGGCATGGAGATGGTCGGGCTGGACTTTGAGGGCGCTCCCGACAAGAGGAGGCTCTTTTTACCGGACGACTTCCCGGAGGGAATCTATCCTCTTCGCTTAGACGACAAAGGTGTTCCAGAGGAGATGGTTCACAACGCGGGACACCCTTACTATCTGAAAGGAGGTGCGAAGAAATGAGGCCCATGAACGAGGTTCGCGCTCATCCAAATAGAGGTGATAGACTTCCGCGATCCGTCAAGGACGTTCGAACGACAGTGAGAACGGCGCTTGCGGAGCAAAGGGCTCCGGGAGGTGCGAAGAAATGACCAAAGTCGAGTACTGGGTGAAGATGCCATTCGGTCCAATTCACCCCGGTTTGGAGGAGCCTGAGAAGTTCATACTCACCTTAGACGGCGAGAGGATAGTCGACGTTGATGTCAAGCTCGGCTACAACCTGCGCGGAATCCAGTGGATAGCCTTCAGGAGGAACTACATCCAGATAATGTATCTGGCAGAGAGAATGTGTGGAATCTGCTCCTTTTCGCACAACCACACCTACACGAGGGCCGTTGAAGAGGCGGGGGGAATAGAGGTCCCGGAGAGGGCCGAGTATATTCGAGTCATCATCGGCGAGCTTGAGAGGATTCACTCGCACCTCCTCAACCTCGGTGTTCTGGCTCATGACATAGGCTACGACACACTGCTCCACCTTACATGGCTGGCCAGAGAAAAGGTAATGGACACGCTTGAAGCTATAGCGGGAAACCGCGTCAACTACTCGATGGTGACCATTGGAGGCGTCAGGAGGGACATAGACGGGAAGAAGAGGCGGATAATCCTCGACATGATAAAATACTACCGCGAGGTCTTTCCGGGGATTGAGGATGCCTTCCTCCACGACCCGACTATAGAAGCACGTTTCAGGGATACCGCAATAATAAGCAAGCGCGTCGCGATGGAGCAGGGAGCAGTGGGTCCAACGGGAAGGGGAAGCGGAATCAGGGACGACGCGAGATGGAGCGAAAGGCTCGGCGTTTATCCTGACCTCGGAATAAAGCCGGTTATGCCCCAGGACGTTACAGGAGAAAGGCCGAGGGGCGATGTGTTCGACAGAATGGCAGTTAGGATAGGCGAGCTGTGGGGGAGCTTAGAACTCATTGAGAATGCCCTCGATGCCATGCCGGATGGGAAGATAAAGACATTTCCCAAGGACAACATACTCGTTGCCAAGCTGAAGCTCCTCGTTGATGGCGAGGGAATAGGCAGGTATGAAGCCCCAAGGGGAGAGCTAGTCCACTACGTTCGCGGAAAGAAGGGGAGCGACAAGCCACTTCGCTGGAAACCGAGGGAGCCGACCTTCCCCAACCTCTTCGCGGTGGCTGAAGGAGTTAAAGGCGACCAGGTAGCTGACTTCGTCGTTGCTGTTGCGTCAATAGACCCGTGCCTGAGCTGTACCGACAGGGTCGCGGTGGTACAGGACGGCAAGAAGAAGATACTGACCGAGAAAGACCTCCTCAGGGAATCCATCAGGAAGACGCGCGAGATAAACTCCAATATCAAAGGCGACCCGACTCCAGTAGGGTCGAGCTGTTCGAGGTGATGGCGATGGACGTTGTCGGAGAACTCGTTTACCCCACTGTTGGACTGCTCGGCCTCTACGCCTTCGTCTCACTCGCCTCGCTGGTCTGGGAGGGGGTAGACAGAAAATTAGTTGCAAGAATGCAGAGGCGTATCGGGCCACCCATACTGCAGCCGCTCTACGACTTCCTCAAGCTTTCCAGTAAGGAGACGATAATCCCTAGCACGGCGAACTTCATGTTCACAGCCGCTCCGGGTTTAGCTTTAGCCACCGCCATAGCGCTCCTAGCTTACACGCCGGTGGGCTTCACGCCAATCCTGGCGAGCAAGGGCGACGTGATGGTCTTCATATACCTGCTCACGCTGATCGGTTTCTTCAAGATTCTTGGAGCGATAAGCTCCGGCAACCCCTACGCGAAGATAGGAGCGGCTAGAGAAGCGACGATAATGGTGTCGAGGGAACCGGCCATGATGCTGGGGATTTTTGCCATAATGTGGCGCCTCGGGAAGCTTGGCGTTGACAAGCCCTTCAGCATGGGGGTCTTTTACGTCCACAACATCTGGGAGATAGGGACTCCGATGAGCTTCGTTGGAGCAGTCATACTCCTCTACGTCTTCACCGTCTGGCTGGCGAGCGAGATAGAGGTGGGATTCTTCAACATACCCGATGCAGAGGAGGAGATAGCGGGGGGGCTTTTGGTTGAGTACAGCGGGAGGTATTTAGCTTTACTCAAGCTGACGAACGCCATGAAGGCCTTCATCTCGGCCTCGCTCGTCGTGGCTATATTCTTCCCATGGGGGATTTCAGGCTACTTAAACCTCACCGGTCTCTCGGCAAACGTTGTGGACCTGCTCTTCCACACGCTGAAGGTCTTCGCCCTGCTCTTCTTTGTTGAAAGCGTCTTTAGAGCAGTTACCGGAAGGCTGAAGATAACTCAAGCTGTGGACTTCCTCTGGAAGAACGTCTTTCTTGCTTCGCTCGTTGGCTCGCTCCTCATAGCGATGGAGGTGATAATGTGAGGGCGCCTCCGCTTGTTCCAACGGTCCTCAGGAACCTCCTCAGGAAGCCAGCGACCAACCCGTTTCCCAAGACGGAGCCGGTCCCTATTCCGGAGGATTTCAGGGGAGTTATCTCCTACAACGTGGAGGAGTGCGTCGGCTGTAGAATGTGCGTCAACGTCTGTCCCGCCGGAGTCTTCGTCTATCTACCTGAGATAAGGAAAGTGGCCCTCTGGACTGCTCGCTGCGTTTACTGCGGGCAATGCGTTGACGTCTGTCCCACTGGAGCGCTACAGATGAGCAGGGAATTTCTCCTGGCGAGCTACGACAACAGGGAGGGGCGCTTTATACCTCTGAAACCTGATAAAGTCGAGGAGCTGAGAAAGAAGGCGGAGGAGGCGAAGGAAAAGGCCAGGGAGCAAGTGAAAACCATAAGAAACACTCCCAAAAAGGAGTCTTAGGTTCTCTTTTTTATTCCAAACTAATTGTTCCCCTTCCTAGGATTTTGCCAGTTCTTTCCGAGAATGCTATAATCTCATTGCCTCCTGCTTGAGTGAAAACGATAACGCACTCACCGTACTTAAGAAGCTCTCCAGTTACGAGTTCATCGTCGATAAAAAGGACAAGGGTTAAGGAGAAGAAGTTCATTCCCCTCCCCCACTTCCACCGACCACGACGTTGTCCTCGGCGGGTGTAGCCTTTATGACTAATTTTCCGCCAACGTCCTTTATTTCCATGACAACCTCTGATATGCCCTTCCCAGCGCCGCCTCCAAAGGCCTCGGCCATCTTCCCAAGAACCTCGTCTGCCATCTCAACCGTCATGTTTGCAACGAGCTTCGCCATAATCTCACCCCCTCAAGATTTTTTCAATGTTCATATGGCGGCCATAATATTTAAATTTTTTGGTAAGTACCGTTTGTTCAGTTTAAACTGAACAATATGTCCAACCGAAAAGATTAAAACGATTGGAACGGTAATTGAAGCCATGGAGAGCGAAGAAAGTCCGGAGTTCTACGTTGAAAAGATCCTCGAAAGCTTTGGTTATCCCCCCGCTCCCGCCCGGATATATGCCCAGTTGCTCTTTTCAGAAAAGCCGAAGACGATAACAGAGCTGGCGAGAGAAACAGGCCTCGGAAAATCAACCGTTTCCACTGCATTAAGATTGCTCGAACATGATGGGCTAGTTTATTCGACGAAGATGGGGAAGAAGAAGCTCTACCACGCACGGAGTGCTTTTAACAGACTCCTAATGTTCCCCGAGAGAATCCTAAAGGAGTATGTAGTCCCGCTAAGGAAACTCCTTGAGCAGAATCCCAATGAAAACGAAAAGATACTCAAAGACGTTAGAGAGTTTGAAGAACTTGCTAAGGCCATACTCAAACTGCTCGATGAATTCTCAAAAACAAACACTTCATAGGTCACTACCCATACAAGAGTGTTGCCCACAAAAAGCAGGAGAAAAAGGACTCAGATTAGCCCCTTCTCTTTTCTCCACTCGTAAAGGGCTTTAAGGGAGCTGTAGTGGCCGCTCTCTATGTTCGCCAGGCGGAGGTAAGTTTCCTTAAGTTTGGGATTTTCAGTCTCCTCCGCGAGCTTTCTGTAAATAGTCTCAGCGAGCTTCTCGCTCTCCATCGCTATTCTGAGCACGTCCTCGAGGTCCTCAACCTTCCAGAACTTGCCGAGGACGTCGAGGGATTCCACGTTCGGAATGCTGACATCAAGCAGCTTCTCCCCGTATTTCTCCCGGTAGATCCTCAGAAGTTCGTCTCCGTGTCTTTTGGATTCGTCGCCGAGTCTCCTGAAGGTCTCAACGACGTTCTCGGGGAGTCCGAGTTCCCTGGCGCGCTCCGCGAGTTTCCAGTAGGTTTCCGCCTCCTCGTATTCCCCCCTGATCCAGTAGCTCATCAGTTCGCGCTCGTTCAGCTTTTTAATCTCCTCGATAACCTCAACCGTCATCTCAACCACCCAGCCTTTCGTACTCCTTTTTGAGGGCCTCGTAGTGGGTCTTCTCAACGTTCGCCAGCTTGAGGTAAAGCTCCCTGAGCTTCGGGTCGCTAACCTTCTCAGCCAGGGTTCTGTAGGCGTTCATGGCTATAAGCTCACTCTTCATCGCCGCCTCGAGAACCTCCTCTGCCTGGTCGGCCCTCTCGAACCTTTCAAGGACCGGCATGACCTCAAGCGGAGGGATATCGCTCTCAGGCTCGCGCGAGTAGGTCTCACGGAATATCCTCGTGAGTTCCAGGGAGTGTCTCTCCGAATCCTGGGAGAGCTTCTCAAAGGTCCTGACAAGGCTCTCGGGGAGGCCGAGGTTCCTGGCGCGCTCGGCAAGCTGGCGGTAGAATTGGGCTTCTTCCCTCTCGCTCTTCACCCAGTAGGCCAGGGCCTCTTCATAGCCCAGCTTTGAGAGGCGCTCGATGATTTCTTCAACGTCAATCATTTTCATCCCTGCCCATTTAGGACGGGGGAGTAAATAAGCTTTGGGTTAGTCCTTTACCTCGAAGCGCAGGACTTCCCCTCTCCTCACGAGGCCTACTCCCGCCCTCTTCCCCAGGACTTCAACGACAACCGTCCAGTCCGGGTCAGAGAGGTTGACTTTAAGGCGGTACCGCTCCACGATGAGGGAGCCAAGCTTGACTTCAAGCTCCCTCTGGGAGAGTCTTTTGTTGCCCCTGATCCTGGCGCGGACTGCGAAGGTTCCGCTGATTTCCCCGGCCAGCTCAAGAACGGCCCTCTCTATTTCCTCCCACCTTGCTGGAACGAATCTATCGAGCGGAACGACCCTCTGTATCGCCTGGGTCTCGAACTCCCTGAGCCTCCGGAGGACTTCTTTCCTTGAGAGTGGGGTTTCCGCCAAGAGAACGCCCCCCCAGTCGGTTCCTTTAACACGAACCTTCTCCAAAGCCCACTCGAGTTCGAGTATCGCATCCCCCTCGCGCCCCTGCCGGGAAGTAACGAGCAAAACCGTCATTTCCGCTCACCGATGGACAGGTTTTTATATTCCAAACGCGAAACACCCCCGGTGGTTAAAATGGAAAGCGGTGGCCTTAAACTTTACCCGTACCGGTCATACGAGGTTTACGGCCTTTCTCGAAATCCCTTTGAACAGCTCGCGAGCGAGGGGATAAGCGACGTCGAGAGCATTCACGTTTACCAGGAGGTGGACATGCGCCTTCAGATGATAGTCTCAGAGGTTATTGGGAACAAAAGCTCGATAGCGATGAGCATCGTGGGACCCCTTGGTATGGGAAAGACCCAGAGACTCAAGAGCCTCGCGAAGGCTGTAGAGGAAAACCGGGGCAAGGCGATATACGTGAAGGTGGACACCAACGACATCCTCAAGCTCACAAGAGATATCTTCTACGCCCTCAAGCCACCGAAGAGCAGAACCAATATATTCCTCGAAAACCTATCGAGAAAGCTCGGTTTCATCGACAGGCTTGAGAAGATGCTGACCGACAGCAAGGAGTACAAGAGCAGGGACATAGCGGAGCTTCTCGTTGAGCAGATGAGCAAATACCCCTACTGCGCCCTTCTCCTTGACGAGCTTGAGAACATGCAGAGCGCGAGGGAGCACGAGAAGATCCAGTTCTTCGAGATGCTGAGGCACTTCATAAGCACGATGCCGAAGGGCTGTGTGGTTGCCTTCGCGAGCGTTCCAGAGGCTTACGAGGAATACACCAAGATTTTCCCGGCCTTCTTCATGCGCCTCCACTACGAGTTCAAATTGAGGCCGATGAGTTTAGATGAGACCTTTGAGCTCGTTAAGAAGAGGCTAAACCGCGTTCGCATAAGGGACACCGACGACCCGCTGTACCCGTTCACCGAGGAGGCAATCAAACTCATCCACCGGCTCGGGAAGGGGAACCCGAGGCAGATTCTAAGGCTGCTCCACTACGTCCTGAGCGAGTCGGCGAAACACAAGTTCGATCCGATTGACGACTATGTCGTGACCACAATCCTCGAGGAGCCCAAGAGCCTTGAGGAGTATCTCACGAGGATTCCCGGGGAGTACAGGGATCTGGTAGAGGCGATAGTCTTCCAGTTCAACGGCGGGCCTATCAGCTACATCCAGGTGGCCAAAGCCGTCAAGAAACCCGGGATGCAGGTTTACGAGAGTTTGAACGAACTTATACGCCTCGGCTTTCTGGTCGGCGACCCCAAGGGTAACTACAAGGTTCCTGACTACGTGAGGAAGTTTTTAGAGGAGGGTCAGGCCGAGAGGGAAGAGGAGTGATACCATGCCGAACTACGATACCCACGTGCTCAGCGGGATAGTCAGCTATCCGATAGCTGTGGCGGTTGCCGGTTACCTCTCAACCATCGGCGTTCCATTCAGGCTGACCGCGATGGCGCTTGTGCTGGGTTACGCCCTCTACGTCCTAGGAAGCGATTTACCGGACATGGATCATCCGGACGCGCTCATCCACCGCGGCACAAAACCAATAGTGAGCGTCGCCGTCGGGAGCGCGGTCTTCCTGTGGATCAACGGGCTCATAAGCCTCGGCCCGAAGTGGCTCGACCCGGCCCTCTCCTGGACCGCCGGTGTCATCGCTGGTGTCATCGCCTGGTACCTCTTCACCGCGATAATGCCCCGGCACAGGGGCATAGTCCATTCCCTGTTTTTCGCGCTCATCTATGGGGCCCTTGCATTTCTCCTCGCGGAGTACGGACTCGCGATGAGCACCGGGGAGGGCCTCTACGTCGGCTTCGCGGCCTTCAGCGGCTACACCCTCCACCTGCTCCTCGATCGGGAGTTTTCACTCGTCTGAGGGAAAACCCTTTTATCCTCTCTGCAGGTAGTTAGGTTGGTGATCCTGTGAGCCAGGGGGCAGCGATGTTCCTTCTCTTCGTCGCGGTGATTGCCGGTACGATCCTGCTGGGCATTGAGAGGGAGAAATCCGCCAGGGAGAGATGCCGGCGGTTTGCAGCGGCTATAACCGTTGAGGACAGGGTCCTGAAACTTCCTGGGGAAACCAAACTGGGAAGGGGGAGGTTCGTCCTGAGGGGTGAGTGGAGGGGAACCCGGAAAAGGCACTACGCCATCGAGAGGACCTTCACGGCCACTGATGAGATCATCTCGGACGGGATAGAGCTCGCTCCGGAGCGGTTCTCTGTCGAGGTGAAGGAAAACGACGATGCCCTGGTGGAGCTGCCCGCGTACCTCATCGAGGATGGAAAGTTCAGGGGCACGGTTGTGGTCCCGATAATCCCCTCGTACTCTGTTGAGGTCGAGAGAGGGCCCCTTGAGGCGTCCAGGGACATGGAGTTTGCCCACTTAAGGCTGGACACCCTGGAAAACGGGTTTTATGGAAAACTCTATGTGAACGTGAACAGATGCCGGGGCGCGAGAGTCGAGCTCGAGAAGAGCGGCCTCCGCACCAAGGAAAAACTGGCCGAGCTGAAGGGCAGCGGCGAGGCAGAGCTAAGGAGGGAGTTCTGGATAGAGCCCATTATCCTGATAATGGACAGGAAATACAGCGATCCGAGGAAGCTCAGGGACGTTTTCGGAAGGAGGTTGATACTGGAGGGACACGGTGATTACGTCCTCCGGCTGATCCTCGACGTTCCGTTCTCGAAGGACGTGCACGACGCGGCGATGGTTACCGTCAGGCCAGGAGAAGATGTTCCGAAGGAAAGGGAGGAACCCGAGGTAAGGGTCGTGGTCTGAGTACCGGATGGGGAGCAACAACGCTTTTAAGCAAACCGGGTTAGAAAACCCCGGAGGTGGGAGAGATGTTCAGTCTCGGAGGATTCTCACGCGGGGGAGAGTACGAGAAGAAGCTCTGGGACGTGCTCATCATAGGGGCCGGTCCGGCAGGCTTTACGGCGGCGATATACTCGGCGCGCTTCGGCCTCGAAACGCTGATCATCAGCAAGGACCTGGGCGGAAACATGGCGCTAACGGATCTCATCGAGAACTATCCCGGCTTTCCGGAGGGCATAAGCGGCTCCGAACTTACCAACAGGATGCACGAGCACGTCAAAAAGCTGGGCGTTGACATAATCTTCGACGAAGTCATCAGGATTGACCCGGCGGAGTGCGCCTACTATGAGGGCCCGTGCAAGTTCACCGTGAAGACCCGGAATGGTAAGGAATACCGTGGAAAGACGATTATCATAGCGGTCGGAGCCTCCCCGCGGAAGCTCAAGGTTCCCGGCGAGGAAAGGCTCACCGGAAAGGGCGTCTCCTACTGCGCCACCTGCGACGGCCCGCTCTTCAAGGGCAAGAAAGTCATAGTGGTTGGCGGCGGAAACACAGCCCTCCAGGAGGCCCTTTACCTCAAGAGCATAGGGGTCGATGTGACCCTCGTCCACAGGAGGGACAAGTTCAGGGCCGACAAGATACTGCAGGATCGCTTTAAGGAGAGCGGGATTAAGGCCATACTCGACACGGTGGTTACGGAGATAATCGGAAAGGACAAGGTTGAAGCAGTCAAATTGAAGAACGTCAAGACCGGCGAGGAAAAGGAAGAGAAGGTTGATGGAGTCTTCATATTCATCGGCTACGAGCCGAAGACGGACTTCGTTAAACACCTAGGCATAACAGACGAGTACGGCTACATTCCCGTTGATATGCACATGCGCACCAAGATTCCGGGAATCTTTGCCGCCGGAGACATAACCAACGTCTTCAAGCAGATAGCAGTTGCTGTAGGTCAGGGCGCAATAGCGGCCAACTCAGCCAGGGAATTCCTCGAAAAGTGGGCGGAGAAGAACGTGGAGTGAAGGCCCCTTCTTGCTTTCCTTTTCAACCGGATCGCCGGCCGGGTTCGGATTCAGGGGGCAGTCCCAGAAAAATCTTCGGCCAAAGATGTTCATCAATGAACGCAGGCTTATATAGGGAAAGGCCAACGGTGGGACGGTGATGCACATGGTGATAAAGCCGAGCGTTAAGGAACTCCCGGGACCGAAGGCCAGGGAGATAATAGAGAAGAACTTCAAGTATCTGGCAACCACAACCCAGGACCCTGAGAACCTGCCCATAGTCATCGAGCGCGGTGAAGGCATAAGGGTCTACGACGTTGACGGGAACGTCTTCTACGACTTCGCGAGCGGAGTTGGCGTTCTCAACGTCGGCCACGCCCACCCGCGCGTGGTTGAGGCGATAAAGAGGCAGGCCGAGAAGTTCACCCACTACTCGCTGACCGACTTCTTCTATGAGAACGCCGTCGTTTTAGCCGAGAAGCTCATCGAGCTTGCCCCCGGTGACTTCGAGAAGAAAGTGGTTTACGGCAACAGCGGTGCCGAGGCAAATGAAGCGGCAATGAAGCTCGTCAAGTACGGAACCGGAAGGAAGCAGTTCTTGGCTTTCTACCATGCATTCCACGGAAGAACGCAGGCAGTTCTTAGCCTCACAGCGAGCAAGTGGGTCCAGCAGGACAGGTTCTTCCCGACGATGCCCGGCGTTACCCACATACCCTACCCGAACCCCTACAGGAACACTTGGGGAATCGACGGTTATGAAGAACCCGACGAGCTGACCAACCGCGTTCTGGACTTCATCGAGGAGTACGTCTTCAGGCACGTTCCTCCGCACGAGATTGGCGCGATATTCTTTGAGCCGATACAGGGTGAAGGAGGTTACGTTGTTCCGCCGAAGGGCTTCTTCAAGGCCCTCAAGAAGTTCGCCGACGAGTACGGCATTCTCTTAGCTGACGACGAGGTTCAGATGGGCGTCGGAAGGACCGGAAGGTTCTGGGCCATCGAGCACTTTGGCGTTGAGCCTGACCTCATCCAGTTCGGAAAGGCCATCGGCGGCGGAATACCCCTAGCGGGTGTCGTCCACAGGAAGGAGATAAGCTTCGACAAGCCCGGAAGGCACGCGACCACCTTCGGTGGCAATCCAGTTGCCATAGCCGCTGGAATAGAGGTCGTCGAGATAGTTAAGGAACTACTCCCGCACGTCCAGGAGGTTGGAGACTACCTCCGCAGGTACCTCGAGGAGTTCAAGGAAAGCTATGAAGTCATCGGCGATGCCCGCGGCTTAGGACTGGCCCAGGCTGTCGAGATAGTCAAGACCAAGAAAGGAAAGGAGAAGTATCCGGAGTTAAGGGACAGGATCGTCAGGGAAGCGGCAAGGCGCGGTCTCGTTCTTCTCGGCTGCGGCGACAACAGCATTCGCTTCATCCCGCCGCTCACCGTCACGAAGGAGGAAATCGACGTCGCGATGGAGATCTTCGAGGAGGCCCTCAAGGCCTCCCTCGGCTGATCCCTTTAATTTAAGCGGGGTGATCGAATGTCCTCCCTGACGGAGGTGCTCGGGCCCTACGGTCCCTACGTGCTCGCGGGAGTCACGGTACTCTACGTTGTCTACGTCTACGTCAACAGGAAGAAGTTCAGGAGCGCCAGCATGCTGGCCGTTTCGGCGATAATGGCGGCCCTCGTTGCCGTGGCAACCACCATAATCAGGATCCCCACCCCCGCCACAAACGGTTACATCAACCTGGGCGACACGATGGTCATGTTCGCGGCGATGGTCTTCGGCCCAGTGGTCGGCTTCTTTGCGGGGGGAGTCGGCTCGGCCCTTGGTGACATCATCGGCGGTTATCCCGGCTGGGCGCCAATAACGCTCGTCGTCAAGGGGCTGGAGGGCCTCGTCGTCGGCTACCTCGCGAGGAGGAGCGACAGCACAGGGAACCTGGTGGTGGCGGGTGTCGTCGGTGGGGCGATAATGGTGCTCGGCTACTTCCTCTTCGAGGTCTATATGTACGGCCTTCCTGCGGCCCTCACGGAGGTCCCGGGCAACACCCTTCAGGCAGTAACGGGTATCCTCGTTGGCACCGCCCTGGCCAAGGCCATAAAGAAAAGGTATCCGGAGATCGAGGACCTCATCTAGACCTCGAGTCTCTTCAATTCTTCCCACACTTCTACCTCTAGGAGGAATGGCTCCAGGGATATCCTTCTGGAAGCCTTCTTCATCTGGCCCAGGAACTTTGAATCCGCTACGACGGCGTCGTAGTCCAGCTCCTCTATTCTGTAAACCCTGATCCCACAGCGGCGGAGGACGTCGAAGGCGTGCTCGATGAAGCCCGGACCCGCGAGCAGGATGTCCGGGTTGAGGCCCTCTTCCCTGAGCTCCTCCATAGCCTTCTCAAGGAGCTCCCGAATCTCGTCCATTCCGGGCACCTTCCACGATCTTTACGCCGCTCGACGTCCCAATCCTGTTCGCCCCGGCCTCAATCATCGCTAAGGCCTGCTCGTATGTCCTTATGCCCCCGGCCGCTTTGACACCCATCTCCGGGCCGACGACCTTCCTCATCAGTTTAACGTCTTCCACCGTTGCCCCTCCGGTTCCGAAGCCGGTAGAGGTCTTCACGAAGTCGGCTCCGGCTTCCTTAGCTAGCTCGCAGGCCTTCACCTTCTCCTCGTTGGTTAGATAGCAGGTCTCGATGATGACCTTGACCTTCGCTCCCTTCTCGTGGGCGACCTTAACCACTTCCGCTATGTCGTTCTTAACGTACTCGTAATCCCTGTCCTTCAGTGCGCCGATGTTGATGACCATGTCGAGTTCATCGGCGCCGTCTTCAAGGGCTTTCTTCGCCTCGGCGACCTTTATCTCGGTCGGCGTTGCCCCGAGCGGAAAACCGATAACGCTCGCGACCTTGACGTCCGCTTTTCTCTCGCGCAGGTAGTCCTTGGCGAGCTTGACGCGGTAGGGGTTGACGCAGACGGCGTAGAACCCGTACTCGATGGCCTCTTTGCAGAGCTTGACTATGTCCTCCCTGGTGGCGTAGGGCTTCAGGTTCGTGTGGTCTATGTACCTGGCTATATCGATGTGAGCATCCATCACCATCACCGGATAAGAGTAGATCCAAACGGTTTAGAAGTTTTCTCCTCAAAAATACTTAATGGGTGAGCAAATTCACTAACCACCGGCAAGGGACCTCAAAGCCCTGGCGAACCTCACGGCCACCCCCTCGTCTCCGAAGATCGGCTTCTCCTCACCGCGGGCTATTCTCTCCAGAACTTCGATTGCGTTGTCCCAGTTCTCCTCGAGCGTTTTTCCCTTTGGAATAGGATTCCTGAGAACGTGCCAGCGGCCGGTTTCCCCGTCGTAGAATATAACCCTGGGTATGTAGTCAAGGTCCATGAAGGTGTTGTCAAGCGTCAGCTCTATCCTGAAGTCTCCAACCTCAAGGTAGCCCTCATCCCTGAGGCGTTCCTTCCAGCGCGGGTGGTGGGTCGTCATGGGGGGAGGTAGGGGTGGGAGTTTAAAAGGTTTCCAGCTGGGATAGGAGTGAAAATAAAAGGGCTCATCCCCTGAGGATCTTCACGATCTGCTCCGCGACCTGAACGCCCGCCCTCATCTGGGCCTCCTCGGTTGAGGCCCCTATGTGGGGCGTCAGGACAACGTTGTCGAGTTTCGTCAGCGGGTGGTCCTTCGGCAGGGGCTCCTCCTCAAAGACATCCAGTCCAGCGCCGTAAATCCAGCCCTCCCCCAGCGCCTTCACGAGGGCATTGGTGTCAACCACCGCACCCCTCGCAGCGTTTATGAGGATAGCCCTGGGTTTCATCAGCCTGAGCCTGTCCTCGTTGACCAGGTGGTATGTGGACTCGACCAGTGGAACGTGAAGCGTAACGACGTCGCTCTCCTTGAAGAGGTCCTCCAGTGATACGAAGGTTCCCCCAACTTCCATGGCCCTCTTCTCGTCCGGGTAAGGGTCGTAGAGGAGAACCTTCATCCCGAAGGCGTTCGCGATCTTCGCCACCTGGTAGCCGATCCTGCCGAAGCCAACGACACCGATCGTCTTGCCCTCAAGCTCGATGCCCATGCACTGCTTCTTGGCCCACACTCCCTCGCGCATCTTTCTGTCGGCGAAGGCTATCTTCCTGGCAACGGCGAAGAGCAGTCCGAAGACGAGTTCCGCGACGCTTCTTGAGCTTGCACCGGGGCTGTTAACTACTTTAATGCCCCTCTCCTTGGCGGCCTCGAGATCTATGTTGTCGAGACCGACACCGGCCCTTCCGATGACCTTGAGCTTCGGGGCGGCCTCTATTACCCGTCTGGTGATCTTCGGCTTGCTCCGGACGATTATGGCATCAACGTCCCTCACGAGTTCCACAAGCCTGTCCTCGTCAGGGTACTCCTCGTAAACGACTTCAAAACCGGCTTTCTTCAGGATCTCTATTGCCTTCTCGTGCAGCGGCGCAGCAACAAGAACCTTCACCATGCATCATCCCCTCCTCTTTATCGCCATGAGCATGACCTGGTCGGAGGCATCCTCCGCCCTATCCGCTATATCACCGATCTTCGTGAGGATCTGGTTCCAGATCAGCTTGGCGTAGGTTGAAATAGTCTCGCTTTCAAAAACCTTACCCTTGACGGTGTACTCAACCCTATCGGCACTCTCCTCCGCGTCCTCCACCGCCTTCGTCAGCTCTATAGCCTTGTCAACGTTTGAGTTGAGGGCCCTTACGGCGTCAATCAGCAGTTCATAGGTCCCTATCGCAGAATCCACAAGACGCATTATCTCTCCCTTCAGTTCAATCGGGACCCTCGGTCTCGCCAGGATTAGCGTGTGGGCAGCGCTTTCGGCAGCATCTGCCACCTGGTCAACCTGCTCGCTGAGATGGACGTAGTCGCCCCGGTTGGCCGGCAGGAAAGCACCCTCGTAGAGCATGGTCTCTATGCTCCTCCGCAGTTTGTCGGCCTCGCTCTCCAGCTCGCTCACCCTCTCTTCAAAGGATTTTGCCCTCTCAAAGTCCTCCTCAAGGTAGGCAGCGACGAGCTCCCTGAAGGCCTCGAGAACCCCCTCCACAGCCTTCAGGTGTTCCTCTATGGCATCAAAAACGTTGCTTTCCTTTCCCCCGAATATGGGCATCCTCATCCCTCCGTCCAAACTTCACCCTCCCGCTTATTTAGGTTTTCCCTCGCCTTTATGAGTGCCCAGAGGAGTTCATTCCGGGGGGCTTCGAGACCAACGGAGCGGGCGTACTCGACGATCTTGCCGTGAATGTAGTCCACCTCCGTTCTCTTGCCCCGCAGGATGTCCTGGAGGGTTGAGTTGTAGTTGTCCCGGGTTTTTTCTATGGTTTCCCAGAGGAGCTCGAGGGGATGAACCTCGAACTCTATGCCGAGCTGCTGGGCGACGAGGCAGCCCTCCCTCGCTATGTCCACCGAGATTCCCTCGAGGTTTGGGTCCTCCATCAGAAAGCCGTTTTTGACGCCTAAAACCGTTCCCAGGCCGTTGATAACGGAGTTGACTATCGCCTTCGCCCACTTCCAGCCGACGATGTTCTCGCTGACGCGGGTTTCTATGCCGGCCCTGCTGAAAACCTCCGCAACCTTCTCCGCGAATTCCTCCCTTCCAGTGGGATACTTTCCGATGACTGTTATGCCCCTGCCCGTCCACTTCACGCGGCCCCATTCAACGAGCATCGCCCCGTTCGTGGTTATTCCCCCCAGAACCCGGAGCGTTATCTTCAGGGCCAGCTCCTCGTTGCCCAGGCCGTTCTGTATGCTGAGCACCCAGGTCTCCGGCCCTATGCAGTTTCTCGCGCACTCAAGTGCCACTTTCGTTGAGTAGGACTTCGTGGCCAGCAGGAGTAGATCGGGCGGCTCGTCCGGCGCGTAGAGGCTCGCCTTGGGGTAAACCCTGAACTCTTCGACACCGAACACTTCGAGACCGTTCTCGTTAACCGCCTCAACCTGCTCCGCCCTGCCGATGAGAGTAACGTCGTTGCCCGCCCTCGCCAGCAGGCCCCCGAAGAGTGAGCCTATGCTCCCCGCACCGAGCACGTAGATCCTCATTTTACCACCGAAAGCGTTTAAAGTCCTCCCCTTAAAGCCTTAGCGATGCTGAGCGTCAAGGCCTTTGAGCTGGGCGGAAGGACTGTCTGGATAGCCGTCCTCTGGGAAGAAAGGATCCTCGGGATAACCTTTTCCCTGAAGGAGAAGCACCTCTCGGGAAACGTTGAGAGACTCGTGCGCTTTCTCGGAAGAAGGGGCGTGAAGGGTGACACAACACCCGGGAAATCCCCCTATCCCGACCTCGTGAGGGACGTCATCCTCGGAAGGCTCGACAACGCCGACCTCCTCCCGGAGCTGTCCTTCGAGGGAGTTACCCCCTTCGAGAGGCGCGTTTACGAATGGCTCATAAAAAACGTTAAAAGAGGGAGCGTTATAACCTACGGTGGCCTCGCGAGGGCCCTCGGTACCTCCCCAAGGGCCATCGGAGGAGCCATGAGGCGAAATCCCTACCCGGTAGTGGTTCCCTGTCACAGGGTGGTGGCTAAAGACGGGATCGGCTACTACACCCCGCGACTGGACGAAAAAATCTTCCTGCTGGAAATGGAGGGGGTGGAAGTGTGGACAGGCTGAAAGCGTATCTGGTGGGCTTCCTCCTGGCGGTCGTTTTAATAGCCGCCGGAATAGTGTGGTACGGCGGCTGGACGCTGCTCCTCAAGGTGATCCTCGTCCTCGGTTTCCTCGGCGTCACCCTGATGCTCCTCTTCTTCACGGGGCTGACCCTCTACGCCGAGAGCTGGAAGTACGGGATGATACTCGCTATCTTCACGGCCATAAGCGGCTACGGCCTCTACCGGGCCATCACCTGGGACCGTTCCAACTGGTCGTACCTCACCCCGGTGTGGGCGATAATAGTCTTCTTTATCGCGGTGGTTGCCTTCGGCATCTGGTACATCAGCGAGCCCGACCTCGGCCTCGTTGACCGCTTCAAGAGCGCCGAGAGTCTCGAAAAGGCCGGCAAGTACAAGCAGGCGGCGAGAAAATACGAGAAGAAGGGAGACTACCTGAAGGCCGCTGAAATGTACGAGAAGCTCGGCTGGATGGAGAGCGCGGCGTGGGCCTACGAGAAGGCCGGCAAGTACGAGAGGGCAGCGGAGATCTACGAACAGCTTTACGAGAAGGAGAAGGACACCTACTATCTCAAGGAGGCCCACGAGTACTGGAAGAAAGCTGGAAACATGGAGAGGGCAGCCAAGGCTCTGGAGCGCTACGCCGAGGAAGAACCCTGGTTCTGGGAAGACGTTGCCAAGCTTTACGAGGAACTCGGAAACGAGGAGAAAGCTAAGGAGGCATGGCTTAAAGCCCTCGAGTACTACAGGAAGGAGGCTCAGGAAGAGGGAGTTTTCTGGGAGGACGTCGGTAACATAGCGAGGAAGCTCGGCATGGAAGACCTCGCGAGGGAAGCTTATCAGAAGTTCCTCGAGTACTGCCTTAAGGAAGCCGAAAAGGACCCGATGTGGTGGAAGCACGTGGCGGAGGCATACGAGTACCTCGGCGAGAAGGAGAAGGCCGAGGAGGCGAGGAAGAAGTACGAGGAGTACAGGAAAAGCATTATGAGGGCCAATGAAGAAACGTCGAAGTTCCCCGAGGAGAAAAAGGAGTGAGCTAAAAGATCCTTTTTATCTCCTTAATTTTGTAATTTGTCAAAATCTCGGTCGTTTGAGAGGATTACGCCTATCTTGTGGGCTTTCATGGTCGCGTAGTGGATGGCATCGTCAAAATCAAGCTTTTCACACATCTCCGCTTTGGAGAGAATCTCAGGCATTAGGGGAACGACTTTTATTCCTAACTCTGGGAGCATGGCCATCAACTTTGGTCTCTTACTGCTATTCCTTCGAAGGAGAATGT
>Ga0256831_1000100_pt1 | contig 43309 bp, 15 predicted proteins | sample 132544metaG_FD_189087 | JGI IMG/M metagenome (GOLD analysis project Ga0256831, IMG submission 189087) | Hydrothermal vent microbial communities from Lau Basin, Pacific Ocean - 132-544 | ecosystem: Environmental > Aquatic > Marine > Hydrothermal vents | place: Pacific Ocean: Lau Basin | collected...
ATATATACTAAGAATTACCACTCTTGCCAACAGAAACAAAGAGCTGAATGAGCAACTTCAGGGTTTAGTGGGGCGATATGAATTGATTCAGCAACAGAATGAGAAGTATCTGAACCTTCTTTCCGAACATTCGTTTGAAGAGATTGAAGCCAGGCTTAGGAATCCTAAGCAAACTCTGAAGAAGTTTAAGATGGCTTCGGTAATGTTTGCAAATATTCATGGGTTTGACGAACTTGGCAACCGCCCCGACGCACAAAGCCTAATAGATATACTGGACGAATTATACCGCAAATTTGATATAATTGCAAAGAAATACGATATTATTAAAATAAAAACTATTGGAGACTCATTTCTTTTTGCAGCAGGTATGCGGGAAGAGAATCGTACAAATCCGATAGATATAGTAAGGGCTGCTTTGGAGATGCAGCAGGCTGTTAAAAATGAGATTCTTAGTGGCGACAGTGATCCTTTTTGGAAAGTTAGTATTGGGATTCACACAGGCCCAATATTAGGGAAGCCAACAGGGAAAAAGAAATTACCATACTCCATCTCGGGTGAGAGTGCAAATATCGCATCACGTATTGGAAGAGCATCAAAAGTCGGAGATATTAATATCTCTGCAATGACATTTGAGCTTGTTAAGGAGTTTTTCGAATTTGAAGCGTTAGGAGAGATACCGGTAAAGTACAACGGCTCGGTAGGGATGTATAAGGCTAAGAGTATACTATCCAAGTTTAGCACAAGCGAAAATGCATTAGAGACAAACAAAGATTTTAATATTAAGTACGGATTAATTCAATTTTTGGATATCCAGGAGGAACTTCTTGATATACTTGAGAAAAAATTGCCGAAAAATCTCTACTATCACAATATTAAACATACTATTGATGTAATTACCGAGGTAGAGCTTATTGGATGGGCTGAAGGTCTTTCTGAGAAAGATATTTTGTTACTTAAGTTGGCGGCACTATTCCATGATAGTGGCCATACCATCGACTACAAAAATCATGAAGAGCATAGTGCAAAGATAGCAAGAGACATACTTACAAACTACAGATATCCAAAAGAGAATATTGATTCTGTTTGCAGACTTATTATGTCTACAAAGTTTCCTCCTACACCAAAAGACAAGCTTGAGCAGGTAATTTGTGACTCTGACCTTGACTATCTGGGTAGAAGTGATTTTATTCCTGTTTCAAACCTTTTATATAAGGAGCTTAAGGAGAATGAAATGATTGGCTCAATAGAGGAGTGGAATAATTTGCAGCTTAACTTTATCAAAAATCATCAGTACCACACCAAAACTGCACGTAATTTACGTGAGGTAAACAAGCAAATTCAGATTGACAGACTTAAGGAGATGTTTAATTCTGAAGTGAACAAGGCATCCTGATAAAAAGTTAAACTTCACTAAATTAGGAATCAAAAGTCATAACTAAAGAAAAAGAAGCTATCTTTGCAGGCTGAATCCACCGGAAACATGAATATCATGAAAACTAAAATTACTACCGGTGGTAAATAATTATTATGCAGAAATTTATAGAGACCGGCTTGAACCCAGATGTTCTAAAGGCCATTGAAGAATTAGGATTTGTAGAACCTACTCCTATTCAAAGCAAAACAATCCCCGAACTATTACAAAATGGAAATGACCTGGTAGGACTGGCACAGACAGGAACAGGCAAAACAGGTGCTTTCGGACTTCCGGTAATACAACTGGTTGACACATCAGATAGTGATGTGCAGGCTTTAGTTATGTGTCCTACACGTGAGTTGTGCCTTCAGATCACAAAAGATATTAAGGCGTATTCAAAATACACTAAAGGACTTAATGTTACTCCTGTGTATGGTGGCAGTGACATCAGAACGCAAATTAAGGCTCTGAATAGAGGCTCACAAATTGTTGTTGGAACACCGGGTCGACTAAATGACCTTATCAACAGAAACATATTGCACCTTAACAACTTAAGATGGCTAATACTTGATGAGGCCGACGAGATGTTGAACATGGGGTTTAAAGAGGATCTTGAAACAATCATTCAGCAAACTCCAGAGAAGAAACAGACTCTGTTATTCTCTGCAACAATGCCTGATTCAATTTCAAGAATCTCGAAAAAATATATGAAGAACCCTATTGAGATCAGGGTTGGAACAAAGAACTCAGGAGCCGACAATGTGAAGCATGAGTTTTACATGGTTCATGCAAGCGACAGATATAAGGCTCTGAAACGCCTTGTGGATGTAAATCCTGCCATATACGGAATAGTTTTTTGCCGTACCAGACAGGACACTAAAGATATTGCCGACAAACTTATGGGTGACGGATACAATGCCGATGCTATTCATGGCGACCTGACACAGGCTCAGCGCGACCTGGTAATGCATCGATTTAGAAGTAAGCATCTGCAGATACTTGTAGCTACCGATGTTGCTGCCCGTGGAATTGATATAAACGACTTAACACATGTAATTAACTACAACTTGCCTGATGATGCCGAGGTGTATGTTCACCGTAGCGGAAGAACCGGAAGAGCAGGGAAGAGTGGTACTTGTGTTTCCATTCTTCACATGCGTGAGATTAGGAGGATTAAGGAGATTGAGAAACTACTTAAGAAAAAAATAGACCGAAAACTGGTTCCTTCGGCTGAAGAGATTACACAAAAACAGCTTTTCCACTTTATTGACAAAACGGAGAAAGTTGAGATAAACGAAGATGTTATAAGTCAGTTTTTGCCATCAATCTACAGCAAACTGGCATGGCTTGACAGGGAGGATCTGATAAAAAGATTTGTTGCTCTCGAGTTTCAACGATTTGCTGAGTATTATAAAGATGCTCCTGATATTAATGTGTATAAGGATGAGCCTACACACTACAGAAAGAATCAGTTTTCCAGACTCTTTTTGAATGTTGGCAAAGAGGATAAGTTAACTTCAAAAGAGCTAATTGGGCTGATAAATTCAAATGTAAAAGTCAGAAATATTGAGATTGGAAAAATAGAGATTTTAAAGAATTTCTCATTCTTTGAGGTGGATGGTGATTACGAAAGTGATGTTATCAAGGGTTTGAAAAGAGTACCTTTTGCCGGCAAACGCATCTCTGTTGAACCTGCTTCTCCAAAGCCAGGTAGGTCGAGAGGTGGAGGTGGAGGTGGAAGAGGCAGAGACAGAAATAGAGGTAGAAGGCATCGTTAAGATATTATAGAGACCGTCGGCATAGTTCAAGTCTTACCGATGGTTTTAGTTATAAAGTGAAGATTTTACTCCAGGTGAACCTTCACTTTTTTTATTCCTTTTTTCCTCTATTTCTCATACTCATTTACTACCTTTACGTTAAAGAATTAAACTTTAATAATTTAATCGTTACATTTTGTTTCGATACCTCAAGGTATTAACTATGAAAAAAGCACTATCTCTAATTTTAGCAGTTGCTCTGTTAACGGCCTGCAACTGTGACAAGCAGATAAAACAACCCACCTTTACCAATCGTGAGATAAAAGTTTCCAGTGACATTATGACCCCTGAAGTACTTTGGTCTTTTGGTCGCATGGGTAGTGTGTCTGTTTCACCTGATGGAAAAACTGTTCTGTTTACTGTTTCCTACACAAAGATAGATGAGAACAGAACCTACTCCGACATCTACACAATGCCTGTTGAGGGAGGAGATTTTACACAATTAACACAAACCAAAGCCAATGAGTTTAAGGTTGCATGGCATCCCGATGGAAAGAGAATTACCTTTCTGGCAGTCTATGGTAATGATGTACAACTTTTCGAGATGAACAGCGATGGAGCAGACATCAACAAGGTAACTGCCATCGATGGGGGTATCTTAGGTTATAAGTACGCTCCCGATCAGAAACATATTTTATACACAAAAAGGGTAAAACTCGACAAAACCATTCACGACCTCTATCCTGACCTTCCCCTTGCTGATGCACGAATTGAGAATGATTTAATGTATCGCCACTGGAACCATTGGAGTGATTACAAATACAGTCATATCTTTTTCGCACCCTACAAAGATGGAAAAGCTGAAGAGGGAATTGACATTATGGAGGGTGAGAAATATGACACTCCCCTCTCTCCTTTTGGTGGTATGGAGCAGATATCATGGAGCGCAGACGGGAGTGCCATTGCGTATACCTGTAAGAAACTGTCTGGCAAGGCCTACTCCTTCTCTACAAACTCCGATATCTACCTATTTAGTTTAGAGAACAAAAAAACTACAAACCTTACAGAAGGCATGCTCGGTTACGATATTGGACCTCTATTTTCACCAGATGGAAAACATATGGTTTGGGAGAGTATGGAAAGAGACGGTTACGAATCGGATCAAAATCGTCTTTTCATTCTTAATATCTCAACAGGTGAAAAGAGGGATTGTACCGCTGATTTTGACCGTGGCGTACACAACCTCACATGGGATGCTTCGGGAAACAACGTATGGTTTACCAGCAATGATTTGGGAACATCCGAAATATTCAAATATTCATTAACAAACAACTCAATAGAGAAGATTACTGATGGAATCCACGATTACGGTTCATTTACTGTAGTTGGAGATAAACTGATTGCTACTCGCACCTCGATGAGTCAGCCACGCGAGGTTTATGCTGTGGATATAGCCTCTGGAGAAGGAACAAACATCTCAAATGTAAACAAGCCTCTGCTTAGCCAGATTACAATGGGCAATGTTGAGAAACGCTGGATAAAAACAACCGATCGAAAAGATATGTTGGTTTGGGTAATATACCCACCACACTTCGACCCAAATAAAAAGTATCCTACACTACTCTACTGTCAGGGAGGGCCGCAAAGCACCGTAAGCCAGTTTTGGAGTCTACGCTGGAACTTTCAGATGATGGCTGCTAACGACTATATTATCGTAGCCCCAAACAGACGGGGACTGCCCGGATTTGGACAGAAGTGGAACGAACAGATTAGTGGCGATTATGGCGGACAGAATATGAAAGATTACCTCTCGGCAATTGATGCTATGGCAAAAGAGCCCTTTGTAGATAACGACAAGCTGGGTGCTGTGGGAGCAAGCTATGGAGGATTCTCAGTCTACTGGCTGGCAGGACATCACAAAAAACGATTTAAAACATTCATCTCGCACTGTGGAATATTCAACTTTGAGCAGATGTATTCCACAACCGAAGAGATGTGGTTTGTGGACTGGGACTTGAAGGGTAACTACTGGGACAAATCAAATAAAACAGCAATGCGTAGCTATGATAATTCGCCCCACAAATTTGTGAAAAACTGGGACACTCCAATTTTGGTAATTACCGGAGCAAACGATTTCCGCATTCCATACACCCAAAGTATGGGTGCATTTAACACTGCCGTAATGCGTGATATTCCTGCCCGTTTCCTATACTTTCCCGAGGAGAGCCATTTTGTTTTGCAAGCTCAAAACGGAATCTTGTGGCAGCGTGAATTCTTCAGGTGGCTCGATCAGTGGTTGAAATAAATATACTAAAGGGCTAAATCCCTACCCTCTGCTTCAATTATCCTCCGGCCTGAATGCTGTGGGAACTAATTTCAAAACAATACAACAGACATTAATGTTATAATCATTCGTAGACTAAACTTATATTTATTTCAAAGATGGATTTCAACAATATCAAACCGCTGATAAGCACCAAAGAGGGGAAGAAAATTTATATTGAGACGTACGGCTGCCAGATGAATGTTGCCGACAGTGAGGTTGTGGCATCTGTGATGGAGATGGATGGGTTTGGTGTTACCTATACGCCCGAGGATGCTGATGCCATTTTTATAAACACATGCTCTATTCGAGATAATGCCGAACGACGGGTCTTAGGTCGTATCGGAGAACTAAAATCACTCAAAAAAAAGAATAAGAATCTAATAATCGGTATTATCGGCTGTATGGCCGAAAGGGTGAAAGATAAACTTTTTGATAGTGGAGCCGATATCGTTGTAGGACCTGATGCCTATTTGGATCTTCCTAATTTGGTAGGCATGGCTGAGTCGGGCGAAAAAGCAATTAATATTGAACTATCAACTACTGAGACCTATGCCGATGTTATCCCGACCCGACTGAGCAAAAACCACATTTCGGGTTTTGTTTCAATTACGAGAGGGTGTAACAACTTCTGCTCTTATTGTATTGTTCCCTACACACGCGGCCGCGAGAGAAGCCGGGAGCCTGAAAGTATTTTACGTGAGGTTGAAGATCTTCAGATAAAAGGATTTAAAGAGGTTACTCTGCTTGGTCAGAATGTAAACTCATTCAAGTGGGAGAGTGGAGAAGAGAGTGTTACTTTCCCTAAACTTCTGGAGATGGTAGCTGTGAAATTCCCCGATATGAGAATCCGTTTCACCACCTCTCACCCAAAAGATATGAGTAACGAAACGCTGCGTATAATTGCCAATCATAAAAACCTCTGCCGTCATATCCACCTGCCTCTGCAATCAGGAAGTAACAACGTACTTAAAAACATGAAACGTGGATATACGCGGGAGTGGTATATGAACAGGATTGAGGCTATCAAAAAGATTGTTCCTGACTGCGGAATCTCCACGGATATCTTCACCGGTTTCCACTCCGAAACAAAAGAGGATCACAAGGAGACTCTGGAGTTGATGAGATGGGCAGGATTTGATTCCGCATTTATGTTTAAGTACTCTGAGAGACCCGGTACTTATGCAGCCAAGAACCTTGAAGACAATATTCCTGAAGAGATTAAGTCGGCACGACTACAGGATGTGATACAATTACAGAACAAACTATCGCTGGAGAGTAACAAAAAAGATATTGGTAAAGTTTTTGAGGTGCTGGCTGAAGGGGTTTCGAAGAAATCGAAAGAGGAGCTTTACGGTAGAACAACTCAAAACAAAGTTGTTGTCTTCCCCCGCAAAGAGTTCAAAAAAGGGGATCTGGTAAATGTGAGAATCATAAGTGTCAGTCAGGCAACTTTAAAGGGTGAACATGTTGATTTAGACAGAAACACTTATAGATAAAATCCAACTTTAACAACACTCAAACCCAAGAATACCCTGTCAGGGCAAAAGCCACCGATAGGGTAATATTTTAAAAACCGGGAGGATTATCTCCTCCCGAAATGACCTAATTAAACCATTAACAGGTCTTCAGAAAAGGGCTTTGGACGATCGACAAAGTAGAAACGGGAATCGAGGTTACTTCTCTTCATTGCTTTCAACACTTCAGCACTCACATTGTAAATGCTTACCTGACTCTGATTCATTCTCGACAGACGATGGCTGGCTAACAGTGCATTCAGTCCATCCTCATCAACTCTCTCCACCTGATTCAAATCAACAAACAGATTGGTGAAGGGCTTTGTCAATAAACTTAAAACTTCATCTTTAAAACTTTTCGAGTTCGAATTATCAAGTTTTATTTTTTTATCAAACGATAATAAAACGGTATTACTTATTTGCTTTATATTCAGCATGATTTTTAGTTTTTGATTGTGCATGCCTAATTACAATAGGTGTGCCAAAAAACTATCCTACTGTATTTCAAGTATTTACAAATTCCATCCACTGTCCAGTTTCCATATTTTGGAATTATCTCTATTTTTTACACAACAATCAATATCTTTCAAGCACCTATTAGTCCCTGATGAAAAACAAAAAATTGATATTCAACAACAGAAAAATGTCATTAATTTCAATAAATCGATTGTTTAAATTAAATTTGTTAGATACATAAAAAAGACCAATGGCAAATACAGTTGATTTTGAATTGATACGTCCTTACAACGATAGTGAGATACACGAGGTATTCGAAAGGCTAAAAAAGGAGAAACCATTCCTCAATCTGATAGACTATATGTTTCCTAATCTTCAGACAAAGGATGTTTTGCATAGACTTCTAAGCATCAATAGTATCAAACAATTTCAGAATGAGATAATTCTACCCTTTGCGCAGGAAGTATCTAGAAATACTACAAAAGGTGTTACTCATGCTGGGTTAAAGGAGTTAGATTCTTCAAAGCATTATCTTTTTATCTCTAACCACAGAGATATTGTTTTGGATCCTGCATTATTAAATATGCTGTTGGTCGAAAATGGTTTTGAAACTTCTGAGATTGCCATAGGAGATAACTTGTTAATCTTCCCGTGGATTACCGATTTGGTTAAGCTGAATAAGACATTTATCGTGAAACGAAACCTCCCGGGCAGACAGATGCTGGAGAGCTCTGTAGTTCTTTCTCGTTATATCAGATATACCATATCGGAGCGACAGCAAAATATTTGGATAGCTCAGCGTGAAGGGCGTTCGAAAGACGGAGATGACAAAACACAGATAAGCCTTTTAAAGATGCTTAACATGAGCGGAGAGGGTTCGACAGACAAAAACTTTGAGCAATTAAATATTGTTCCTGTCTCCATTTCGTACGAATATGATCCTTGTGACTACTTGAAAGCTCATGAGTTTTTTCTAAAGAGGGAGAATCCTGACTTTTCAAAAACTCAGGAAGATGACCTCATGCACATGAGAACAGGATTACGAGGACGCAAGGGGCGGGTACACTTTGCGTTTGGCAATCCTATAAATGACAGCCTGCATAAGTTAAAAGATGAGCCAAACAAAAATGAACAGATTCTTCTTATGGCAGAAATAATTGATGAGCAGATACACAATAATTACAAGTTGTGGCCGGGTAACTTCATTGCTTTAGATATACTTGGAAATAGCACATATTTTTCAAATAAATACACTAGCGAAGAGAAAGAGACTTTTACTGATTACATCGAAAATCACTTGTTGAGAATTGAGGGAGACAAACAATTCTTACGCAACACCCTGCTTGAGATGTATGCAAATCCTGTGAAAAACTTCTATAAGGAGTGATAAATTTTGTCTCTCTTTGCTTTTAATGATTCATCAGTCAGGTACTCCTCAAACTTCATCAGTTTATCGATTTGCCCATTTGGTCCAAATTCCATAATTCGGTTAGTTACCGTATTGATGAACTGATGGTCATGGCTGGCCATTAGTATCTGCCCCGAATATGTTTTCAAATTGTTGTTAAACGCCTGAATACTCTCCATATCGAGGTGGTTTGTTGGGTGATCGAGAATTAAAGAGTTAGCCTTGGAAAGCATCATCCGGGCAATCATGCAACGTACCTTCTCCCCTCCCGATAGAACTGTACACTTCTTATAGACATCCTCACCCGAAAAAAGCATTTTACCAAGATGACCACGCAAAGTAACCTCTAAAGTATCTTCACAGTAGGGTGCAATCCAATCCATTAGTGTTACCGCCTTTTCAAAAAATTCGCTATTATCCATCGGCAAATAGCTATGCGTAATAGTTTGCCCCCATCTGAAGCTACCACTATCGGGCTGCAATCTTCCGGTAAGTATCTCAAAAAGCATTGTTGTAGCACGGTTATCTTTGGAATGAAAGATAATCTTATCTCCCTTCTCAATATTAAAAGTAAGATCCTTAAACAGTGTTACTCCATCAAGAGAGTAGGATAGCTTTTCAACCTCGAGTACAACATTACCGGCAAGCCTCTCTTGCTGAAAAATAATTCCGGGGTAGCGGCGTGTAGATGGATGAATATCCTCAATATTGAGCTTCTCAATCATCTTCTTCCGGCTGGTAGTTTGCTTCGATTTAGCCGCATTAGCACTAAAGCGCTGAATAAACTCCTGCAACTCCTTCTTCTTCTCCTCAGCCTTTTTGTTTTGCTGAGCAATCTGCCTTGCGGCCAGCTGGCTCGACTCGTACCAAAAAGAGTAGTTTCCTGCATAAATTTCAATTGCATTATGATCAATATCCAGAATGTCAGTACAGACATTATCGAGGAAGTGACGGTCGTGAGAGACAACAATTACTGTATTTTCAAAGTTTGAAAGATAGTTTTCAAGCCACAAAACAGACTCCAGGTCAAGGTCGTTGGTTGGCTCATCCAACAGCAGATTATCGGGATTTCCGAAAAGAGCCTGAGCCAGCAACACTTTAACTTTCTCCTTAGCACTAACCTCACCCATACTCTTCTGAAGCAGATCCTCTTTAATTCCCAATCCACTTAACAGCTGTGCAGCATCACTCTCAGCATTCCATCCTCCCATCTCTGCAAACTTCTCCTCCAACTCGGCAGCCTTAACACCATCTTTCTCGTCAAAATCAGGTTTCATGTAGAGGGCATCCTTCTGTTTTCCAACCTCTGCCAGCTCCTGATATCCCATGATTACGGTTTCTAAAACAGTGAACTGATCAAATTCAAAGTGATCCTGCTTAAGCACTGCTAACCGCTCACCTGTACCTAAAAGTATATTTCCTGTAGTAGGATCTAAATCGCCGGAGAGCATTCTTAGAAAGGTTGATTTCCCTGCACCGTTGGCTCCAATGACACCATAGCAGTTGCCCGGAGTAAACTTTACATTAACGCCTGTAAACAGCAGTTTTTTGTTGAATTGAATCGAAAGGTTTGAAACTGTAATCATGTTATAATATTTTGAAGGCGCAAAAGTAGTGAAAATAGATAGGACAAGTTATAATGACGCTAGTTTTTTCGTAAATATTATTTTGAGGTGCCGATGTCAAATAGCCTTTTTCTGGGAATGTCATTTTTGGACAAAGTTATTCGATAATTATTTTTGCACCTCTTTCCTTTTTGCCTTAACGCAAAAACGAAACCAAAAAAGCCAAGGCTTATTTCTATTACCAATAAAATTAATGTCAATAAAGGCACGGATTACAAATCCGCTCCAGTGAGGCAAGAAAACTTAGTCGACATTGTCATAGCGAGGACGATAGGACGAAGCAATCTGAAATTGTAAATAAGATTACTTTTGCCTAATTAATTCTCCTCATCCTCTTCTACCACATCAATACTCAGCTCCTTAAGTTGAGCCTGTGCCAGAGAAGATGGTGAATCAATCATCACATCACGACCTGCATTATTTTTAGGAAATGCTATCACATCTCTGATGGATTCGGCGCCTGAAAACAGTGCTACCCACCTGTCGAAGCCAAAGGCCACACCGCCATGGGGAGGAGCACCATATTTAAAGGCGTTCATGAGGAATCCGAACTGCTCTTCTGCCTCTTCCTGCGAAAAACCCAACAGTTCAAACATCTTCTGCTGAAGTTGTTCGTTGTGTATCCTTATTGAGCCTCCACCAATCTCTACTCCATTAATCACGATGTCATACGCATTGGCACGTACTCTACCGGGGGCTGTCTCTATCAGTTCAACATCCTCATCCTTAGGTGAAGTAAAAGGGTGGTGCATAGCATGAAAACGATTAGAATCTTCGTCCCACTCCAGCAGTGGAAAGTCAACTACCCACAATGGAGCAAACTTATTGTTATCACGTAGTCCTAACTGATCTCCCATCTCCAGTCTCAAATCGCCCAAAGCACTTAAAGTCTTACTCTTGCCACCGGCAAGTATCAGAACTAAATCACCCGGTTTGGCACCACACTGCTCACAAACCTCAATAAGTTTCTCCTGAGAGAAGAATTTATCAACCGACGACTTAACAGTGCCATCCTGATTATATTTAATGTAGATCATTCCGGTAGCACCTACCTGAGGACTCTTAACGAAGTTGGTAAGTTTGTCGAGTTGCTTACGCGAGTATCCGGCACAACCGGCAGCACAAATAGCTCCAACATATTCGGCATCATCAAAAACCTTAAACCCGTTACTCTTTACCGTATCTGAAATCTCAACAAACTTCATCTCAAATCTGATATCAGGTTTATCTGAACCGTAATATTTCATCGCTTCAGAATATGGCAGACGAGGAAAATCATAGTCAATCTCCACCCCTTTAATATTTTTAAAAAGATGCTTTGCCAGCCCCTCAAAAGAGTTCAGCACATCGTCCTGATCGATAAACGACATCTCACAATCAATCTGAGTAAACTCAGGCTGGCGGTCGGCTCTCAAGTCCTCATCTCTGAAACACTTAACAATCTGAAAGTACTTGTCCATTCCGCCAATCATCAATAGCTGCTTGAAAACTTGTGGCGACTGAGGCAGAGCATAAAACTCACCTCTGTTCATCCGTGAAGGCACAACAAAATCACGCGCCCCTTCGGGTGTTGACTTAATCAGTACAGGAGTCTCAATCTCGATAAAGTTGAGTGAGTTTAGGAAGTTACGAATCTCAAATCCCATACGGTGACGCAGCTCCAGATTTTCACGAATGGGGTTACGTCGAATATCGAGATATCGATATCTCATCCTCAGCTCCTCACCACCATCAGTATCATCCTCAATGGTGAATGGTGGCAGCTCCGATGAGTTAAGCACCTTTAACGACTCTAACAATATCTCCACATCACCGGTTGGCATTTTAGGATTCTTGTTGCTTCGTTCTGCAACCACTCCTTCAATCTGAATTACATACTCACGTCCAAGCTCACGAACCTCATCACTTAAATCCTTGTTCGTCTCACCATCAACAACAAGTTGGGTTATCCCATACCTGTCGCGCAGATCGATAAAAGTCATTCCTCCAAGATTCCTTATCTTCTGAACCCATCCGCTCAATAAAACTTTACCACTTACGTTCTCCAAACGCAATTCACCGCATGTGTGTGTTCTGTACATTACCTATAAATATTTTGCCTAATCAGTTGTTTTAATCAATACATATTACTCTATAAAAAGGAAAATCGTTCTATCCACTTTTTATTATCCTTTCATTTTTGTCTTGACACCCCGCTATGCGGGACAGGTGCGAATTCAGGATGCGAAAATACAAATTATTATTGATTATTTTTTACAAAAGAATAATTCAGGTAAATTCGCAACATTCATCGGTTAAAATCAGCGTCAGGTCATTCATGAAGTACTCTCTGCAAAGGCAGAATGTCATACTCCCTCCCAATCTTCCCCACATGGGGGAGGAGATAGATTTAACAGCTTTACGTACGATTTTAAAAGAGATATATGCAACTAATGCTAAATTAATTCGTGTAAATTGGTGTAATTCGTGGACAACATGGAAAAGATAGACTTCTCAGATCAATATTTTATGAAACAGGCCTTTGAAGAGGCAAAAATGGCTTTGGAAAAAGATGAAGTGCCTGTGGGTGCAGTGATTGTTTGTAAAAAGCAGATAATTGCACGTACTCACAATCTTACGGAAACACTTAACGATGCCACGGCTCATGCTGAGATGTTAGCAATAACTGCTGCTGCCGAATATTTGGGAGGCAAGTACCTGAAGAATTGCACTCTTTATGTAACTCTGGAGCCATGTCCAATGTGTGCCGGAGCGCTAAGCTGGGCACAAATAGGCCGGGTTGTTTACGGTTTGAAAGATGAAAAAAGGGGCTATAGTCTATTTCAACCAAATCTGCTACACCCAAAAACAGAGGTTACTTATGGAATAATGGAGGATCAAGCAAGCGAGCTAATGGTTAGATTTTTTAAGGAGAAGAGATAACACCGGCTCCTCCCTAGTAACACCAGCCCCTCCTAACCTCCTCAAAGGGGAGGAAAAAGAAAGGAAAGTCCCTCCCTAACCCTCCCCGCCGTGGCGGGAGGGGAAAATAGTTAAAGTAGAGTTAAATACAAGTCAAGGCTTCACTTGAAGTGAAGCCTTGACTCTAATAATTCTCTCTCCCCCTTAGGGGGAGCCGGAGGGGGCTTCTCTTTCCCCACTAATCCACCCTCGAAACCTTACCGGTTACAACCATATCGTCTGTACTAACAGTAATAATATACACACCATAAGCTTCGGGAAGGTCAATAGTTGTTTTAATATCTGTAAGATTAAACTCTTTCAGCATACTACCTGAAGCATTGTAAAGTCTGATTATACCTTTACCCTTAGCACTTGCAAGGATTTCTTCATTAACTTTTACAAAACCTTTCTGACCGGTTCCATAAATATGAACACCCTCTCTTGCCAAAGCACCGCCATTACCATTTGTCCCAGTTGTAACATGGGTAAAATAGAGTACAAACCTGTCTGCATCCTCTCTTCCGGTTGACATAAATGTATATTCCGGGGCATCACGCAGATTAACTTCAATACCTTCTTTTTTATCAAAAAGATATATATCATCGATTGCTGAGAACTCGCGAAGATTTGTAGCTCGAAGAGTAATCAGTTTCTTTTGTGAGAAATTATATCCGAGCTTAATAGTGTCAACCCCGGCTGCATTGTTGGGATATGTGCCTATGACAATTTTACTGCCACCTTTAACAGCATAGATGTTGGGAACTATTTTAGAACTACCCATACGCTTTTTCGAGTCATATTCTGTCAGCTCATCTACAGCACCTCCATAGCGAAACAGTACCACTAACTCATCGCTGTTACTCTCATCATTAAGAGAAATTCTAAGCACATCATTAGGTGTTAACATAGCTCCTTTTAACACTCCATTGTCACCGTAGCCTCGCAATGTAGGTCTAATGGTTAAGGTTGAATTTGCAGTATGCTGAATCCAGAACGACTGTCCCGGTGCAACATATTGAGTTCCACCGTTGGCTCCCTGTCCATTACTCAGGTTATAGGTTGCGTAAGCAAGTTCCCCTGAACCATTTGCTGAAGTCCATACTGTTGGATCGGCAGTTCCTATATCAGAGTCAAGATCGTCTAAGTCGATATATGCAGCATAAGGATTAGCCACCAATTTATAGCCATCAAAAGTGCTATTGTATGTACTGTTTCTTAAATTACCGACATGACTAACTGTAACATCACTACCGGTTTTTGTTTTAACTGCATATCCCTCCAAAGTCTCTTCAGAGCCGGCTAAACCATCATTTCCTGCAACATTAGTAGTTATACGTGTCCAAACATTTGGCCAACGATATAGCCACAGATCATTTGCTGGATCCACTATTGGTGTAGAGTAATCAGAGTAGGTTACACCATCAACAGAGTGACCAACATACATATATCTGTTATTGGGATATATCCACTCTACGGTTACTGCATCGGTAGCACCTTCATTTATCAATACTGTTGGTGAGACTACTGTATTCTGAATAACCACATTACTGGCGTCAGCAGTATTCAAATCACCTTTGAGTGTCACTCTTGATCCCGGCTGCAAGGTTACTGTACCTGATTCAACAGTCATTCCTGTTATAAGTATCTCCCCATCAGACGCTTTTATTATAGGATTAGAGCCTCCATCATCTTTAATTGTTACTGTTGAGGCCTCTCCTGGAAGTTGACTATCAAACCAGTTACCAGCGTCACCCCAGTTACTATTCACATCACCTTCCCAAGTATATAGCTTCACATAAGGCCATTGCAACAGACCTGAAGAGGGACTCGGTGTTACCTCGTCATCCTTCTCATAAAGATAGTTACCAAGATCTCCATTGGCATCTTCAAAATGGAATATTGTGGTTCCAGATGTTCGTGTAACATTGTATTTCGGACCTGAATTAAACACCAAATTTTTGAGCGTAAAATCATCCACTCCCATCTCATGTAACAGAGTCATGTAACTACCTGAGTTTGGATATCCATTTGAGAATATTCCATCAGAGAGGTTGTTGGTAGCATCAATATTAGCTCCCGGAGCCATATAGAGTCCATCGGCATCGGTATAGTCCACCTGATAATATTGTGCCTTTATCGAACCTCCTGAGTTCACATCAAACGAGTACCTACCGGAAGAAGAGCTGGTAAGTGTTGCCCTGTTGGCATTATCAGTTCCCAGAAGTTCTATGGAGCCGCCATTATTCACAGCAAGTGCTGCTCCATTGTCCATATCAAGGGTTGCTCCGGCATTTACCTTTAATTCACCTGAGATAGATATTGTATTACCTATTCTAAGAGTATTAGCATTAAGATCTAACGTGCCGGCTGTTATACCCAAATCGTTTGTCACCCTCATACTACTTGCGAGAGTATAGGTATAACCTGTTGAATTTATAGTCACATCATAAAAAGCAGATGTACCACAATTGATATTTCGGTTACTTGTTTCCGAACCTAATATTAGCTCTCCCTGTTCAGCATTGAAAGTTCCGTTGTTAATCCAATCACCCTTAACAGTCAAAGCATAATCACCCGAACTTGCACCAAATGTAGCACCCGGATTTATTGTCAGGTCACCTGAAACGGTAGTGGCATATCCCAACTGATACTGAGCCGTACCGGCAAACACAAGATTATTAAATGCTGTACCCCTGTTGTTTATTACACCTACACCGGCAGTTCCGTCGAATGTAACAACCCCTTTACTTACCACTACACCTGAAGTACCCCTATACCAATCACTCTCAACAGTAATATAATCATTCGTTGAGTTGACCTGTAGCTGTCCGTTAATAACAAATGAACCATTTATGTCGAGGTCAACCGCTGCTGCGTCAGCTGGAGTATTAATCTTCAGCTGACCTCCATTATCTATTGTTAAGCTACCTGAGTGCTGGTCATGAGTTATAAGGTTTGGATAGTTAACCAGTCCTCCGGGAATAATAACATCAGTAGATGAAATAGGTACGATGGGTGATCCTGAACTGGCTGACCAGTTACTTACATTATTCCAGTCAGTATCTACCGAACCGTTCCATGTTAGTTTAACAGGCCCCGTCCAATCAATCAAATCATTAGGGTCATTATCGAACGATTCACCGGCAAACACTCCCGATGAGTTATAGAACTCAAGTGTACCTGATGCAGAACTATACTTAGAGATATTAGATGCACTACCTCCCGGATTATTTGGGAACGACACGTTCTCTATACGATTTGCACCGGTAAAACTTTGGGTATTCTCAACTCTAAACAGCTGACCTGTAGTTGCTCCATCGGAGAATGTTCCGTTACTAAAATGATAAGTAGCATCAATTGTAGAGGAGGGAGTAAGATATATACCACTGCTGGCCATATTCTCAAATATATAGTTATCGGCAGCAATCTCACCTTCAACAGTAAAACTATATCTACCGCCCGAAGAGTTATTTGAAACTTTACCTCCAACAACCTCTATTCGTCCCCCACTATTAACCTTTAGCGATGTTCCGTTACCAATACCCAGCACACCACTGTTTCCTACTTTATAAGTTCCGTCAATAGTTACAATATCTGAACCTCCATTACCCAGATTGATTGTTTTACCATTCCCGTCAAATACACCGGCTATCAGATTAAAGTCACCCACAAGAGAGATGTTATCTTGTGCTGTATAGGTAGCACCACTATTAATTGTAAGATTTAACAAGCTTGAACCATTCACGCTAATATTGGCACTACCCGCTGCTTTACGCAGGTAGTATGTTCCGGTATTGTTAACATATGAACCAGATCCTGAAGTTGTCATATCACCACCTATATAAATAACTCTTCCACTGGCACTAAACTGTCCACTTGTAACTGTCAGGTTATTTTTTATAACAAAATCATTTGATGTATTACTGTAGGCATAAACAATATTTGAGGAGCTAACTGTCAGGTTGTAGAAATCGTTAAGATTCGATGCCGTTGAGTAGATATACTGATTCTCGGTTCCATTAAATATCACATCGCTTTGACGACAAATAAAGTTACCGGTAGAGGTGTTATACCATCTCCCACTTATAATTATAGTATAGTTACTTGCGCTTACATCGAGTGTTGAGTTATTAAAATATAGATTTCCCTTAACTTCAACATTTCCCGTAAGTGTTTTGGTGTTTTCATAATTCAGTACCAGATGCCCATAAGGTACACCTGCTACATTTTGATCTGAACCACCGTAATATCTGGTATAACTCAATGCTGAGATATCATACGATGAAAATGCTTTTGGGAAATTATTGACTCCATAAACATAAACATTAATATTATCATCACCAACAGTATAAGTACCCGTTCCATCACTTGTTATTGTGAAGGTATCAAGATATACACTTGTAACACCTGCATTAACAGTTACATCGCCGGTAACATTCACATCCCCCTTGAGGTATAGTGTACGATGAGTGCAATCAACAACTAAATTATTGAAACTTGCAGCATATAGGTTCTGGTTTCCGTTTGTTCTGTTAAATGTAACAGTACCACTGCCGGCATAAGTTCCATCACCATACCAGTTAATACCATTAAATGTGTGACTCTCGTCACCATCATTAAATGTTCCGGATGAGTTAATCTGCATATCACCTTTAAAATCAATCGTACTTCCCGGCAACGCTTTTAGTGTTGAAGAGATGGTAGTTTTTCCATATACAGAAACCGTTCCATCACAGAGTTTATCCCCTGAGCCCTCAACCTTTAGGTTATAGAATATACCATTGGTAATGGTCTGGTCACCGTCTCCATTAAGCACTATCGTTCCATTGGATGCTGATGAAGTGTTGTATGAACCACTATTTATAGTATAATCACCTTTAAAGTTGAAATTGTAATTATTTACAGATGGTGATACTGTACCACTGTTAATAACAAAGTCACCATCAACATCCATTTCAGATGAAGATATTGAAAAGGTTGTAAGAGCATTATCAAACACCAAATTATAAAAGTCTGATGATCCCGGAACAATCATAGCAGAGCCTTCGCCTGAATTGAATGTAACCGTTGCATTTCCGTGAGAGAAGTGCCCCTGTGTATCGACAATCCAATCGCCTCCAACAGTGATATTACTGGATGTGGAATTGACATACAACATACCATCTGCAATTGACACATCAGCATGGGCAGTAATGCCACGATCACTCTCAAGCCTCAATAGTCCATCGGTAATTTTCAAACTTTTACACTCTGCATCGCCATTGAAAATAACGGGGTCATTATCCCTGTCGGGAATAATAGCATCTTTATTGGCTGTTGGTACTCCATTATCCCAGTTACCGGCTTTATGCCAGTCAACATCAATATCTCCTATCCAGTATGTTTCAGTTACTGTTGGCCAATGCAGGTATCCAATATCACTTGAAGGTAGTTGGTCATCATCCTCAAATCGGAAACTGCCAAGAGCTCCTGTTACATTTTTGAAGACAACTACCGATGAAGTAATCTTACGCTGTACATTGTAATGTTTCCCCTGAGTAGGAACGCCATTATATCCAAATGAGATATTTGATATTGTATCTCCTGAATAGGAAGCTTCAAGAATCATGTAACGGGCATCCTGAACATTACGGAGATTCAGCCATGTACCGTCAGACAGGTTGTTAGTAGCGTCAAGTGTCGAGCCGGGCTTAAGATTAAGTCCTTCGTCGGCAATATACTCAACCAGATAGTAGCGTGCATTAAGTGTAGCTCCTGATTCAATATTGATCAATGATTTACTTCTATTGTCAGTCCTCTCACTCGAGAGTGTTGCCACATGAGAATTGTCGGCACCCACCATATTAAACGTACCATTAACATTTATAGTGTCTTGTGTTGGATAGTTATTCACAATCAGTTTAGCACCACCATCAATAGTAAGTGTACCATCTACAGTGTGAACATTATCTACAGCGTTGTTACGCCCAATTGTTAAAGTTTTACCATTCAAACTTAGCTCTGCATCTGTACCGATATTCATCACATCGTCAAACCTTGTTGCATCACTTAAAAGTTTATAAGTAACTGCTGATGTAGGTGCAAAATCAACATCATAGAAGTTATACCCGCCACTGGTAATATTTACTGGAGACAAAGCTCCGTTAAATGTAACTTTTGACGTATAGTCGATAAACGTTCCGTTGTTCGTCCAGTCTCCTTTTATAAAGATATCATAATAATTAGGAACAGAAGCACCATCAGAAGTATTTAACTGCACCCCAGATTCAATAATAAGATCACCGTTAATGGTCCAGTCAGAGAACATACGCTTACGATACTGACCGCTACAAGTAAGGTTGTTTACTTTAAATGCAGGTGTCATAATATCCTGATATGTACCATCAAAAGTGATATTGGCACTACTACTATTAAGTGTTCCTCCTGCTGTATTATACAATTCGTCGTAAAGGTTATAGGATAGTGAACCTAGCTCTACCGTTCCGGCATTTATTGTGAGGTCGCCATTAATATCGGCTCCGTTGTTAACAAATGTTTTGGTTGAAGCGTTTGAGAATTCAATATTATAAAAGTGGTTCTCAGCATTAGAAGCCCCAGCATCTATCGTTTGGTCTGATACTCCATTAAAGTTTAGAGTATTGCCTGTTTGTTTGTAGATGCCGCTATTTGTCCAGTTGGCTCCGTTAAACGTCACACTTCTGTTAGTGGTTGCTGTAACATCATTATCGATAATCATATCGCCATTAATAATTACCACATCATTTCCATCCCCAATGGTTTTTATGTTGGTTCCGGATATTTGAAGAGTTGCCACTTCAACGCTGTTATTTCTGTTGTCGAGTATTCGTTGGTCACGAGGGCCGTCAAGAATAATTTTCCGAGCCGTTGATGATGGCACATAATTAGTGAGGTAGATATTTGCACCGGCAATCTTCACATCCTTACCACCATCGTAATAGGTTGAGACATTTACATCCCAATTACCGTCAATATTTAGGTCTGCCACACCATCCGATGTAACACTCTTCTCATAGTAAAAAATAAGATTACCATATACAATATTCGAACCTGTAAATATTGTTTGATCGCTACCCGAATACATGTAGTAGGTGCTATTCTCATTAAAATCATAAGTGCCAAACCCCTCAGGTATTGCAACAGCAACAGATGCCGGAGTAGAGTTAAATATGCGTGAACCGGTCTCCATACTTATTGTCTTAGAGGCCGTTCCAGAAATTCTCCTATAATTATTTGGTGCCGAAGTTGTGGCATACATCCTCAGATCAATACCACTCTTTATCTCTAAATCTCCGGTGATGGCAAGAGCACTTTGCGTAGTGTTACCCTGAAGATACTTAGCTCCTGTTCCAGCAAGAATAAGATTATTAAAACCTGTTATATCCTCATCAATGTACCAATTAGCTCCAACATGAGTCAATGTAGAGTTTCCTGTACCCCAAGTAATTGAAGAGCCTGGTGTCATAGTGATACTACCGGTAAGAGTAATATTTACATCATTTGTCGCCATATCCAAAACAGCAGGCCTTGGCTCATAATCAAACTGTAAACTACCCTTTATAATCAAATTACCTGTTGCAATTTTATCTACCGGAGTTGCAGCATCATTGGTTAATCTGCGAAGTCTTAAGTTTCCGTATGTTGTGGGGTAGATATTTTGGGTGATATCGGCATAATAGAAAACATAACTGTACGTAGCAAAATCAATAGTCTCAAAACCTTGAGGGAAGTTGTCAGCACCCTCTATCTGTAAATATTTGTTACAGGTTAACGTGTTACTAACTCCATTTCCGGTCAGCTGATGTGTTCGAACATCAACGGTTCCACTACTGGCATTTATCAACACATCGCCATTAACTGTGACATCTCTGTTAAGATATTTAGTCCCTCTATTTGAGAATGTGACATTACTAAATGTAGTACTACTGGTACCCTGATCTACATACTGAGTTGATATACCATCAAAAACCACAGTACCCAAACTTGATTGAGTAAATGTACCTCCATCATTCTGCCAATGTCGGCGCACATAAATATTATTGTCTTGTCCATCAAATGTTGAACCACTATTGATGGTTACAACATTTTCGACAGCAATATTAGAACCTAATGTTGTAGTTCCTGAAGAGGCAATAATCAAATTATAGAATATTCCGTTGGTAACAGTCTGATCAGTACCAGAGAATACTACGTCAGCAGTAGAAGCCTCAAAGCTTCCTCCATTTGCCTGATCAATATACCAGTCTCCATTTATTGTCACATCATTATTAGGTGACGCAAGATCAAATATTCCGGTAGTAATTGTCAAATTATTCTCAACCTTAATAGTAGCATCAAGTCCATATTGAGATGATTCTTGAGCATCAACAACAAAATTATAGAAAGATTTGCCAGCACCTGTACCGCCCGAAGCTATTATGTAGTTACCCGAAGCCCCATTGAAAGTTATTGTTGAATTGTTATGAGTATAGGTTCCAAGGTTAGTCCAGCTATTTCCAACATATAACATTGCTGTATTATCAGCTTGTGCCAAAGTTGTACTGCTGCCAATTGTAACATCCTGAGCAACATCAAGTTTTCTGCCACTACCTATATTTAGGGTTATAGTGTTTCCTCCTCCGCTATCCATCGTCAGCCTTTCGCATGCTCCATCAGACGTTGACACATCAACAGTGTAGGCTGCCGAAACATGTTTATGGTTGAGATATACAATATCGGACAAAGACGGAATGGTATTGCTCTCCCAGTTATTAGCATCATTCCAGTTTGAGGTGCCTGCACCACCATCCCAATAATATCCTGCCGGATAGGTCCAGCTGATAAGTGTACCCGGTACACCATCATCCTCTTCGTAGCTTTCACCTGCCAGTCCACCTGTAGCATCATTAAACGTAATAACTCCCGAACCGGAAGTGCGCGATACGTTATATGTAGATCCTGCATTAAAGACAACATTATCAACTGTGAAATCTGAGAAGTCCAATCCTGTAAGAGTCAGGTATGCTCCTGCACCTGCTCCATTTGTATATATTCCGTTCGATAGGTTATTTGTAGCATCAATAGTTGCAGACCCTGAAATTGTGAGGTTACCCTGCTGGATTTTGTAGTAGTTAGCAAAAACAGTTCCTCCTGTAGCATTTATCGAAAAGAGACGAGATGCAGTAGTACTGGTATTCTCAATTTGAGCTAAATTACCATCTGCACCAACAATATAGAGATTCCCACTGCTAAGGTTCAGCGATTGTGTATTGGTGAACTCAACAACAGCCCCGGTATCCACCTTCAATGTTCCTCCTGAAATATCTATTTTCCGGCCACTATCTAACACTTTCAGCCTATTCCCATTCATAATTAAACTACCATTGGCAATACTCATATCTGCCGACTGAACTGAAAAATCAGACCCCAAATTATATGTTGTACCCGGTGCATCAATTACAACTTTACGTAATGCTGCTCCATTAGGATTAAACACTTTTGTTCCACCCGATGCGTTTAGTGTAATCTCATTTGCCGAACTATTAGCATTGAATGTTCCGGCAACATCAAAATCGCCACCAACCCATAATCCATGCTCATAGGTATAAAAAGTACCACTGCTAAGAATAAAATCATTTGCAACAACCAAATCACCATGCAGATATGTAGTACCCGTTTTGTTTATCTCAACCTGATAGAAGTTTTTACCTGCCTGTGATCCGCTAGTTGTTCCGGTATAGATATTTGTACTGCTTGCGCCGTTAAAAATAACTTTACCCGTACCTGGAGTGTACCCAGCAGTGGTAGTATCATTATACCAGCTACGCCCGAGGGTAATATCATAATTGTTGGCATCGAGTGTTGCAACACTATCGATGTACAAATCGTAAGCTACATTAATACCACCTGTTAGGGTTTTGGTATCTGACCCAACAAACTTAACATGGTAAAAAGAGGAGGAGCTTATCGATTGATTTGCACCATCAAAACGAACAGTTCTATAGTGATTAAAGGTTCCGTTATTTACCCAGTTACCTCTAACATACATCTCCATTGCATGTCCATCAACCACGCAGTTATTAATAGTAAGATTACCATTAACTACTAGATTGGTGGATGCGACAGCAGGAGCAGGATTTGAGTATGTAAATGTTTTATCGCCGCTACCGGAAAAATCAACATTATTAAAAGTTAGGTCATCCTCGTGATAGTTATAAATATATTGACCTGTAGAGCCATTAAAATATACAGTACTCCCTGTTGTTATAAAGTTTGGCACTCCGGCGTTTTCACGAACATATAGTCTTCCGCCAAGGTAAATATTACGGTTTGAGATATCTAACACACCGGCAGTTGATGTAATGGTAGTGTTTCCGGTTACATGCATTTCGGTTGCAACGGTCACCTTACCTGTAGGGGTTGGCTTATTTATTGTAAAATTCCCTAAAAGACATGAGCTGTTAAGAGATAGTGTTTGGTCTGCTGAGCCATTCATTGTTGTTGTTCCTGTAGTTTGAGTATACACACCTGTTCCAACAACCGTAACATCTCCTCCAATAGTTATACTCAGGGTAGCAACATCAAGAGAGCTGCCATCGTTAACCGTAAGGTCACCAAAAATCGTAAGGCTTCTCGCAACATTAACAGTACCACTACTTGCAATTGTTATATTATTGAAGTTATACCCGTCAATCTCCTGATTAACACCATCAAAAACTACAGTACCTGTAGCAGAGGAGCTGGTGTAATAATTGGTACTATTCAGTCTCCAGTCTCCGGCAATCGTGTGAGTAAAACCGCCATCGTGAAATACCGGTGTTCCACCATACCTGAATATATCAGCATTTATATCCAGTGCTCCGGTAGCTGTCTTATCTCCATTATTAAAAGTTATGCTTCCATAGGTTATCCCTCCGGCAATATTTTGAGCTCCATCGAGAGTATAATAGACAGTACTTGCTACATCAAGAGTTTTTGTTCCGGAGAAACTGCTGATAACATTAGCTCCAAAATCGGCATTATCAGTATATAGTTTACAGTTGGCACCAAGAGAGAAGTTATTTGCCGGTCCGGCAATATCAATATCATTCAAATCAACAATCATCTGAATTGCGGATGTTCCTCCAATATTTTCGATAGTAAGATCATTGGAAATGGTAATATTACAACCCGGATAGAAATATTTTGTACGAATAGCTGTTGCCCCCGTCTGACGAAAAATCAGATTTCCAAAAGTGTAGTTTCCCGTTCCATTCTCACGTATATATTGATTAGCGTCAGTATCTCCAATAATAAATGTAGCATTAGAACCATTGATAGAACTATTGTTTGTTCCGTTATAGATTGCATATCCCGAAAAAACATGGGTATAAGTACCAAGATCAAGCGTTAATGCTCCATACAGATACATATTTCCTTTTATAGTTAATGCCTCATCAACAGTTTTGGTGTTATGGTTAAGATAGAGATGCCCATAAACTACAGAGCCCCCTCCCCTGATTGTTTGTGGAATATCAACATCATATCTCACGAAAGATGCCGGATCAAGATCAATAGTTCCAAAACCACTAGGGAAATTATCACTACCCCTTATATATAGATTCTTACTTGCCATAACAGTTAATGTGTTACCTGCCTGTCCGGTTAATCTGGCGTCATCATTTATTACGATATAACCGTTCTGAATCAAAACATCGTTTTGCATATCTACTGAAACTACACTTCCTCCGGCAGTATGCCTGAGATACACATTACCATCAACTATAAGTTTTGCAGTTCCAATTGAGATATTGGTCACCCCTGCATCTGAAGCATCAATATAGCCACCTTTCATAGTAACAGTGCTGGTAAAATTACAGGTGCCATTAATCCTTAAGCCTCCATGAAATGTATAGTCATCATTACCGTCAACGGTAGCACCGGTATTGATCGTAACCCTACCTTTAGCAACAATATTTCCCTCTATTGTTTTTGCATTAACACCACCGTTTGAAAAACCAACACCGTTAAAAGATGTTGAACCATCCAAGCTGAGTGTTTGCGCTGACGTGCCATTAAAGTTTGTACTGTTTTGTACCTGATTATATTCAGACCCTGACTCAACGCTAAAGTTGCTGTTTATCGTAACTATCACATTTCCAGCAGAGACCTGCGTATTATTAGTTATTGTAAGATCTCCATCAACAGTGATTCCCTGCTTAATAACATTAAGCCCACCACCGGAGAATGTAACATCGTTAAATGTGGTATTTGTTCCGGTAGCATTTATCGAGCCTGTACCACCGTCAAAAACCAACGATCCGGTAGCATTGTACGTGCCACCATTATTATTCCAGTCGTACTCAACAGTATGATTGAAACCACCATCATTAAAGGTTGCTCCTGATTCAAGATAGATATTCTTATTCACATCAACAGCAATGTTTGATTTTACATTACAGCCGGCGGCAAAAGTAAGGTTGTTAAATGTAGAGGTTACAGAACCTCCAATCTCCATATTTCCGTATACTTTAACGTCAGCAACATTTGTAAATGACTGTTGCAGATTAACTGTTCCGTTATTAACCAAATTACCATATAGTCGAATAATATGAGCCGGTGCACCTTCTGAACCGGAAGTAAGGCTACCACCCGGTTTAACTTCGAGCAACTCCTGTACCGACAAGCTCTTTTGGGTAGCATCTTCACCAATAATAAAGCTACCGGAAGTACCCCCACCAACAATAAGTTTATTCACATAAACACTATCAATATTATTGTCAAATGTTACTGTATGCCCGTCCTGAACAATCAGTATGGCAGAGCCATCCTGCAGGCTAGAGGGGTTACTACCTGTTCCGTCGCTATTGCTTGTCCAACTTGCTGTTAATCCTGCCGACACATTTCCTGTTGAGTAAAAGGTTGAGGCCGAGCTAAGCCACTCTATTAAAGTCCCCGGCGTACCCGTGTCGTTATCATTTATTTCACCGGCAAAAGTACCTGACGCATCAACAAATGTCACTGTTCCGGTTCCGGCAGTACGTGATACATTGTAAGTTGGGCCACTATTAAAAACTGTTGACTGAATTGATGATAATCCACCTATACTATTGAGGTTAGTTAGCTGTAGATACTCAGTTGCGGTACCATGATCAAACGTGGTGTATCCAAAATTATTTGTATTATCAACTGTCCCATCAGTAATTGTTATCCCTCCCGAATAGTCAAAAAGAGCGTAAAGTGCATGAAAAACTGTCCCTGATGCAGTTTGCGAAATAGTATAACCGCCCGCTCCTGCATCTGTTTTAGTTACTGTGGCAACATTGCCTGATGTGCCTACAACCTTAAATATTCCACTATTGGATAGCGTTGCTGCATCATCAAGTTTTAATGTTGCATTATCGTCTAATTCTAAAGTGGCTCCACTGTTAACTGTTACGTTTCCTGCCGTTGTTAGGATATTGCTGTTTAAAGTTAATGTTGATGTTCCATCTATTGTTAATAGTCCTGAAACTGTAGCATCAGATTGCAGCGACTTAATATCTGCACCTGATGTTGTAAGATTGTAATATGTTGTTGCCGGAACAGATTGTGCTCCACTTCCATTAAGATTTACTGTTGAGTTATCACATACAAAAGAGCCTCCTGAGAAATCGCCTCCGATATTCAGAGTTCCTGATGCCGAGTTAACAAAAGACAGAGTGTTTCTATTAGCATCAGCCATAGAGATATTACCACTTACTGACAGAGTACCACCCTCAATTTCAATTCCGGTATCTTCACCGTCATCTCCGGTATCAACCATTGTAACCGATGCACATGTTAATATCCCTGAGTTTACATACACAAACTGATCCCCAGCATTAGCCGACGGATTACCAAAAGTTACAGCTCCTGTTATAGTCAGACTGTTGTTGCCAAAAGTCACATCAGTTGCTGATGTTGTTCCATCGGCAAAAGTCAAGCTGCCAACTGCATTAGCAGGAGTCAGGTCAAGAGTTATCTGAGCACCACTATTAATTGTAACCTCTCCCGTTCCGGCCGATTGACCGGGATATTCTGCTGCTGCTGCCCAAGCACCACTGTTATATACCTCCCAGTTAGCAACTGTTGACCAGTCTATTGTTCCGGTGGTCGATGTTCTGTAATCACCATCAGACTGACTGAAAACAATTGAGGAGATAAAAAATAAAATAAGAAGAGACAATGATTTTTTATAAGTATAAAAACGTGTCATAAACTAAACTATTATGGTTTCGATTAAAGTAATTTAAAATTCTTATACGGTAAGATAAAGAAAATGTTAGCCAAATGCATGATAAGTTTGATGAAAAACCTAATTAAACTCTATTTTACCCTTGTAACCTTACCTGTTACAACCATATCGTCTGTACTAACAGTGATAACATACACACCATAAGCTTCGGGAAGATCAATAGTTGTTTTAATATCTGTTAGGTTAAACTCTTTCAGCATTCTACCTGAAGCATTGAAAAGTCTGATTATACCCTTACCCTTAGAGTTTGCCAGAATATCTTCTGTAACTTTTACAAAACCTTTCTGTCCGGTTCCGTAAATGTTGATTCCATCTCCAATAGCCGAGCCATTGTCGATATCATCAATAGCTGTAGCAACATGTGTAAAGTATATCTCAAACCTGTCTGCATCCTCTCCGGCAGTAGATGTGAAAGTATATTCCGGAGTATCACGTAGGTTAACTTCAACATCAGTCAATTTGTCAAAAAGGTATACATTATCCATAGCCCCAAACTGATTAATATTTGTTGCTCTCAAAGATATCTCTTTAACCTGAGAGAATTTATACCCCAATTTAACAGTATCAATCATTCCGGCTTCAGGATAGGCTCCAATAACAACCTTTTCAGCCCCCTTCAAGGCATATATATTTGGAATATACTCGGCGCTTCCCATCCGTTTTTTAGAGTCATATTCGATAACCTCATTAACAGTGCCCTCCGGTCTAAACAGCAGAAGGATCTCATCACTTAAACCATCACTATTCATTGTAAGTCTTAATTCATTATCCTGAGATAATGGAACACCTTTCAGTGCTGTCCTATCGTTAAATGTTCGAAGAGACGGAGATATAGTTAATGTTGAATTGGCAGTATGCTCAATCCAGAACGACTGACCCGGAGCTATATAACGTGTACCGCCATTTACCCCTGCATTGGAAGAGATATTATAAGTAGCATAAGCAAGCTCTCCCGACACATTGGTTGATGTCCACACTGAAGGATCTGCTGTTCCTATGTTAGATACAAGATCCTCCATATCGATATATGCCTGATATGGATTAGCAATCAACTTATAACCATCATATGTGCTACTGTATGTACCATAATGTAATGCACCCGAGTAGCTAATGACTTGGGTAGAAGTTCCCTCTTTTGATTTTACGGCATACCCCTCAAGTTTGTCCATTTCCGTACCCGACAAGCCATTACTTCCGCTTACATCAGTTGTTATGCGCGTCCAGCTATTAGGCCAACGATATAACCACAAATCTGTTCCGGGAGTTGTAAATGTAGAAGAATAATCACTAAACTTAACACCATCAACCGAGTGACCAACATACATATACCTGTTATCAGGGTATGTCCACTCAACAGTAACATCACCGGTTACCGATCCAAGATTAATTAATGAAGTAGGAGATGCAACGCTGTTTTCAATTGTAAGGCCATCATTTGTTACTAAATCACCATTTACCGTCATACGTGCTCCAGACTCTAAAGTAAGTGTAGCACCTGATTCAATAGTAAGGTCATTAACTTGGGCAATAACACTATTGCTTATTACTGGATTATTTGCAACAACAGCAATTGTTATATTTGAACTGGCATCGGGCAAAACGCCCCCACCCCAGTTACTGGCAGTAAACCAATCAGATGTAGTTCCCAACCAGCTATATGCAGGAATAGTTATTGTGCCAAAAGTAATATAGTGGCTGTTATCACTGCCATTGAATCCAAATGTAAGATTTGATAGCAGATTAGTTGTTCCACTTGATGATGTTCCACTAACAGTTCCTGTAGAGACTTCACTCCATGCATCCGTAGCAAGGTCTTTCCATCTGGCAACAGTAAAGTCACTATTAGGATTAACACCACTATTGGAATCCCAGCGCATTGTAAGGTTGGCTGTGTTAGTAGTTGCCGGTGCCTCTACTCTCCAATACTCACCATGACTTACATAAGCTAGATTTCCGCTTCCATCAATTGTTGCAGGATCCATACTGTCGTCACCGGGACTATGGTTGTAGTATTCAGCCTCCCATATACCACCCGATGAGCCGTCAACATCTGCCCTAATCTCTCCATATCTCAAAGCATCACCAATAGGGAATACAAAATAGTCGCTATTGTTTATTGCTTTTCGTAAAGGACCTTCAACGTAAGAGGTGTTTTTTCCTCCTGTAACACAAGTGTTACTCGTATTTGTAATTGTAATAGTATTTGTTGATGACGAGAATATTACTCCGGTACCAAATGTCATGTTATTGTCAATCTCAATATCAGTATTCAAAGTAATACCACTAGCATTATTAATTTCAAAATTATAAAATGAATTTGTACCGGTAAAGCTTCCCGGTCCATTAATACTTTGGCGCGAACTACCATTCATATTTACTATTGCATTTAAACCTGTTTTAGAGGTATAAGAACCACTTGTATAGTTAATGTCTTTCTTGATGTCAAGTTTCTGTACCTGCTCATTAATCAGGTCAGGGCCGTTAATTGTAAGGTCACCTAACAGCTGAACCTCTATATTAGGTAGTCTTCGGTCGCCGGTTCCGCTAACAATAATATTGTTTACTTCAGGCATCTCACTTAAGATGTCATAATTCGTGGTTCCTCCATACTCAACGGTACCTCCTGTAGCCGCAAAGAAATCGGTATAATCACCAGCAGGGATATCCCCTCTCTCCATGTAAAGCGTACCATTTCCTGACACATTCCCAAGACGATGTCCATAAGTAGAATTAACATTTAGCTTTCCTCCATTATCAATTTCTGATGCATACGACATAATATAGTTAGAAGGAGTTGTTACAGCATGTTTAATAAGCACTCTTGCTCCCCGGGGGCCTCCTGCAGGGGATTGAGGACTCCAAACTGTTTGATCCGTCCAGTCTCCGTCTTTTGTTGATGTATAAAGAGCTACTTGATCAGGAATAGCAACATCAACACCTGCGGTATAGTCACCATCAATACCGACATCATCGGTATTGGTAAATGTAAATGTCAGTTTTGAAGTGCCCTCCTCAAAATCTGAAGTGAGGTATTTATCCCAATTACCGGATGAACGACTTAACAATCGTGCAGTAATATAATCAGCTGCTGTGTTTAAGCCTGTAAGTTGAACATCGCCCGAATAGGCCTGCATTACTGCTTCACCTGTAAATCCGGAAGCATTACTTGCATCAAGTATCCAATAGTACTTAAGTACATTATCAGGATCGCCGTTTGTAGTTGTAATTGACGGGTGAATTTCGTTTGCAGCCTTAACTCTTACATAGGTATTATCAGTAGCACTATTTGAAATATTCAATGTTACTGGCGTATATTTACCTCCTGACCCCATAGGATAAACAAATGTTGTTGCCGAACTAATTACTGGGAAGTACTTCTTAATACCGGCATCGGTAAAGGAGATATTGGTTTGAACCATATTAGTTTCTGAGAATGGAGAGGTCTCAATAATATCGGCATCTTTTGTTAATGTCATTAGATTCTGTCCGATATCAAATATCCCTTTACTTAACTTCAGCTCATCAGTAATTGTAATAACATTACCAGTAGGAACAGATATACCACTGATATTATCAGTTTTAAATTTGGCAAGAACAGGATTACCATAAAGGTTTTGTCGAGATGTTCCTGATGCAATAATGCCATCGTTTAAAGCACCACTTGTAGTTGTAATATCAATATACATATCCCCCTGAGCAAATAGATCATTACCCCCATCATCAAATGTGCCGAAGCCTAGGTGCAGCTCTCTGGTTACTGTAATATCATCAGCAAGAGTCAATTTGTTTGATTGATCCTTATACAGGTTATAAAACTCAGTAGCACCTGTAATTGTCTGATCTAAGGTGCCTGAAAAGTATGTGTTATTGCCTGAAGCTGTGAATGTACCTGAATTAATAAAATCACCCTTCATATTTAACACTAAACCATTGGCATCAAATGTTGTTCCGGTATCAATGTTCAAATCTTCATTTATTGTACACGGCACAACCGAAAGAGTTAAATTTGTACCTGAATGGTTTATTGTGATATTCTCCAATGTCTCGCCGGCATACAGAGTAAAGTCTCCTGAAGTTGTACTCATATTACCAAATGTTATAGTTGTTCCCGTACCAAGACTCACTGTTTCAGGATCAAAGTACATCGATGCAGAGGTAGGATTACTTCTCAAATCATTTATCAATGTAAAAGATCCTCCTGAATGAGTAAAAGAACTTCCGGCATTCAGAATCTCAAAGATACCCCGGCTAGCAGTACCGGCAGCATCAGCTCCTACCTCAACAGAACCACCACTCTGTATGTATGTCAGCATCCCCTCAGTAGACGTTGTTCCTCTTCTTATCTGTGACCCAACCTTAAGAGTTCCTCCTGTAACTTCAATGGTAGCACTTCCTGATGCAAAATAGCGAATGTAGTTATCTCCTCCGGACATATCAACAGTTCCCCCACTAACTTTCAACTTGCCATCAAGCAAAATGCCACTACCTCCTGATGCATTAACAGTTCCCTGTTTAACTTCAAGGCTGGCAGTTGATGGAATCTCAAAATCATCATCACCTGTAGTCAGATCAATATTTATAGCGGCATCATCCAATACTAAAATTCCACTTTGTAGTTCGATAGCTTTAACAACTCCTACTCCGGAGGTGACACCGTTTAATGAAAAGCTATCGCTAAATGTGAAGGTGGTATCCTGATTAGAGCCTTTGTTCATGACAACTCTATACAGATCAGGCACGGAGGTTGAAGTGCGATAATACTCACCACTTTCATCCCCTGCTAACTCTAATATAACATTAGTTTGGCCTTGAACTGAAAATAGGTCTAAAGTGTATGAATTATTGCTTCCTTGATTTATATCTCCCTTAACTATTAGTTTATGTTCGATGCTATTTCCCGAATTATCAACGATAATACGTCTTGGAGTCGAAGTTCTTAGATATGAGTAATCTACATCTCCTTCAACAGTTACGGTAACCGGAGAACCTGATTCCGGAAAATGCATTGTTCCCCCGCTATAAGCACCTGTATACAAATTACGCTTAATTAGCATATCTTGCAGGGGAGTAAAATTAGTACTACTCTGCAGTATCATGTCATTATTAATAGTAATATCTTGGTTAATCTTCTGAGTGCTTCCCTCCATCATTAGCGAAGGACATGGTTGAATAATATCTGTATGAGTTACATTCCCCCCCCAATACATTAAGTACGAATATTCATTATTGGCAAATTCACCCCAGTCGGCATTTACTGTGGGGCCTCCTCCATTATTGAGTGAAACCATTCCAACGCCCGAAACTTTTCCTATATTATATGTTCTTCCCTTCCAAAACTGTAATCTTGGAACACTTTCAGTAGTAGCATCCCCGTCAACAGCCGGATCAAACGTGAAATTCACTTCAGCTACATCTGCAATATTATAATCTTTTATATTTACTCTACAGCTTGTACGTATAAACACAATACTGCCATCTGTAGGTAAAGCATGGGTTGTACTTCCGGGTGTGTCTACATCCCAGTTACCAGTAACATTCCAATCACGGTTCCCAGATGTGTTATGTGTATAATATTTTTTTACCGTACCCGAAAACCTATTTGTAGCCCCCGCTGTATAATTAGCTTTTTCAAGAATGAAGCCACTACCGGTATTTCCACTTGTTCCTCCTGTATCATTAAATTTTATTAAATTTTTATTCTTTACAATATTTGACTTTTGTTCATAAGAACGTATATAGCCATCTCCATCAAGTACTTTTCCAGGATAATAATTATTCTCATTATCACCTGCTTCAATGTCACTCCCGGAATATTTAAATACATACTTAACGCCCGGAAGATTTGCAAACCCTTCGTACCCTACACGCCAATAATAACTCAACAAGTCATCACCCGATAAATCAGTTGTTTTTAGCTCTCCGTCAACCGGACGAATGGTTACATAGCCTGAATCAACAAAATTGGATACGGTAAGCTCAGCATAAGTATATCTTGTAGTTGTTGTTTCAGTTCCAAGGGGGAATGTATAAGTCCCGTTTCCTGTAATTAAAATAGACAGTCCTCCATCTGATGCATTAGCATCGGAGAAAATCATCCTGTCTGTCGCACAAAATGAAGATGCCACGTTTGTAATAGTAGATTTTTTATGTAAATAATCAACTTTTGCATTATATGTCCTTAAATTTAAAGAGCCGTTATAATACCCAATACGTTTAATATGGACATCATTTGATAAGTATACATACTTTCCATCTTGTGGATTAAGTTTCATATTACCGATTTCTGCTCCGTCTTCAGAATCTATATCCGTACCATCTTTTAGCATTATATAGGCAGTTAATGGTGTTGTTCCTGCTTCATACACACCAAAAACACCATTTTTGCTAATGATAACAGGCCCATAAGTTCTTATGGATTGATGTCTCTGGTTTAATGTTCCACTGTTAATGTCTGTAGTATTTTTAATTAATAACAACTTGTTATTATACTCCTTGGTCAACGAAGTCAATGTTGGATCTTTATTTGGATCTCCCCGTAATACAATTTCGGAACCTATAGATTTATTAACAGTTAGATTGTTTACATGTAATTCATAACCATCATCAACATCATGACCTATATACAGAGTATCACTTCCGGTTCCGTTAAAAGTTAAAGTATTTGGCTTGCCTGAATCATATAGTAAGCCGTAATTATTAGTTCCTTGCTTCTGGCTGTTTTCTGCAATTGAAAAATCTCCTCCAATTGCTATGTTTTCTCCGTTGTGATTAAGGAAGCAGTTGTCCTCAATAGTTAAGTCATTTAACACCACCAGTGGTTGAGCTGTCTGGTTTTCATTGGTTGAACCCACATTTGATGCATCATCTAATATATGATCAGTAGTGCTGTTCAGAGTATTACGTAAAATAAGGTTATAAAAAGGAGCCTTTGAATTAATTATAAAAGGATTTGTTGTGCTTTGGATTTCAGCAATAATAGTACCTCCGGTGACATTGACATTCTCGGGGTCAGAAGCAATAAAAATACCTCCCTGATTATTTCCTGACCCGGTAGAGTTGTAGACGTGGAGAATTCCCCCAGTCATGCTAAACGTATTGCCCGGATATGTTAAACAGAAGTGATAATAATCTGCCGTTCCCGTGCTAACAACATTTACCTCACCATCTGATTGGATATAACCTCCAACAGAGACTCCGTCAACTGAAGTCCTAATCACTCTTGTATTAACGATACCCCCTGAAACTTTAATCAGTCCATTATTCCTTGTTGTAATTCCACTGTTAATCTTTGATTCCAGCAACCCATCAGACACCTCGACTGTTCCGTAAGGAACAATTGCATTTCCACTGTTCTTCTGCACAGTACCACCATCAACCCACAACTTAGCACCTGCTGAAATATTGTAATTACTGGCAGTATAACTTAATACGGGTACATTAATGTTACTACCTATTCGAACTGTTCCCATTATGAGACCCAACGCATTAGCGTTATCAGTTAGCTGTGTTACACCTCCATGAGATTGGTTTGCATAACCAAACAGATTAAAATATGAAGAGTTGGAGGCATCAATATTTAAAATATAGGTGGCATCCGAGCCCTTATCAATCTCAATACGATAAAAGTTTGTTGTTCCCTCACATGATATATTTTGGTCTGTTGTTGAACTCAGGAAGTTAGCATCTACAATACCATCTGTTGCTTCTGACGAATAGGCTGCAGAAGATCGATTTGTAAACTTAACCTCTCCCTTATTAGTAAAATCGCCATAAAAATTAAATTGATGGCGGGCATTTGCACTACCGGTATGTATCAATCCGGTTGTTTCAACATAAACATCACCCTTAACAGTAAGGTCTAAATTTGTTGTGGCAGTATTGTCATTAATCTGAAAAGTCCCTTTATTAATTGTAAAATAGCCATTAATAACGTAATCCTTTAGCAGAGTAACCGTCTGGCCTGCATTCATATCTATCTCCATATTGAAGAAAGTGTAGGAGGTATTCAATGAGTAGCTACTACTTCCGTAGTAGACAACAGTACCCTCATCCTCACCCTCATCAACAAAAGCACTATAATCGACATAGGAGGGGAAATTATCAGCTGCCATCAGCATTCGTCCTGTTCCTGATATAACGTCAAAAGTGTGACCTGTAGTAGTTCCCAAATCCAATCGTCCATCAACTTTAAGTGACGCGCAATGAAGGTTGTTAAGATTCATAGTAACCGTTTTTCCGCTCTTAATAATAACAGATTCCGAAACATCCTGAGGATATTCATGAGATGGGTTATTGGGCAGCGCACCAGAGGGGTCTAATGTCCAGGTATTCCAATCATTCCAGTCACCACTAATTAACGTATACCATGTGCGACCTGCCTCTCCTTCTACTGGACTGTTTGTTTGATCAGTTGTTCCGAGTGTATAATAACCATTGGACAGGTCTGTATCTGTTATGTCGAAAGATACTTGATCGGCCTCACCTATTGCAGCAGAAACACCTGAAACTATTGAATATGTTCCTGAAGTACCACTCCTGTACAGTAAAACATAGTTAAATATATTTTGCGGATATTTTCCACCGGAGATACCTTCGGGCAAGTCAAATATAAGGGTGGCATTTTGAGTGCCTGTTTTCTCAACATACCAGTCACGAGCCCATCGTGCCTCAGTCCCGGAAGGGAGATCGGCTGTTGATCTCGTATTTGTTGTATTATTATGAGCGAACATTATATAATCACCGGGATTTAATGATGCAACATCTGCATTTACATAAAACCCCACACTTGCCGACTCCAACTGACTACCATCTGATTCCTGGCCTACACCGGTTAAATTATCGTTATAAGAAGCATCTCCCGAAGCAAAAACATCATTTGATATTGCTATTCCGTATTTATTCTGCAAATAGTTTTCGACAATAGTTCGTTGCGCATCATTAAGGTATGTTGCAAACATTATTACCTCAGCAATATCACCATCAAAAGCCTGGCCATTACTGCCATAGTAATCTATCCCATCCTGCTCATGTCCTATAACAAGACATCCATTTCCCGTAATTGATATTCCGGTTCTAAATCCTGTTCTACTATATACATCTGTACCATTTTGTATTAAATGTAGCTCCCCATTACTATTTCTCCATTTATGAGTAACAATCTGATAAGATGAACTTTTCAAATCATATGAAGATGATTGATTCGAACCACGAATATAAGTTGCTAGATTAGAGCTATTATATAACAAATAATCATTATCCGAGGCAGAAGAAGCATAGGATATAACTCCCTCATTAGCCTCCTCAGTATGGTAAATAATAATGGCTGTAACTTCACTACTAATAAAGCTATTAACAGGATTATAAATTAAAGATGTTCCATGGACTCCAACCGAATGGCTAAACGTAACAACAGGTAGAGAATTTACCTGATTTAAAGTAAAGACAGGATCCCCAATGTTTGTATTATCAGAAGATCTTAAATCATTCCCATTACCCGAACTGTCCGGCCAAGCAGATACTGAAGTTCCTCCACTCAAACTCAAATCATCAGCCCTAAGCCAAAGAACATTCTCCGGTTGTCCGTTGCTACCATCCTTATTCCCAATACCTCCGGGACCGGTTTGCGCATTTACCAACCCAAAACCTGCAAAAAACAGAATCAAGAACAGCGCATATATATTTTTCATAATCATAAATTCTATAGAGCTATAAATAACAACTTTCATATTTATACGTGAACAATGCAAAAAGTTACACCTACTTTGACCAATGAATCAACACTTTAGACTAAACTAGGATAGTTTAACATTAACATAACTCCAAATATGCACATTCAATAGCAAAACAACCAAAAAAAACAACAATTAACTATTTATAACACAACTATATTTGATGATTTGTTCAAAATATTGGATAAAAAAAGAAAACGGCTCTATCTCCAACCCTTTCCCTAGAGAGGACAGTGGTATTTACCTTTTTTCGGGAGCACTACGTTCTTGATACTTTATGTTCTCAATGCCCATTATCTGCCACATGTTAAGACCAAGGCAACCGGTCTCATTGTTCATTGTCAATATCACATTCTCTAAAATTCAGAATACCTTATTATTGTATTCCGGGTTCATGTAAATCTCCTTTAATGCCAAACACAAGCCCGGCAGTGCTCCGCTCCTTATTTGATGTGGAGATTTATGAATCTTCAAGGTTTGTAATATTTATTTTAACAACCAACTTTCCAACCTCAAACAATCCCTCCACCAACAACCATATCCTTATAGTAGAACACAAGTGATTGTCCCGGGGTAATTGCCCAAACAGGCGTTTTGAAAGTAACTATAAGTGTATGGTTCTTTACCTTAATATTGCCATAGTAACCCGGTGAGCTGTCGATGCCTCTGATGCGAATAAATACCTCTCTCTCCTCCCATAGTGATTTGTTGGGTGTGATACGAAAAGTGGGTAGCGTGACAGTTTTTGAGTAGAGCTCGTCACGATGTCCGGTTATCAAGCGGTTGTTCTCTGCATCAATATTTATGACGCAATGGCTTGGTGGGATATTTTCGATATACCTTTTTTGTCCGATAGTGTAAAATGGAAATCCGATATGCTGTCCAATCACATTGTTGTTATTGTCAGTGATATTACCGGGCTGAATAGCAGGATGGTTGGCAGGCAGATTCTTTTTCAGGTATATGCGATAATCTTTGTTTTGCAGGAAGCACACTCCCATACTCTCCTTCTTTCCTGTAGTGGAAAGAAAGCCGTAATTCTCAGCTATCTTTTTTATATCTGTTTTATGATGTTCGCCAAGTGGAAAGATTGCTTTTTTAAGAATGTCCTGTCCAAGATTCCAAAGGTAGTACGATTGCTCTTTAGCCGGGTCTATACCCTTCTGAATGTAGAAGTAGCCATTGAGTTCAGCTTTTTTAACATAGTGCCCTGTAGAGATGTAATCAGCACCAAACTTCACGGAGAGGTCGTAAAGGAATCTCCATTTTATAACTTCATTACATCTGATGCATGGGTTTGGAGTTTCACCTTTCAGGTAGCTGTTAACAAAGTAATCAATCACGTTGTGTTTAAACTCTTTCCGGCTGTCGATAACATGGTGTTCGATGCCTAGCTTCTTTGCAAGCTTTTTAGCGGATTTGATTCCGGGCAGCTCCTCTTCTCCGGAATGGGTAAGTAGGGTGATTCCAATAACTTCAAAACCATGTTCCTGAAGTAATGTTGCCGCAACAGAACTGTCTATCCCACCACTCATACCAAGAAGAACAGTATCTTTAATATTGTTGATCATCCACTAATTTTAGTAATTTACACGAACTTTATTCTCCTCCCCACCACGGCGGGGAAATCGGTAGGGTTCTTATTTACCCTTCGGCTCATTCAAATTACCCCTTACTTTAGCAAGGAACTTTTTCATCCCTTCACTATCCTTGTTTTTAATAAGTTCGAGCAAGTGTTTAAGCTGGAATCTTATGTCCTCCACCTGATCGTATGTGTATGGGTTGAAGAGTATCTCTGTAAGCAGAAAATCATCCTCAGACAACAAACCTTTGGCGATATTCATGTGCTTGTTAAAAGTTGTTCCTGGAGCTTTCTGATGTTTCATCACTGCTGCAAAGACCAATGATGAAGAGAATGGGATTGACAATGAGTATGCAATTGTTTCATCATGCTTATCAAAAGAGTAATCGTGTATGTTCAATCCTAACGAGCTGTAGAAGTCCTTAAAAAAAGCTTTACCCAGATGGTCTGATTCTCTAATGATAATTGCATGGTGCTGCTGAAGCTCTTTCAGGTTGGCAAAGGTTGGTCCGAACATGGGGTGTGTGGATACAAATCGTTTGCCACTTTTCAGATAAAACTCTTTCAATCCTGTTTTCACTGAAGCAATATCAGATAGGATACATGTATCTGACAGGTAGGGAAGTACCTCTTCGAAAGACTTTATAGTGTATTTAAGGTTAACGGCATTTATCAACAGTTCGGGATTGAAATCCTTAATCTGCTCTTTTTGTGTTAACCGCTGGGTGTTAAAGACAAACTTAAGTTTTTCAATATCCGGGTCGTAAATAGCTACATCATGACTTAGGCACAATGCATCAGTTAACCAGACTCCCATTTTCCCCGCTCCGAGAATACAAATTTTCATAGTAAAAAATAAGCCCCTCTCTATCCCCCCTGTGGGGGGAAGAAAAGGATATGATTATTGTTTCTTCTTTTTCAATTCTTTATTCATCAACTCATTCTGGCAATGTATTGACTCTTCGTGAATGCTCTCATAGATATCAATTACAAAGTCCGGATTAAGACCCTTTTCAATCGCTGTTGCTTTCCGTTTCGTTAGAATCTCATCGTAACGGCGAGTCTGCAGAATAGTAATGTTATTTTTGAGTTTGTATTTTCCTATTGCTTCTGATATCTTCATCCTCTCCTTCAGAAGATCCAAAAGTTTATTATCAAGTGTGTCAATCTCAGTACGCAGGTTATCAAGAGTAACACGCGGAACATCTACAATCTTCGATTTACGCAGAACAATACTGTCAATCATATCTTTTAATGCATCCGGTGTAAGCTGCTGTGCTGCATCACTCCATGCCTTTTCAGGGTTGATATGCGACTCCACAATTAAACCGTCAAAGTTTAAGTCCATTGCCTCCTGCGACACCTCTTTCAGCAACTCACGTTTTCCAGAGATATGGCTGGGATCGTTGATGATTGGCATGTTCGGGATACGACGTCTCAGCTCAATAGGAATCTGCCAGTGTGGGGAGTTACGGTATTTTGGATCGTCGAATGATGAGAATCCTCTGTGGATAGCACCAATCTTTTTAATACCTGCCTGATTGATTCTCTCAATTGCTCCAATCCACAGCTCAATATCGGGGTTTACCGGATTTTTAATTAGCACCGGTATGTCAATGCCTTTCAGTGCATCAGCAATCTCCTGAACGGCAAATGGGTTTGCGGTTGTGCGGGCTCCAATCCACAGTACATCTACCCCGAATTTGAGAGCCTCGTACACATGATTTGTGTTTGCTACCTCAACGCAAACAAACATCCCAGTCTCCTCTTTAACTCTCTTAAGCCAAGGTAATCCCAATGTTCCCACACCTTCAAAAGCGCCGGGTCGGGTACGTGGTTTCCATATTCCTGCTCTGAAAAGTTTATACCCATGTTTTGATAACTCTTTTGCTGTGGCAAGTGTTTGCTCTTCAGTTTCCGCACTACATGGACCTGAGATAAGAAACGGGCGTTTTAATTCCAATCCGGGTAGCGAAATAGGTTCTAAATCTAAATTGTAACTCATGGCTATTTTGTTTATTTGTTTATTTGAGGAATTGGTTTTTTGTTGAAATATTCAATTAAAAATTCCTTTAATTCCTCAGTTTATTTTTTTAATTCTATCTAATGCTTTGTTTAATATATTTTCGTTTGAACACAACGAGATGCGAATATACTCTTCCCCCATATCTCCAAATATAAATCCGGGGGTAATAAATACATGGCTTCTGTTTAATATCTCATCCGAGAGCATTTTACCACTCTTGTGTTTGCCTGGTATTTTAGCCCAAACAAACATTCCTGTTTGGTTCTTGTCGTAGCTACACTCAAGAGTATCCAATATCTTCCAAACAATTCTCCGTCGGCTTAAATACTCTTTGTTAACAGATGTATACCAGGAGCTGTCAAGCTCCAGAGCTTTGGCAGCTGCAAGCTGTAGTGGCTTAAACATGCCGGAGTCCATATTACTTTTTACCCGCAGAATATAACTTATTATTTCAGGACTCGAAGCAACCATTCCGATACGCCAGCCGGCCATATTGTGTGATTTACTCAACGAGTTAAGTTCAAGAGCTGTCTCCTTTGCACCTTCAATCTGTAGTATGCTCCTTTGCGTATCGTTAAGTATAAAACTGTACGGATTATCGTTGCAGATAAGTATGTTATGTTTTTTGCCGAACTTAATAATCTTTTCAAAGAAGTTGAGGGTGGCATTTGCGCCTGATGGCATATTAGGATAGTTTATCCACATCAGTTTCACAGATGATAAATCCTCTTTTTCCAACTCCTCAAAATCGGGTAACCACCCATCTTTTTCCGTCAGGTTATATTTTATGATATTAGCCCCTACCAGTTTACTTACCGACGAATATGTTGGATAGCCAGGATTTGGTACAAGTACTCCATCCCCCAGATTAAGAAATGCCATGGATATATGCATTATCCCCTCCTTTGAACCAATGAGCGGAAGCACTTCATTGCCCGCTTCGAGAGATACATTGTAATACTTTTTATACCAGTTGGTAAATGCACTACGTAACTCAGGAATCCCAATGTAACTCTGGTATCCGTGATTACTAGGTGATGCAGCCTGAAGATGCAGCGCTTCTAGTACTTCGGTAGCAGGAGGTAAGTCAGGATTGCCAATACCAAGATTTATGACATCAACTCCCGCCTGACGCATCTTCTCTATCTCTTTTAGTTTAACAGAGAAATAGTACTCCTTTACTTCACTTATTCTGTCTGCAGGTGTTATCATTTTTAAAGTGTTTCTAGTTTTTAGTTTCTTGTTTCGGGTTTCTTGTTCCGAGTTATTATATTACCTTCTAATGCTGCTTTTGACACTTTAACGCTCAGTTCACTCACTGCTTACAGTTCACTGCTAACTCCATTCGGTTCGTACGATTGTCGGCCTTTTTCATATTCACCCATAGTTTTAAGGTTACTGCACAGAGGCCTAATAGCATCTAATGACTGTAGATATCGTGTATAGCTATTAAAAACCAAATCGGCATAAAACATATACTCCCACTCATGTCCAATTATCGGTAGCGACTGAATTTTTGAGAGGTTAATATTATAGAAAGTCAATATTGTCAATATCTTTGAGAGGCTGCCCTCCTCGTGTGCCAAAGAGAATACAATAGATGATTTATTAATTCTATCTTCTTCTAATAGCTCGTCAACTTCAGTTTTTGCCTTATCTGTAACAATCAGAAACCGTGTAAAATTCTTTTTATTTGTCTCAATACCATGTTTAATAATCTCCAGATTGTACAGGTGAGCCGCCAGTTCAGAAGCTATTCCAGCAACTCCATTCAACTTATTATCGGCAATATGTTTTGCACTAAGTGCAGTATCTTCCGAAGCAATAAGTTTAATCTCTCTGTGTTCTTTAAAGAATGCCTCGGTTTGAGCCAATGCCATAGGGTGCGACTGCACCTCTTTAATATCATCAATTGTTTGTCCTGGAAGAGCCATCAGGTTATGCTTGATGCGTAATTTGTACTCTCCGATAATCTTTAGATTCGATTCGCGTATAAAAGTGTAGTTTGAAAGCAGACTGCCGGCAAGAGTATTCTCAATGGCCACAATGCCATATATCGACCTGTCGTTATGGAGTGTGTCAAACAGCTCCTGAAAAGTAAGACACGGTATCACCTCTATCTCTTCATCTTCAAAATATGCCCTTGCTGCTATTTCGTGGTTACATCCCGAACCACCCTGTATTGCAACTCTCTTCTTATTCATATCTGCATTTTGTATTAAAAAAAAACCCACCTTTTAATCAAGGTGGGTTTTTATATATATTCTATATTTTTTTAT
>Ga0256831_1000101_pt1 | contig 43217 bp, 56 predicted proteins | sample 132544metaG_FD_189087 | JGI IMG/M metagenome (GOLD analysis project Ga0256831, IMG submission 189087) | Hydrothermal vent microbial communities from Lau Basin, Pacific Ocean - 132-544 | ecosystem: Environmental > Aquatic > Marine > Hydrothermal vents | place: Pacific Ocean: Lau Basin | collected...
AGCTATCTATAAAGAGAGAGGATGCTCCAGATAATAAACCGCCAGTAAGAGGGATTGCGTAAAGCTCATCTTAACCCGACCGTGAAGACAGCTGAGGTAAGGAGGTCCTGTATTAATTATTTTTTTTGTACGAGAGCTATTAACTTGATAGCTCTTACCTAGGAGATAAAATGAAAGAGCAAGATTATCAAAACAAGATAATAAAAAGATTAGAAGCTAAAGGTGCATACGTAGTTAAAGTAGTCTCTGCATCTAAGAAAGGAGTACCTGATTTACTTATATGTTATAAAGGTAGATTTTTAGCTGTAGAAGTTAAAACTCCTTTTACTAGACAAAATACATCAAAGTTACAAGAGTATAACTTAAACCTTGTAAAAAGGGCAGGTGGGTATTCTGTGATAGCTACAGAATTTGATGATTTAACGCAGATACTAGATAGGATAACATAATGAAGAAAAGTAATAAATATCTGTATGGAGAAGCTACACCTATGCCAGTAAACCAGGAGGTTATTGATGATAGAGTAGCTAAACTACAGTACGAACTCACTCAAGAGTTAAACCGTAGCTATAAAGTGCGGGACTTTAGCAGAGTAAAAGATTTACAATCTGCTATTAATTTCTGGCTTAAGATTAACTCTTAAGCTCAGTAACTCTAAAAGTATTTTTACCATCCGCAGTTATAATTCCACCGTGGACTTTTTGATATTCTTTAGCTTCTTGTAGACTCATTGTAACACCACCTAGTTTAGTTTTTCTTAATTTTTTACTATTTAAAGTACCATTATTTAAAATAAAGGTACACCCAGTTAAAACGATACCCGACATAGCCACAGCTACACTTGATAAAAGTACAGCTAATATAATATTTCTCATATTACTCCTTTATTGATTTAGACCACCAGTTAAAAAGCTATTCATTTGCCCTTTAGCTGATGTGTTATTTTCTGAGCTTCCGCTCAGTAGTTTTTCTAGGTCTTTATCCTGAGAAAGAATAGCTAATATTCCTGCCATACCTAGCATAGTTTGATTAGGCGACATTAATTTGTTTAAAAGTCTAATACTTTTTTTACCTAATCTATAATTACTATTAGAGCCTAGCTCTCTACCTGCTCTAGCTATTTCTTTGTTAGTCATATTGCCAGTTATTTCAACTCCAGTTCTACTTTTAATAACTCTAGCGAATTGTCTAACGAGTTTTCTGGCTGTTTCTCTAGTTAGAGGTTTACCAGTTAAATTTACGCTTCCTCTTCCTGCCGTAGCTCCTACTTGACTTCTTCCCACTAAAATATGTTTAGCATCACCACTTCTTTGAGTCATATATTTAAGCATATTATATGTCATACGTACTGGATTAGCTGTAAGTAGGATATTATCTGGCTGATAAGTAGCACCTAAACTTTTAGCGTAGTCCCATAAAGCAGGATAAACTGTACCTCCTACACCGCTACCATTATTAAGTCCAGTAGTAGTAGCTGTTAATCTTTTACCGTCTCGACTTAAATGAACTACAAAAGATGAACCATCTATAGAATTACGTAAATATATATGTTTTTCATTATTCCCTCTTACATTATTTATTTTCCAGCCATCACCTAAAGATGCAACAAATTTATTTGTCTTAGAAGCTATTTCTTTAGGTAAATTTTCTACTGTTTTAGGTAAAGTAGAACCTAGATTTCTAGCTCTCTGTACAACTATATCTCTTTCTGCCTCAGCTACTTCTCTATTAATTGAAGTTTCTAGCAGGTCACTTTCAGCCTTTTCTCGAGCTTCTTGTGTTGTAGAGTTAGCTTCTCTATGTAGAGCTAGTCTAGCTCGTTCAGCTCTTTTTCTAGCTCTTTCTTCTTGCTGGCTAAGTCTATCAATTTTAGCTTGAGCAAGTTTCTCAGCTCTTTTTATATTATTAGCTACTACCCTATCATATAAATCATCAATTTTTCCACTTGTTTCACTCATTCGTGACAAGTCACCTTGATGTTTAGCTTGTGTATAAGCTTGTCTTAGCTCGTTATACTCTTGCTTTAACTCAGGACTAAAACCGTGGGCTCTTGCCTCTGCTGTGATAGCTTCATTAGCTCTAGTATAGTCATTTTGAACTTGTCTAGTTTGAGCTTTAATCTCTTTATCTTCAATTTTAAGTTTTGAAGCTATTTCTGATTTAGGTTTTGTGTTCACCATATCATTAATATCTCCGTAGTCCTCTTTTTCTCTAGCTATACGCTCAATTGGTTTGACTTCTTCTATGCTATTTACTACTTTATTTAAGATATTTTTAGGGTCTTGAATACCAGTTTCTTTGAGTTCACCTTTTAGCTTCTCCATATTCATAGCGAGTTTAGCTTTATCTTTAGCTACTAAAGCTCTAACACTTTTTCTACTAACTAATAGGTCAGATGCCCATTCAGCCATACCTTTAAACCCATCTTTTACTGCCGCTCCAATGCGCCTCTTTTCACCTAATGCACCTAATACATTACCACCTGCTACGTCCGTATCATACTGCTTTCCTAATATCTTACCTACAGAAGCTATTAGCTGTAAATTAAGAGTTTCCTCGTTTCCAAATAACTCTTTCATAGTTCTAATATCCATTTTATCAATGTCTTTAGCTAAACCTGAAAAGTCAATTAAAGAACCTGCTGTAGTTTTACCTTTTTGAGTATGTTTTTGTAGTAAACTACCTTTAACATAATCTTGTAAATCTGTCTTTACTTGTACTGGTAGGTGAGCATCTATAGCTTTAAAAGTTCTAGGATTAGAGAATAAAATATCCATTACTTTATCTGGATTATCTTCTTTAATTAGCTTAGGAATATCCGAAACAACTGCTCCCGTTCTACTTTTATTAAAACCAAAAATGTCACCTTTTTCTTTAGCTAATCCACGAGCAAATTTAAGTTTATCCATAAACGTATCACTACCTTGTAGTTTAGCTAATTTTCCCATCCTATCCTCTAAATAACTAGACAAATTAGTATATGCAGAAGCTAAAGTTTTATCATCTGTAGAATAAGCTAAGTTATTTACCGATTTCACAAGAGCGTAAAGATCAGATGGAGCGTAGTTTTTACCATCATCTAAAGCCAAACTTTCAGCATTTTTAATTGCCAGTCTCCCTGCCTTAGTATTAGCTAATTCTGAATACGTAGATGATTTTCTATAATCTTCTATTAACGCATCACTAGGTAATGTAGCGGTTTTAGGGTCTGCATCTGCTAACTCTTTATAAGCTTGTGATATTTTATTATCATAATCTGTCTCTATATTAAGTAGTGACTGCTTTACATTATTAGCTACATTAGGAGTTAGTTCTTTAGCATTAGCCATACTACCCATAATGTTATGTGTAACCTTAACTAAGCTATGTAAATTCTTTTGCAGTTCTCCTGACATAACACTTGCTGTAGTAAAGTTCTTTTTAGACTCTTCCAAAAACATATTAGCTGTAGTATCAAAATCATTCACATCTGAACTAAGTAAGTCAATATCATTCTTTTTTGCCCAGTCATAAAGTGAAACTGCGTATGCCTTTTGTTCAGTTGTTGCATCATTAAAAGCTTTTATATCTGCATTTTCTAAACCTTTTGTTACCTCACCTTTAAACATTTTAGTAGCTAAACCAAAACCTAATAAGTTAGCTCCAATATTAACTGCATATTGACCTGCATCTATCTTATCTGAGCCTAAATATCTAGCTGTGTCTAGTGAAGATGTAGCCATAAAGTCAGCTAAAGCCGCAGTTCTAAGTGCTGTAGTAGGTAAAGAAGCTACAGCTCCAATAGTTGCATATGTTCCAGCCTCAGCTGCTCCACCTGCAACATTCCAAGGTCTGTCTATCTTACCATCTGCATCTAAGATACTGTTTTGATTTTTCCAAGCCGTCTCTTTATCTTCCATAGTTTTAGCTAAATTTATAGCTTTTTCGTGTAGTTCAGTTTCATTAGTTAAAGACGTAACACCTGCCGTAGCTTCTGCACCTATCTTAATCATCTCTTGCCCTGCACGTTGCCAAGGTGAAGTATCTGCTGTAGGTATATTATAAGAGTCAGCTACCTTATCTAACACTCCGTGCTTAAGTCCTACTTCAAGTAAAGAGTCACGAATAGCTCCATCAGGTATCTGAAACCCTTTCTCTCTAAGTTTCTGCTCAGTTTGTTTAGGTGTAAGCCCTTTATCTCTACCTGCCTTACCTGCTTTTAACAGTAAAGTTTTATCTATCTTATAATTCTGATTACGTGAAAAAGCATCTATTTTAGCATTCTTTTCTGCCTTTACTTTTTCTGCATCTGCTTCCCAGTCAGTATTAGGACTAGGAACAGTATTAGGTGAAGGAGCTACAAGGTCAGCTCCGTGTTTATCTTCTACCTTATCTGCATAATCCATTAGCTGTTTATCTTTTGCTGTAAACTGAGCTACAGATGATGGTGTAGTATTATCAGTTTCTTCTGGCTGTGCTATGTCAGCAGGCTGTCCACCTATAGGAAGCCCACCAGTTATAAAATTTACTTTATCCATTATAAACTCTCCAATATAGCTTGCTCCGCACTTTTCTCTTCATTTTGCGGTTTTACTTGTTCTCCATTAGATGGAGTAGTATGCTGAGTACGTGCATTAGCTATCTGCAATCTATCTTTAGCTGTTTTATACATTTTATTATCTTTAAGCCATCTAATGTCTTGTTGAAAATTTTTATCTATTTCAGATTGAAATGATTTCATAGTAGCTACACGTACACTTTCTTGGTCAGAAGCTAAACCAGTAACTTCCCTCATTTTATTATCGAACTCTTGGTCAGTATATTGTGAACCAGATAGAGCTTTGATATATGAAGACACTAACATAGATGTTCTAGCATCTAGCCCAGTTTGAGTAGCTATCTGCTTAGGCGTATATGTAGATAATTCAGCTCCCGTTTTCTTAGACGCCCAGTTTACAAATTGGTCAATAGGACCTGACTTAAATGTGCCATTCTTAGCGGCGGCTAGAAAGTCTTGAGATAACTCTTTTAATTGAGCTACAGTTTTAGCTGTATCTAAAGTAGCATCCACTCTAGCCTTAGAGTGGGAGTCATTCATAACTGTACTACGTGCCAGAGCTTCTTGTTTAGCTTCATAATCTGTAGTAGGTATACTAGGGTCAAATTTATACTCTTTAGGCGGTGTAGCTAAAGACTGTGCCATATCTCCTTGTTGGTCTTTACGAGTGACATTCCCACCAGTAGATGTAACTTTAAGTAAAGTACGTTGAGCCATTTTAATTTTCTCAGGGTCGCCACTTTTCTTAGCTTCTTCTAAATCTTGTTGAGCTTGCCAAGTTTCAGCAGGTAAACCTTTAACTACTGAGTTTACAGCCATTCGAGAAGCTTCTGCATCTGTATATCTAGGAGAGCCGTCTGGTCTACGTTGCTGTAAAAAGAAGTTCTTTCTCTTTTGTAGTGTACTTTCTGAACCTGCCGTACCAGCTTTCCAATCCTCTCTTGCATCCTTTAGAGTACGTGAGCTATTAGCTGGGTCAGCTTTCCACTGAGTTAGAAAATCTTTCCAGTCAGATTTTTTAGGATTTTTAATTGCATCAATTCTAGCTTGAGCTAACTCTCTATTAAGTTCTGCATTTTTAGAGAAGCTAGAAGTTTTACCGAGTAAATCATAAGCCATCTGAACTGAATTAGGTAAAGTATAACCGTGAGAAATTACATTACCATCTGGCTGAACTGTTACAGAGCTACCATCTGAACTAATAGTAGTTAAATTGCCGTTAGCTTCTTTAATTACTCCAGTTCCATCTTTTTGTATAGTTGCCTTACTACCATTAGATAGCTTAATATCACTTTTACCGTTCTTATCCTCAGAAACTTTAGCATTTATCTTTGTTCCATCCTCAGTGGTAATCTCTGTACTACCTACTTTAGTTCCATCTTCCTTAGTTTCAAGTTGAACAGGTTTAGTGGCAGGAGCTTGTGTAGTTCCATCTGTAGTAGCTTGTGTAGTTCCATCTGTAGGAGCTTGTGTAGTTCCATCTGTAGGAGCTTGTGTAGTTCCATCTGTAGGAGCTTGTGTAGTTCCATCTGTAGGAGCTTGTGTAGTTCCATCTGTAGGAGCTTGTGTAGTTCCATCCTCACCTTTAGCAAACTTAATAATAGCGTGCTTATTCTTTTCTATATCATCTATAATAGGAGTAGGCGCTGTTTTAGTTGTACCCATAGCTTCACCAATAGAAAATAAATCTAAAGGTTTACTATTTTTATACATTACTGTCATTCCACTAGCCATACTTTTATCAGCTAGTTTATAAGCTGTATCTGTGTCAATACCAGTACCTATATAAGATTTAGCTATTGTGTCTCTATCTAAATCAGGTACGGCTACTCTTAAATCGCCTTTATTTGCAGCTAAAGATTTTAAAGCTAATGGATTAGCCTCTATCTCTCTGATACTATCCTTTGTACTCTGTACATCTGGATTAGCTAAAGCATAGTTCACAGCTCTTTTAACTGTGTCACCTGCCATTTGAGATTTTAGCTGGTGTAACTCTTGAGATTGCTGCTTTACTACATCTTGTAAATTGTTTTGACCTTGACTTTGTTCTATAGCTTGCTGTTTTTGTTGTTCAGCTAAAATAATATTTTGTTGTTTCTCTTTAAACTGAGCCTGTCTTTCAGCTCTGCTGTCTTGTCTAGTTTGTAGATAAATACCAGCAAAATTACTAGCTCCTGCGCCAGCTCCCATTCCTGCATCGTAAGTCATAGGTGCTTGACCTATTAATTTTCTATGTAAATTAAACATTAGTTTCTCCATTATTAAATCTTGTAGGCACTTGAAGCTGTTGAGACTTTTTACCTTGTACAGCATTACTTCCGCCGTTGCTACCACCTAAAGCCGCACCCATAATAGCACTAGCGTCTCCGCCACTCATAGCTAAAGTAGGGTCTATTTGACCTTTAGATACCATAGCCGCTGTAGTGTTTAAAATCTTAGCTATAGCAGGAGAATTTTTAGTTCCACTTTCTTGTATCATCATAGCCGCTGTTTGCATATAACCTGCTGGGTTCATCTGTAACAGAGCTTGTCCAATAGGACCATTAACCACAGTCTCTAAAAGTAGCTGGTTTCTCTCTTCTGCGTTATTCGTATTAGTAGCTATAACTTTAAGTTGAACTTCTGCATACTTAACGTCTGTATCAGGGTCATTAAGAGGAGTTAAAATAATAGCTCCATCTTTATCTTTTAGATATTTTCCAGTTGCTGGGTCTTCTTCTGGCTCAAATATTGGAGTCATTTTAGGTTGTCCAGTTTTAGGGTCTATCTCTCCATTAGGCATAAGTAAAGGCTTATTAACCATTGCATATCTTAGCCCATTAACTGGGTCAGATACAGCAATTAGTCTCTCTGCTGTCCAATACTGTTGAATGAGATTAACAATGTCCCATCCTACCATTTTATGTTGATATTTAACTCTATCAGTCAATACAGATAATTGACTAGCAGAGGATTGTTTCTGCATTCCCACTTTACGTCCACTATCTGAAGCAAAAGCTTGACCTAAGAAGCTATCATTGATACCTAGAACAGATTTAATTCTTGTTAAAGCTTCATTTATAATAGAGTATTGAGCAGCTATATCCTTGCTCATATCTTCAACTCTAATACCATCTAAATCAGTTACAGTAACTACTGCATTAACTGTATTAAACGTCTTTTTAAAGTCATCCAAGTTTTCTACAGCACTTTTTTCTACAAATGCTTTAGATGTATTAATTAACTGTTGTATTTGGATAATAGCTTGATTAATAGCTAACTGTGTTTCAGCTATTTCTCTAAATGCTCCATAGTACCCAGCTTTAACTGGCTCAAATAATTTAATAGGTCTATATGGAAAAGGTACTTTTTTGAAGCTAACTACTTTCTTCTCTAATAATGTTTCACCTGACCATAGACATTCATATATCTTATTCTTGTATTTAACTACAGAATGTACAACTTGGTAGTTATTCCATTGTCTATATTTACCTACTGCTTCTGAGCTATACTCTTCCCACCAGTCGGCTGTTGTATCTCCATCTAAAGCATTGTAATAAGCTGTTATCTCTTCTAGTTTAGCTTTACCCCATAGACGTATAACTTCTTCTTCTGGTAGCCATTTGTATCTATGTATGTATCTAGCATCCTCGTAATCATCACGTTTACTCATAGGGTCAATACGAACTTGCCAGCTAGGTACTCTTTCAATAGAAATATCATATATAGGTCTTCCATAGTTGTCAGTTTTACCAGTATCTACAACTGTTTCATAAGTAACACATAAACCAGTTAGTAAGCTATCTATCTGCAACTTTCTACGTAGTGTTTCGTAGTCATTAGTATCTTGGATATATTGTACCGCATCATTAACTATCATAGCTGACGTAGAAGAGTTCATATGTCTAGGCTCTATAGATATTTGATTAGCTACTGTATCAAAGTAACCTACCATAGCGTGAGTTAGCATTTTAACTACGTTAAATGTTTCTGCTGGCTGACCTCTTGAAGTTAATACACGTAATTGGTTATTTGTCCATTGGTCATTATGGTAATAATCCAACATACATCTTCCCTCATTAATAGAGTCTTCTAGTTCATTGTAAGAGATTTCGTATGTATCTTTACATAAATGCAGTAAAGTAGTATCTAGTTTACTCATATTTGTAATTTTCGTAGGGAGTTGTCCCGTAGCTGTTATTGTAGCCATAATAAATTACGCAAACATTCCAGCTATAGATGCCATAGATGATGCATCCATACCGCCAGTTCCGCTAGCTCCTCCGCTTGATGTACTACCTGCTGCCATTCCAAAGCCATCCATAGCCATCTTCATATAACCTGCGGCATCTGCTGCATGTATACCTGCTTGCTGTTGATTTAAGTTAGCTTTTCCATTGTAAGCATTAGCTAAACTTGTTCCAGTGTTCATAGATAAAGAAGCTAAATTATTGTCAGCGTTTATTACTGAGCTATTAGCCATTGCTTTCTGTCCCATTCCAGCGTTTAAGAAACTGTTTTTCATACTGTTTACCTTATCTTCTGCATTTATGTCAGCTTGTGCCCCACCAGTAGCCTTAGCAAACGCAGCTTCCTTAGCTGTCTGTTGTTGCATACCTGCTGTTTGTAAACCAGAAGCTGCCATAGTCTCATTCAACTGAGCTACTTGTTTATCTATGTTCATATTTAAGTCGGTTTTGTATGCCTGAGCGTATTTTTGAGGGTCTAAATTATTATAGTAATTAGACAGATTATCTTCTATTCCACCATAAGTATTTTCCCAGTCAGATACCATACTCTGTGCGTAATCTAAAGCATCCTGACCGTGGACACCTGCCTGCTCTGCGTAGTCCTTTAATGAAGCTATACCATTATCCATAGCACTTCTAGCTCTGCTCATGCTTCCATCGGCTTTTTTGCCTTCTGAATATGCTCCTGCTAAACCTACTACTCCCGTTATTCCACCTAAAAGTGCTGAACCCGTAGACATTACACTCTCCTTAATTTATATACGTTAGCTACACGCTCGTGCCTCTTATCTAACACAGCTATATGCTCACTATTTATTTCTGTAACACCTAAAATGTCACCATCTGGGTAATCTTTGAATAGTCTAGCATAGAACTCTGCGAGTAATCTACCTTTTCTATATTCTTTTTTAATATATATGCGAATACCATTATATCTATGTAGTGTAGGAGCTATCTTCTCTGTCTCATCTCTTACTACAAAGAAGCCCCTAAATTTATCATCTAAATAGATTACGTCTCTTGGGTCATTAAAATGTTCCACTATCTGAGATACGTAATCATCTGTATTAGATGAGGCATCCAAAGGAAATAACTCTTTATACATAGCTAATAACATCAAAGCTAATATTGGTATGTGTTCTTTTTCAGCTTTTATAATCATATTATATAATACTCAAAAATTGCTTAATACCTGCTTAATATGTCTATAATATGATTAACTACTCTTTTCACATCTTCTATATCATCTGAAGGAGTTAGCTTTTTAGGTAGCTGTATAGCTATTGTGCTATCTGTTCTTTCATTATCTGTTTTATTAGCATTATCTACAGTCTTAGCTTTGTTTAAAATATCTTGTACTGCTTTATTTTGAGCAGATAAAAATTCATCTTCCATTATGGCAACTCCCTAGGTTTCCAACTGTATTGAATACTTTTAATATCACCTACACCAGTAATCGCAAAAGTAATAGAATACGATTTATTATTATTGTTAGGTATTCCTAAAATAACTACACTATCTTCTGTAAATAATGCACCGTTGCCGTTACTTAATTCTACTCGTTGTCCTACAGCTAAAGATGATATTTTCTCTTCTAAAACTACTTCGCCACTATCAAATATAACTTTAATAGTAAACTCACCATAAAAATTAATGCGTATCTTTTCGTACTCTTTTAATGTTGAGAAGCTACCATTTATATATTTAGGGCTAACATAAGTTAGCTGTTCCACTCCTGCATCTGCATAAACATTCATAGTGCTAAGATGTAAATCAGGGGAAGCTGTTATAGCACATACATTATCTTTAAGTACACCTACAGAAGTTACATCTTTATAGTTTAGTAGTTTATAACTATAGTTATTACCTCTTTTAAAATCTAATACTATAATTCCCTCTGATAAACTCATAAGATTAGATAAGCCTAAAGGATATAACTCATTACTTGGATATAGAGTTTCAGTCGGTGTTAAAATAGGTCTATAATGTAGGTAATATACACTATTTAATACACACGCTGAGGAAGGTACTATACCATTAATTAAGTCTATCTTATCCTCTGTCAAACCAACAATAGAATATCCGTTGGCTAAACATATACCAGTTTTACTTAGCCACAGAACATTATCTCCAAAATAAGCTATAGACTCTCTAGCTACGCATCCTATAATATTAGACATAACTTTAAGTCTAAAATTTTCTGGAGCTGTACCGATTAAAAGATACGTAAAGCTTTCTCCAAATATAATTAACCCAGCAGGTGACTTAGCTATACCAGTTATATCATCAGGCATAGTAAAGAAGTTAGAGCTATACCACGTATCTGGATTACCTAAAGCAGAATAATACAACTTTGCACCATAAGAGCCAAATAATCTACCCTTTAACTCAACAAAATCGTGTAGTCCTTCCATAGGTGGCTCAGTTCTAATAGTATGTAGTATTCTACCATCTATATCTGTATCATCTAAACTATCTGTATAAGGAACATTACCACTTTCTAACTCAGCTACTAATGTAAACTGAGGTAAATAGCCTCCAATTCTATATAATCTATATCTATTAGCTATATCATTACCTTCGCCATCTTTAGGGAATGGAGCAAAGCCATCTACTGTTATAGCTTTTTCATCTACAATTAAATAAGGAGATAATCTAGCTGGTGCTGACTCTATTCCAGTATCAGTAGAGTAAAATGTATAAGTATATTTAAAGTCACCTTTATGCGGTCCCGAGCTACCTGCTGAAATAGATAAAGGAGAAGCAGGAGTAGCTATACCTAAAGGTAACTCTCTGCCGTCCCATAATACTTTACCAGAGCTTGAACCATCTGTCCAGTACATATTATTATTCATAAAAGCTACAGCTCTAAAGTTGTTATATGCGTAAACTCGCTGTCTAAATTCTATAAAGTGATTTCCTGATACGCTACGTAAAGCATTCAAAGATGGTACAGAACGTAATGACCCCTCCCTTACATTCACATTAACTAGAAGTAAAGCTTCTGTAGGATGAATTAGATGCGGGGCTTTAACTGTGTCCATTCCAGATGAGAAGTTAATCACCTCTGTATTCATTACTGTTCCCATTAGTTACTCCAAATTTTACCAGTTACCGAACCATCACTATTATGTATAATCTGCATCTTAACACCGCCTAAAGTAGAAACAGAGGCAGAGGGTAAAACATAAGGATTAGTCTCTATAGCTTGTATAGCCTTTGTAGCTCTATCTATTCCATCCTCTATATTTAATAGATTAGTGCTATTAATTGCCGGAGCTGTGCCATTTACCCAGTCAGTTTTATTGTAATTTTGTAGTGCCATATTTTATCCTTTATGCGTTATTGCCGTTAAATGTTATATACATAGTAGTCCCACTACGTCTAGCTTTGCATGTTCCGCCTACAGTAGATGTAGCGTATTGGTCAGCTCGTATCTTGGAGTTAGCTAAAGCTTTATTACTTGCAATATTAGTTGTATTTGTAGTTATATTACTTTTATTTGTAGCTATTCTACTTTGATTTGTGTTTATATAAGCAAGATTTGTAGCTATGTCATTTTTATTTGTAGCTATGCCACTTTTATTTGTAGCTATGCCACTTTTATTTGCCTCTATTTGTGTATCTTGTACAGAATTTAGTGAATTTGCTTCTGCCTTACTGTAAGCATAGTTAGCTATATCCTCTTCTGCTACCGCTTTTTTCCACGTAGAAAAAGACGAACCGTTGTAAACTCTATGATACGCACCTAGATTTGTAGTAGCTCTTTGTGCAACTAGACTTACCGAACTTAGCCCATTTAGTGCTGTGTTTACATTCATCTGTTCTAAGATAAGATTTGTACCTGCATCAGCTGGAGGTAAATCTCCACTTATATTATCTACAGCTCCTACAAATATTCCAAAACCAGCAGTATCATTAATATCAGTTAAGATATTAGTAGATAATCTCATTACCTCATCACTACTTGAAATACCCATAGGTGAAGAAAAGCTACCTATATTATCTGTAGTATATACAGCTTTACTAGCTGTATCAGCATTAACAAAGGTAGCCTCAGCCATGTCACCTGCACCTATATCAACTACTTTATTATCCACATAACTTTTAGTAGCTGGGTGCATAGGAGCTGTAGGTGTATAATCTGCGTGTTCTACAATAGTATCTAAAGTAGTCAATTTATCAGCTTTTTTGTCTATCTGCGTTTGAGCCCTATCGTTAAACCAATCTTCAAAGTACCCAAAATTAAAAGTATCAGTTTTAGCAGGTTCAGCAGGATAGCTAGGTGAGGCTACTGTAAAAATTTCATTAGCGTTTCCATTTAACATAGCCCTTGTAGATAAATCAGAAACTAACTGACCTAAAGATGGCTTATCAGCTAATCCATCATCTACATATTGCTTAGTTGTAGCTGAGTCAGCACTTAACGGAGAAGCTACAGCAAATTCTTCGGACGCATCGCCATTTTTTAAGGCGTAGGTATTATCACTTTCTGATTTAGTAGCTTTAGTATCTAGCTCCTCAGCGATTGTATTCGTGTTTGAATACGGTATTTTAGTAGCATTTATCTGGCTACCACCTCTACTGCCTATACTAGACCCCATTCCGAGGTCTAAATCTTCTATGACAGCTAATTCTTTGAATATACTAACATTAGCCATTGCTAACTCCTATTTAATTTTACCAACTTAATACCACTTTACCTGAACCACCGTTACTAGCTGAGACTAAAGCACCGTAACCACCTGCACCACCGCCGCCAGTGTTAGCTCCTGCATTTAGAGGTGTTGTACTAGAGTATTTACCACCGTTACCAAAGCCACCAGCTCCACCGCCACCACCGTAGCTTTTTTGACTTGTGTTAGTTGTTCCACCTGAATGGTTACCTCCGCATCCTGAAGAATTACCGCCGTTTGTAGCAAAACCTTGTCCATTTACAAAGTTATAACCACCTGAACCTCCTCCATTAACACCAGCACCACCTACACCTCGTTCATTATTAGTTGTACCACCTTTACCACCTACAGCAGACAGATAACTTCCGAACTTAGATGTACCACCATCAGCTCCAGGATGAGCAGATTTTGCTGCTCCACCTGCACCTCCTGCTCCAATAGTGACAGCTACAGATGTACCTTTAGGTAAATTAACTACCTTGGAAACACAACCTGAACCACCGCCTCCTCTTCCGCCATTCTCTTGACCTGAAATAGAGCGATAATCGGTAGCTCCACCACCTCCACCCCCTGCCATACAAACTGTCACATTTGTATTGTGTGGAAAATCTGTTCCAGCTACTAATATTTTATTAGCTGTCACAGTTATCGGACTACTAGGTCCTTTATACCTCTGCCATACAATAGTGTCATCCATCATTACTGTATCTATAGCCACGCCATCCATAATTACATTGCCACCATTCTCAGGAATAGTAACTCCTTCCATAACTAAGCCCATATCTTATCCTTACTCTATCTCTTTTATGCTATCTCTAGCTCCACATCTTCTTGTGAGGACATCAGGAGGAACTGGTATACCCAATTCCATCTTTCTTATCTCTAACCAATCTGTAGAAGCTAAGTAATCTCTAGCCTCAGTGTTGATTTTATCCTGCTCTATTTTAGCTAGCTCCTCATCTGTGTATTGTGGCTCTACCACTCCACCATCAGCTATCCATTCTTGTACTTCTTGATAATGTCTATTACTTTTATCATCTGGTACAGACACATTGCCATTAACTAACCAACCGTTTTCTTGTTGTTTTACTGTATCAATCATTTTATTTCCCTTTAAAGTCCCGCATCAATTTCATAAGTATGTAACTTAAATGTCGCTACTCTACCAGAAGAGCCTATATCTGAATTATTTGCGGCTACGAAAAAATCTAATGTTGCTCTATCAACTGGATAAGCTATACTTTTTATCTCGTCCGCTGTATTACTATATATTGCTGAAACAGTGGGCGTAGCTCTTTTTTTAACATTATATTTAATTATCAATCTATCCATGTTATATGACTCGTAACTGTATAATTGACTGTTATTATCCATGTGATTTTCATAATACCTCTGACATAAACTTAACTCTAAAACATAAGGTCTACGTTCAAATGGTGTAGCTACCAAACCTTCCTCTAATTGTAGTTCTGCTACTTCAAAAAAATTACCGGCTGTTGCTCCCCAGTTTACACTACTTGGAGCAGTTAAATAATTTCCTGTTTGCCAAGTATCTGTTATATCTGTTGAAAAATCTCCTTGATTTAGAAAGCCTATTGCAAAATCTATACCAGTATTATAATCATTCAGTAATGCTGGACTAAAAGTATGGTTTAGCGGTATTTGAACTTCTACTTTTTGTGCTACATTAGCTGTCGTATAATTAAAAGTAGTAACGTAGCTTTCTATATTAGTTGTTGTGTCGGTATTATTTCTAAAGCATATAGGATATTCGCCAGCTACATTAGAGTTAAATAAAAATGACAACGTTAAAGTTTTACCTTGTTTAGCTATTGAGTATAAATCTTGTCCCTCAAATCTATATCTAAAACCGTGACAATAATTTCTAGCTGTTAGGTCAGAAATAGCAGTATCCACTTTACACTTAATTGAGTTACTCCCATTTAATTCAGATTTTGATAGAGTAAATTCTCCGTCTGTACTATTTGAACTATATATATTATCAGCAGTTCTGTATCCAGTTGCACCCCTAGCATAAGTGTAACTTGTACCTCTCTGCCATACATTAAACCCACCATTAATGATTAAATTCTTATACGCTGGGCTTCCCGTTTCTCCTTGTGGACCAGCTTCTCCTTGTGGACCAGCTTCTCCTTGTGGACCAGTTTCTCCTTGTGGACCTACTAAACTACCTATAGTAATCCACGTAGATGGATTATCCATATCTTGTGCTACTAATACATCATCTATAGCTACACTTGTACCTTTACTATCTGTACCAGAAGTATTAGCTACATAAGCTTCTCCGATAACTGTAGCTTGTAATGTAGTAATAACTGCTGGGTCTTCATAACCTACAAAAGTTAAACCAGTACCCTGCGGACCTTGTGGACCTACTGGACCTTGTGGACCTACTGGACCTGCTGGACCTTGTTCACCAGTTAAGTTACCTATATTATTCCACACACCGTCAGCATTAACTACCAACATATCACCAATAGTTACTGGAGTTACACCATCTGGCATAGTGCCTGCTGTAGTTGATTGCCACATATAACCTCTAACTTTGTCAGAGTTTAAAATATTATCTAAAGTATCCCTGCCCTGAAAAACAAAAGCTCCAGATATTCGAGTATCTACATAACCTTTAGTAGCTGGGTGATAAGGCTGAGAGGGAAAATACGTAGTAGTATTATCTAACTCTAAAACGTTAACTTTCTCAGCAAAAACAACTACTTGTCCAGATATTAACTCGTTTACCTTTCTAACATTAACTGCATCATCATCTACATTACTATCAGCTACAGCAAAAGTGTTAGCCTTGTCGCCATTTGTTTTAGCGTAAGGTGCAGTATCTAGCTCTTGTTTTTGTACAGCTCTTTCAGGGTTTACACCTTGACCTACTACAAATTCTACACCAGAAGTTCCATTCTTTTTAGCGTAATTGCTATCTATAGAGGTTGATGTATCTCTGTCTTCTAAGGCTTCTGCTATAGACTGGCTAGGTGAGAATGGAATAGCACTTGCATTAAGCTTTGTCCCACCTCTATCTTGTTCTGTGTTTCCAAACCCCATCTCTATATCTTCTACTAGAGCCTTTGCTTTATGTAAAATAGTAGCCATTTTAGTTTCCTATTTTAGATAATAGCTCATCTAACACGTCTTTTACACTTCTTGTGCTATCATAAGGTATAGTAGAAGCATTAATAGCTGTCACAGCTACATTTTCACTACCTCTAATTTGTGCAACGATGCCAAAACCTAGTAATAAATCTTCTTCACCTGCTAATTGTCTTGTGAATACTAACTGTTCACCTTTAGCTAAAACTTCTGTACTCATTATATTCTCCTGTATTCTGTTTCATTACGTACATTTGAACCTCTTGAGAAGTCTCTTGCACTTAATCCAGCTATTTTATTCACAGCTTCTGAAAACTTGTGAATTTCATTCTCGCCACGAGCTATGTTATTAGCATCATTATCATCTTGTAAAGCTGTCCCGACTACATATCTTGTTATAATATCCTGCCAAATATCTGGTACTTGTAAAATATCACCTAGATTACGTAGTTTTCTAGGAGTAGCTATATAATATACTTTAAAAGTGTCCTTCTCTTTATTAATAGAAGCTACCAATCCATAGTTACCACTTACTATGTGACCTTTAACATCTGAGACAAACCCACTTACATTAGTTAATGTGTATTCTAAACCTAAAGTAACTCCATATTCACCATTTGAATACTCAGTTTCTATTTTATCTAAGGATGAACCAAACACGTCTCCAAAATCAGTAGGTTTAACTTCACTTAATTCACCGATTGTATCTACATAAGCTTCTGTAGCCACTCCAAAATAAGGAGCAATAATTAGACTCTCTTCACTAGATGAAGTAACTACTCCAAATTGCGGAGATACAGAAAAGCCATCATCTGTAATAATTTGTCCAGTTACAGTAACGTAACTTTGTATATTTTTACCTTCAGGGTGTATTTCTAGTTTACGCATATCTAAATTACTTTTGTATGCTATAAACTCAGCTAAAGGAACAGTAGTGCCTTCTTGTACATCTCTTGAATATAAAGGAAGTAAACTGTTATTATATTCAACACGTGAAATAGCAAAACAGTCAGCAGGTAAGTTATAAATAGTAGAACCATTAACCATAGGTATTAAAATAGATTTTCTAATATAGCCAGTTACTAAGCACATATCTATCTGTCCTTGACTAACTAAATAAAGAAGACGAGCATCTGTCCATCTATTACATTTTAAATCACCTAGTCTCTCTCGAGCTTGGTGAATTATGTCTTGTGCAGTCATAATTAATCCATCTTAGGTTTAGTTTTCTCTTTAGATGGCTCAGGAGCATCTGGTTTACCCATATTTAGATTATCTTTAGTAACCTCTTTTTTATCACTTTTTAAATGTGTAGCTTTAATCATTGCCATAATGTATCCTTTAATAAAATTGAGTGTAAAACTCTATAAAGGTAGCTAAAAAGCTACCTCTAAGAACCTTTACTCATAAACTGTTAATGAATTTCTAAATCTCTTCATTTTAACTCTTCTTGGTTTTCATAAACTGTCAAAGGGACTTTGTTTTGTCCATAATTACCGGTTTTTGTATCATAGTACACGTAATCCATTATTACTAAAAGATTACCTTTTGTAGGTGAAGTTGCACCACCTTGCCATTTAATAGCTATTTCTACGCCATCATCACCAGACCAAAGAGTCCCATTTTCACCCGTATAAGCTGAACCATCTGGATTATCTAATCCAGTAACTGGCATAGGAATAACTATGTTAGCTATAGGTTTAGTTAAGACAATACCAGTTGCAAAAGGTACAACCTCACCACTATCAGCTACAAACCCTAAATCAAAAGCTGGAGCTGTGCCATCAAATTTCTCATTTACTAAAACTGTAATAGACTTTAACAGGCTTTTATCTGGTAAAGCTCCTATTTCAATAATGTCACCTTTAACTAGCCCATCTGTAAAAGATGAAGCATTTAAAGTCTTAACGGTAGCCGCGGAAGCTACTTCTTGGTCATTACAATGTAATGAACCTTGCTTGTATGTTGCCATTATAGCCTCCTAGTTTATTGGAGCAGTATATTTTCCGCTCTTATCATCTAAAGACGTATAATCAGCCACTAATTGTAAAACACCTTTACTTGATGTATCGCTAAATGTGACTGAAAAACCATCAACAGATGTGAATAAAGCATCTTCAATAGCTGAAACTGTATTACCTGCTGTATCTAACGCAGCATTAGTAAGCAGAACTTCTCCATCTACAATAGTTTTAACTGTAGCTGTTATACCTGCATCAAAAGGCTCTCTAACAACTAAGCTAAACTTATCTACGATAGAAAAAGCTGGAATACTGTAAGCCTCATAAGTATCTGAAGCTGTAATAAACTGCGGTCCAGTTCCTAAACGAAAATCTCCATCGGAGAGTTTCGCAGGAATAGAAACGACAGCAGCTTCAGTTACACGTGTTTGGTTATTTAGAAATAAATCTGTAACTTGTACTTTTGCCATAATTTTATCCTTACGCTACTGTTTTGAAGTACGTGTCTACAACAACTACACCATAATCATAACCAGCTACTTTTGCATCTTCATAATCATCTGTCTCAGCTAACAAAATTGTTTTCTGTACATTCATATATGTAATCAATGCTGACTCAGACTTAATTCCGAAGTCATTAGATGGTTGCCATCTGTAATCTGGCATTTTACCCATACCAATTTGTAATGCACCACGACCTAGAATAACTGAACGTGAAGCTATAACTGCACCAGAAGCTCCAAAGCCTTTTTCACCCTCAAATAAACCGTTACTGTCAACTTTACGTAGTCCACTTACTTCAACTTCAGTTTTACCGATTACTTTAGAGCTAGACACACCAAAGAAGTTTTGTGCTTCAACTACAATAAGACTACCTAGTTCACCAATAACGCCTTTAATAAGACGATTATCAACACCTCTGTAATCTGCATTAGCCATTACGCCAATAAAGTCATTTGACTTACGTACATCACGAGCGACTCGAGAGTCCACAATCCATAGCCATTTTCTTTGACCGTTAGCTAGCTTGAACGGCTCCATAGGTCTACGTTTGTCACCAACTGTAAAACCATCACCTGACTTAATTACGTCTTCAACATCCAGCATAAAGTCATAACCAGCTACATCTGTAGCAGTCAAGTCACCAATAGTAGCTTTACCATTTGGACGTAGGATATGTGTAGGTCCATTCGCAGATAGGAAGCCTTGAGCCGCGTCAAACAAAAATTGGTCCTTTGAACGTACAAATAAATCAGCTAGTTTAGCTCTTGAGTCTTCGTGAGTAGTTAAATCTAAGCTATCAATATTAATAGCATCAAACTCATCACCATTATCAACTGACCAACGTAGTCTACGAACACGTAACTTGTCAGAAAACTTTTTCTTTTGCTCAGAGTTACCAAAAGCTACCTCTTTATCTACGTGAGCTTTACTTGTTAAGTTCCCATCATAATCGAAAACTACCTCGTGACCTTGTCCTTTAGATAAGTCGTTCTCTTGATAAACAATCGCATCTTGCCCACCAGTTAATCCTTCCCAGAATGATGTAGCTCTAGCTTGCACTAAACCTTTAACCATCCAACCTTTTCTTACTAAATCTGAGCCGTATTTAACAACTCCAGTAGCTGTATTAGCCATTTGTTTCTCCTAGTTAATTTTAAAACTTCACGTTAGCATAGTCGTCCACTATACTATCATATCTGTTCTCTTTAGATGGTGTAGTACCACCAGTAGCCGTAGATAAATCAGTTACATTAGTCACGTCTTCTTTTTTACCTAGTGTTTTCGGAGTATCTAAATAATCAGCTACGTTGTTCAAAAATTCCTCGAAGCTAACTTCATTAGCCTCTAATTGTTTGAAAAACTTTGCAGGTACTTCGTTTTCGATAACATCTTGAGTAATCGGTACTTCACGCTTTGCATTAAAGTCTTTTACGTATCGCTCTCTTCTCTCTATCTCTAACTCTGCCTCTGTCTTCTTACGTACATCTTGAAGCTCAGAGTTAAACTGATTTTTAGCCTCTCTTTCATACTCTGTTCTTTTTTCAAAGTAAGCTTCAGGGTCAGATGCTTTAAGTTCATCTAGCTCTAACTTCTGCTCAGGAGTAAATGCTGATAATTCAGCTAATTTAGCTCTTAAAGTATCACGTTCAGCTTCTATGACTTTTCTTTCCTGAGCTGTCTTTGTAAAAGCAGATTGCGTATCTCTAAACTTTTTCTCGTTAGCGATAGCTACCTTTGCCCACGGAGGTGTGTCCGCAGGGTATTCAAATTTTCCATCCTCAGTTACTTTAGTCGCTTTTAAAAGACGACCTAGTTCACTTTGAAGGTCCGCTGACTCTTTAGGTTTCTCTACTGCTACTTGTTCTAAGCTAGCTACATCATAACCTAAATAATCTTGGGCTGTTTCAGGTTTCTTTGTTGCGGTATCTGTTCCAGTATTACCGTTTTCCATTGTCTATCCTTTGTTAAATTTTACTCTGATTATATTTTAGCTGATTTCTTGCAATTTGTCAAGGATTATGCTATCATATCACTACAAATATTCACTTTTAGCATACTATATATATAGGAGCTAAAAACTAAGGACAAATTATGGCAAAAATGACACAGATGACACGAGAAATGCGAGCTAGAATAACTGTAGAGCTAGAAAACGGTGTTCCTACAAAGGACATCGCAGAAGAATATGGTGTAAGTAGGTCTTCTGTACACAGAATTTACGGAACTTTGCAGAGAGAAAAATCTAGGGCAGCTATTGTTGATTTATCTAGGGTTAATAACCCTGAAAAACGACTAACACAGGCTATCGAAGATATGAAAGTCATAGCTCCTAAAAGCTCAATTCGACAACTAGACAAAATTATTGATACAGCTAAATCTTTAGAACATTTAGAAGCTGGCTATCACGAAGCATTTGAGAATATTCTTTCTACAGCTAATGAAATGTTAACTAAACCTGACCTATCTATTATTGACTGGCAAATTATAACTAATACACTAGCTAATGCTTTTAAATGTATCTTTAACACTTCTGGGACAACTATCAATCTAAACCAGAGTGGTCAAGGTGAGAGCAAACTTACAATGTTTCAAGCTAGAATGAGAAACTAATGAGTAAGCTAAAGCAAGGTAAAGCTAGAATAGCTGAAAGTATCAAACACGAGATGGACCGAGAAAAGGTAAGCTACGAAGATGAGGTTATACCTGATGTAGTCATTCCTTGTAAAGGTAGTCTAGCTAAGACTGACCACTCTAACTGGTACTTAGGCATAACAAGAGAGCAGTTCAAAGAGATTTACGCAGGTACTTCAGTAGTAAATGACATATCTATATTTGACAGCTATCCTAACTCAGATGAAGAAACGGTAGAAAAATATCTTCCATCTAAATTATGGAGGCTGAATAACCTTTACTTTATTATTAATAAAGATGGTTACAAGACTCAGTTTCTTATGAACTACGCACAGCATAAAGTTTACGCGGCTAGTTTACACCATCCACGTATTATAATTCTAAAGTCTAGGCAACAAGGTATATCTACTTTCTGGTTATTGTCCTATGAAGATGATGCTATTTTCAATCTTGACTATAATATAGGTATGATGGCTCAAGGACTTGAAGAAGCTGGTACTCTATTGACTAGAAGTAAATTAGCTTGGGACAATTTTCCAGAAGCTATTAAGAAAACCTTTGACATTCAACTTGTATCAGATAATACAAAACAGATGGGTTTCAATAACGGTTCAACTATCTTTATTCGTACATCGTTTCGTTCAGCTACACTACAGAGACTTCACGTATCTGAGCTAGGTAAAATAGCTAATAAAGACCCTAAGAAAGCTAGAGAGCTAAAGACTGGTACTCTGCAAGCTATTGCTTCAGGTCATACAGTTGTTATTGAGTCTACTGCTGAAGGTAGCGATAATATGTTTTCTACAATGTGGGACGAAGCAGTAAACTTTACTGGAGAGAATAGACCACCTAAAGCTTTCTATCCAGTCTTCTTATCTTGGACTGGAGACCCTGACTGTAACTTAGAGCTTGACCAATATATCGATAAAGATGCAGAGGACTATTTTCGTAAGATAGAGCAAGAGCTTGGTATCAAACTAACGAGAAGTCAAAAGAACTTCTGGGTACAACAAAAAGCTGAGCTTGGTGAAGACATTGGACAAGAGTATCCAGCTACTCCTGAAGAAGCTTTCGCAGCTGTACGTGATGGTGCTTACTATGCTAGACAGTTTAGAAAAGAAGTGCTAGAACAAGGACGTATGGTCCCCGATTTATATGACTCTTCTTTACCTGTCTATGCTTCAATGGACTTAGGTATGGATGATGCTACAGTAGTTATCTTCTTTCAAGTTCTGGGTAAAGAGTGGAGAATTATAGATGAGTACCATAATAGTGGTGAACATTTAGGTCACTATGTTAATGTGATTACCTCTAAACCATATAGAGTTACAAGAGTGTTCTTACCTCACGACTCACGAGCTAAGTCTTTACAAACTAGAATGTCAATTCTTGGACTAGTTAGAAAAATGGGTCTATCTGCTGTAGCTTTACGTAGGACAGCTGTTTCAGATGGTATAGAGAATGTTAGAAAACTAATACCTAACTTATGGATTGATGATAAGCTAACTTATATACGTGATACATTTTTATCTTATACAAAATCTTGGGATGATAATCTAGGTAAGTGGAAGGATAAGCCTCTGCATAATAAGTGGTCTGACCCTGCTGATGCTATTCGTTATATGGCTGTAAGTGGTGTAGGTGATTTATCTTCTAGCTTTGATGATGAGATGCGTAAAGCTACATCTGAATGCGGCGATGATGATTTTCCTGATGCTGATGAAAATACTTATGCTAATGTTATTGTGGATGGTTTAGCTCTTTAAGCTAAACCACACTCTCTAGGATGCTACAATTTTCTTTGCATCTGCTTCCGACCTGCTTACACCATTTACTATCTCTAGCTTCTACTGAGGCTAATTTATAGTCACCAGCTTTAACTGCTTTGATCATCTTCTTAAACCCTACGAACCTATGATACCCCATATTGAACATCATATCTGTCATAACCATTTTAACCTCATCTGGATACGTGTCAAACTTAGGAAAAACATCTACAAGCTCATCCTCTGCTGTATTTATATCCTCAGCTAATATAAACTCTGCCGTTGCATTACTTATACCATTGTCGTCTAAATTATGTCCAACACCTATTGTAAGCTTACCTACTGTATCTTTGTATGGATACAGCTTCTTATCCTCGTGTTTTATAATCAGCTCTCTTGTTGTCATCTTTTAATATCCTCCAATTCTTTGTGAAGTACAGCTACATCTGTCTTTAATGTGCTAATCTTCTCTACATTTTGTCTCTGTTCTGAAATACAAAACTTCATATCTTTATATATGTAACCAAAAACAATCGTAATAACTGTCATACCTATACCTAAGAACTTGTATGCTCTAGCTAGTCCTTTCTTTTCTAGGTTAGTAAATTCATCTGAGAGCTTATCAAACTTATGACTTGTAGACGAAGCTACACTATCGTTTACGTCACGTATCATCTGAGCTAGACTTTGCATATCTTTCTCGAGTCTGTCTGTTCTGCTATTTAATAGAGCTATAGAATTAACCAGCTCATTTATTCCAGTCATGACATTTGAAATTGTTGTAATTTTCTCGTTTAGGTTAGATACAGTAGCTTCAAGTTTTATAGTCAAAATCTCTAGCTTCTCAATTCTATTTTCCTGCATTTGTAGCTCTCTCTTTTACAATTTTTTCAACTGAACGTCCTATAACATAACCGCCTAGACCTAGTTTTAACAGTTGCCACATATCTGGTGGAATAGCTAATGGTGTAGCAGTCCCACCAAACAAAGTAATATATGGGAATAGAATATAGTTATTAGCTATAATAAACACAAATACTAACATTGTTAATGGTCTCCAGTTCTTTGTCAGCCAGCTATCACTATTTGTTTCAGCTTGTATGATGTTGCTTTGTTCAGTTATTACTGCTTGTGAATAATCGTTCATCTGTTTACTCATAGCTAACTTATAAGCTTGTATTCCTTCTTCTAACTTTGCTTTTTGTTCTGGTGTCAAGTCTGGTGGAAAGTACGACTTAAGTACGTTCACTCCACTGTCTACCACTTTTCCAATTAAGCTATCTATAATTGGCATTATAACTCCTTATTTTATGGGATGATTAACATTGTAACATAACTATTACAATTTGTCAATGATGTAATACCGCAGAATTACTATGCTCAAAAATATAGTGAAAAATTTTTTAGAATTTTTTTTGCTTTGCTACTAAGTTATTCAACTACTCTGCGTTTAGTCTATCCAATAGTCAAAATTTCGTACGTTTGACATTAGCTGCTGAGCTATTTAACTACTCTGCGTTTAGTCTATCAAGTAGTTAAAATTTCGTACGTTTGGGACATTAACTACTAAGCTATTTAACTACTTAATGTTTACTCTGTCTAGCTATTCTATAGGCTAAAAATTTCGTGCGTTTGGGACAGTCCTTCCATACGCATACTAGGTATCTGAAAAGCTACCCTTGACCCTCTCGACAATTAGACAGCTAGAAAACTCTCGACAATTAGACAGCTAGCTATAACCAATGCCGCCACTATTCAACATCAGCTAACTATAATCAACGCCTAGCAGCTACATTGGCAGCCGTCTTGTTAGCTAATCCATTCAGCTACGAAGCTACATATTAACCTCAATTCTGTCAATCACAAAACTGCTTAAAATCTGCTTAACTCAATTCTGCCACGTTCGATGCACAAAACTGCTTAAAATCTGCTTAACTCAATTCTTCCACTCATAAGTTAGCTTAAAATCTGCTTAGTTCAATTTCATTACTTTTAACGCATAAAATAGCTTAAATATAGATAAAACTTGCCTCTCTAGCATAAAATTTGTTCTTTGTCAATGTTTCAAAAAGTAACATTTTGCTTATATGGCACGAACGGCACGTGGTCAATAGTAAGGGTAGCCTAGACTACTAAAACGCCTCAGAGGCTATTTAAACTGTGTTTTACAGCGGTATTACTGATTTTGTACTTTTAGCTACCTAATACTTGACTTGTAGAGCTAGATAAGCTATACTTACACCATCAAAATTAAGGAGCTATAAAATGCTATACATATTAGAGACGAAAGACAACCACACAATTAACGACTGCGAAAAGGTAGCTATGCAAGAGCTTGATAACTTGGATGAGCCGTTTATTTTTTATGCGGTGCAAGTTGAAAGTGAAGTAATAGATAAACTTGTCAGTTATAAAGATGAAATAGAGCAGTTAAACAACTCAATAGCTTATCCATATCCAAAGGTAGTGATTGAAGCGTGTAAGCTACGACTAAAACGCTAAATTTGGAGTATAATAGCCTAATTAACAACTGCAAAGCTCAATCCCTAGCGACTAAATAGAAAGGACGTGAGGGCAATAAAATCTTCAGTGACATATTTTATCACGTGACAAATAAAAATGTCTTCTTGCCCTCTCAAAAGCTTAAATTTCGATATACTAGAAGCTAAAATTATTTGCCTCGTAATATCGGTCATTTTGAAGATTTAATCTGCTTAAGCTACAGCTAAGATTTAGTGACAAAATTGTAGTATTTACAATCCAGCAGTTTCCGCCGACATTTTTAGGGGGTCGCCCTAGAATTTAAAACAACTAGCTAAATTGACTTACAGCTACCTAGTCTAGGCTACCTAGAGCTAAATTTCTGAGTTGTTTTAAATTCCAGAAGAAACTTCAAAAAAGTCGGCAGCCATCCAATATTGTAAAAACAGCATATTTTTAACGTAGTTTAGGGCTAAAAGTGACATCAATCTAGGTAAAAAGTTGGCAGGCAATATGCACGATTGTGCTTTTCGCTCCAGCTAGAATATAAGTTGGAAATAGCTCCTCAAATTTTCGCCAGTTTTTCCACAATCTAGCATTAAAATATTACAATTCAGCACTGCGAAAAAGTTGCTGTGCTGAATTGTATAAAAGTTGGTCAAAATAAAATTCACAGAAATAAATCTGACCAACTTTTTATCAATCTAGTGAATAAGTTAGCCACCTAAAACTTTAAGAAAATCAAAAGCAGAACCAAAGCAGTAGTTAAGATTAGATTAAGCGGTACTACGTTATACTACCTCTATCAAAACAAAGGAGACACACAATGAAAGACATAGCTACAGCAGATAAGCAATTACAAGAACTACACGATAGATTTTCTCGTGAATATGAGGATGCTAAATGGGCGAGAGCTATAGCTTTAACTTTAGCTAAACAAGATTTTGAAAACGAAGAAAGAAATTTCAGCGCCTATCTCAAAAACTATACAGATATTAACGTATCTGCCGCTCTTAGAGATATTAGAGCCCTAGATATTTATGAGGAGTACGCCGCTATAGCTCACACACAAGATGATAAGGAGATATTAAGAAAAACATCTGTAAGTTACTTTTATGTTTTGCCTAGACATTTCCCATACCAAACTTTTATGTACTTAATTAGACAAGCTAAAACTCAAGTAGAGTTTACTAAGCTAGTGAATGAAGAAAAACAGAAGTTAAGGATACGTTAAGCGGTAACACGTTATACTACCTATACAAAACAAACAAGGAGAGATAATGAAAGATGAAGCAACTGAAATTATGGAAGACATAGCTGATACATTTTATGCTGGTCAGGCTACAGCAGGAGTGCAAAAGCTTAAATTAGCTGGACTAAATGCAAGCGACTTCTTAGCTTACATAGAAGATTTAGAAGCAGAGACAAATACAGAAAACACGGTTTTTAATCGTAGATTTTTTATTAGATTAGCTGGAGATATGAGGAGCTAAGTAATGGAAGTAGCAATACCTATACAAAACAACAAACAAGGAGAAGTAATGAATGAAATTATGGAAGACATAGCTGATACATTTTATAATGGTCAGTTTACAGCGGGAGTGCAAGAGCTGAAATTAGCTGGACTAGGTGCAAGAGACTTCTTAAGTTACATAGAAGATTTAGAAGTAGAGACAAACACAGAAAACACGTTTTTCAATCGAAGATTTTTTATTGAGTTAGCTGAAGATATGAGGAGCTAAGTAATGGAAGTTGTAATACTTATACTATTAATGATAATAACATTTGCGGTGCTGGGTTCAGCTAACATATTTAGGATTGTAGCTTTTCTATTGAAAACAACAGTCAAGCTTAGTATCTTAGCTGTAGTTGTAGTAGGAGTATATTTAATTCATACAACTCATCCAGATGCAGATGTAGCAATTATTGGAGTTGCATTTATTTTATTCTTTGTTTATATGTTAGACAAAGATACAGAGCAAGTTAAGTAAGCTCTAAGCTTGCTTACTATATAATTACATATATAAGATTTGATGAAGAGATAAAGAGCTAGACACTATTTACCTTTTCACAAAATTTTACATAAGGAGTGTTCAAAATGAATACTATTAAAGAAAGAGAAGAAATCGCAGGAAAACCTGTTAAGGTGGCACTAGAGCCAGTATATATAGCACTTAAAGCTAACGAGTCAAAAACAGTAGCTGACTTGCTTCAAGATGATAGCTTCACAGGTTTATTCACGGTTAATCGTGGCGGTGGTGCATCTACAGCAGAACAAAATTGGTTAATTGTTGATGGTAAGAAAATTGGTCGTTCTTGTGCTGTTCTTGGTGCATTCTATCCACACGACAATGAAGACAAAGACCTTAGCCACTTCTATAAAAATGGTTCATACCATATTGTTATTGAGAAGCTTAAAAACATTAAAGCTAAAGCTTTTAAAGTTGCTACAGAGCAAGAACTTAAAGCTCTTGAAGATGCTATGATGGAAGGTGAGATTTCGCCGAAAGAGTGGAAATCTCAAAAAGATGAAATTCTTGGTATTGAGTTTAAATTCTCTATTGATGATGAGACTAAAGCTCACCTTATCGAGCTTACAAAAGGTTATCCAACAAAAGAGGCACTAGCTGAAGCAATTGCTGACCCTGACACAGACGTTAGCTTCAAAGCTATTGAAAAGGATGTTAATGATTATCTTGTAGCTGTAGAAGATGAGATGAGAGCAGAAGAAGAAGCCTCAGAAGCAGAAGAAGCGTAACAACATAGCTCTATAGAGGTTAATCTCTATAGAGCTTATTTTTTGCTTTACTTTATAGTTCAGCAGTAATACAACATAACATAACAAGGAACATTATGCAGATAATAAATGGTACCGTGACAACATACGTAAGCTTTAATGAAGATTACACGAATGCTACATTATCAAGAGCTAAAGGAATAGTACATACGGTGATAATACCAAAAGACAAGTTTGATATGCCTACTCTTGATAGGATAATAAACTTGGATGATGATAGCTTCATAGGGTTAGCTAGGATACAACAAAGACGTAAGGAGTTAAGTATTGAAGATTGATGACAGAGACTTATATAAGTATATGAAGTCATTAGGCTTTGTATGCAATGGGACGACAAAACATTGTCTTATTTTTTCTAATGGCACACATAGAGTTAGAACAAGTAAGACCACGAGTGATAGGAGACGTAGATTAAAAAACTTAAAAAGTGAACTAAAAAGGATCGGATATGGCAGTATATGAAGTAAATGTTAATTACGAAGAGACGGCAGTGGTAGTTGTAGAGGCTAAATCAGCTCAAGAAGCTGAAGAGATGGTACAAGCTATGATAAACAATAATAACTTAGACGACTTCCCAGACAGAGAAACGACAAACAGAGAATGGCAGGTGTACGCAGATGTATGATTTTGATGCTACAATAGAGGCGGCGGTGAAAGAAGCACTGGTTCTGAACTACGGTTATAGCTTCAAGCAAGCCTTATATTTCTGGAACAAGAACGGTGAGCAGATACTCAAAGAAGTTACTATTAAAACAAGTAGCATATTAGAGAGGTACATAAGCAATGAAGTACGATAGCTTTGAATACTATCTACTTAGCATAGCTGTGTTAGCTATACTATATGTACTAATTTTTAGATAAGGAGATACACAATGGCAAGAATAGTTAAAGTGACAGTAGGTTTGACAGAGAGTGTTAATACAGCACCCTATACATATGTTAAACCAGAGATTAGCTTAACGGCTGAAGTGGGAGCGAAAGAGAGCTACGATGAGGTTTTCAAGGCTCTTAATGAGGAGCTAAAAGAACGAATGCATAAGATGATAGCTCAGATAGAAGCGGATAATGTATAATAAGTGGATGGCTCGACATCTATATGATGGCGATATTAAGCTTACCAGAATAACAACCTTAGCTATTTATAATAAGTTAGCTAGGGCAATATATACCACAGATGAGGGGATAAGATACAGCGTACAATATATAATTAAACAAAACAAATACGTAGATAGCAGAGGAGTAGTTTTAACAACACATAAAAAGGAAGCTAAAGATGAAGATAAGCCAGTTTAAAGATGGGCTACGATATACAAATTCCGAGTTTCACGGTTTTGTATATTTGGTAAAGGAGGAAGGCAAAGTACAATTATTGGATGGTGAGACAGATAACCCTCTGATGGTTATTGAAGATGATAGCTATATGCACAGTAAAACTAATTTTGTATGTATAGATAGGATTAATATGCCTAAATATCTATACAACAAGCACGAGATGTTACTTAAAATAGGTAAAAAAGAACTTAAAGGTACATTAATGACAGCTGTGTATAAAGATGAGACTGGTAATAATATTACAGTAACTTGTGATGTACGAGCTAACACATTTAAAACTGATAAGTTTGTAGCTTTATCAGAATGGAGATTACAATGAAGATTAAAAGTAGAAAGATAGCTTATTAGACTCTTTTCGGAGGGTCTAGGTAAGCTATTGCTTAATTTAGTAAATAGCTCAGAGTTTAGCAAAATTTGGTCTCTCACAAGGCACGAACGGCACCTACTCCATAGTAATGTGTGTCTAAGAGAGTTTACGCCTTGTACCCCCTCTTAAAAGCGTGTATATAACGTGTGAGAGAATTTGCACAAAATTTAAGTGCAAAATAAGGCAAATTAGCTATAATTATAAGATATTTAAAAGGATTAATATGCCACTAACAGAATTAAACAATATTTTTACAGAAGAACATAATGCTACCTATTATGATGATTTGCTAGCTAACCATAAGCTAATTATCAGAACAGTTCGCAACACTAACCAAAAGACAGTAGCTAAAGCTATAAATATGAGCGAACCTAAATTCTCAGCTATTTATAAGTTACTTTTAGCTTATGCAGATAAAGAGGTGGCTAAAGATGACAATTAGCGAGGGATATGAAAGTAAAGGGATAAAACTATCACCTGCTGGAATTTGGGAAAGAGACGCTGAAACTGGTAAAAAGCATCCAATAGTAGCTTATAGAAAAGATGGACTAGAATTTGCTAATTATCCAAAGGACAACATAGCTAAATGTAGAATAGAAGATATAATAGCTCCTGAGGGTTACAGAGTTATTGTTATAGATGCAGACAGCCAAGAGGGTAAAGAAAAGGTACTTAAGCTATTTCCACAAGCTGTAGATACATTTAGTACACGTACAAGTAGCGATGCTAAACGACACTTTTTCTTCTATGTTCCTAAAGATAAGTTTGATGAACTGAGAGCTATTGGTATTTTTGTAGAGGTAGATTTATTATCTTATGGGATATTATTTGAGGCTCACTTCTTTAGAGAAGACGACTATGAAATGCCAGACTTTTCAAAAGACATACTTACACTAGATGAAGCAGGACAAGAGCTATTATTAGAAAGCCTAGACACAAAGTCAGTTAGCTTCAAAAGTAATGGCGAACACACTAGCTTTGTTAATAAAGAAATGGCTTTTTTAGTTGAGAATTATGTAGCTGGTGAACTAGATATTATGAGCGACGACCCAGTAGCTAGATTAAACAGAAACAAGCTATTTAAACAATTAACTCCTAAATCTCAAAAGAAGAAAGGACAGAGAAAGTTTGAAGCTCCTAAACTTAGCCACGACAGTTTAAACACAATGGCTTTACTTGTAGCTAAGAACTCTAAGATACCTAATGAGGTAGCTATACAGTTTATAGAAAAGCTTTTAGTAGAATTATATGGAGTAGATTTAAACTCTAAGGAAACACATAACCATTGGTATAATAGTATCTTACCTACGTTACCATTCTTTGAGCGTATTTTTAATTCTTTAGAAGATTTTAGAGAGTTCGATGAGGTATTAGAGCAAAACACTACAGATAACACGAAAGACGCTAACTTTAAATGGGCTCTGTTTACGACAGCTAAAAATGGAACGACTAAGTATTTTCAAATTAACAAGTTTACATATAGGTTACGTAGTATAAACGGCTCTGTGTTCTTTGACGAGTCTTACATACGTAAACTATATCCTAACTTAACTAAAGATGACTTAGAAGACATACCTCATCTAGCTCTAATGACAGACCCATACAAAGAAGTAGTAGAATTTGATGAAGATAACGATATATATCTGTTAAATACAATGCACCCCAGTAGGTATAAAGCTAATGCTATAGCTAGAAAAGATAAGCCAGATAATGTACTAACTAAAATGATTAATAAGTTCTTTGATAATCAACTACACGAAGAATTTTATTACCATTGGTTAGCTCATCTAGTTTATGGTGACAAGCCAGTTAATGTAGTAGTTTGGTTTTGTAGTGATGCTAATGCTAAAGCTGGAACTGGTAAGACCTTACTGTCCGCGGCTTTGCCTGCTCAATTAATGGGAGATGAACAAGCTACTACAGTTGATAGCTCTGTAGCTGATGCAGGATGGGGTCAGATGTATGATACAAGATTACTTAGCTACAATGACCTTAACAAAATGAAAGATAGCGAATGGGCTAGAATGTACGCTAAGATTAAAGATGAAGCTAGTAACTCTACATCTAAGATTAGAAATAATAAAGGTGGAGACGTAGTTAAATCTAGTGTTGGTATCTGCCAGAGTGGTAGTTCTAACTTTATTCCGAGTGTGGATGCTTCTGACAGACGTTTCTTTATTGTTAGCCCTAAGCTACAGCTAGACGAAAACGGTGCAGATGAACTACATAGAATATTTGAGGCTGAACGTAATAAAGAACACGAAGAAGTGCAAGAAATAGCTGATTATCTAGCTTACTTATATAAAAATGAAGCAGATACGTATAAAGAAGAGCTATTTACAAGAGCTATAAAAACAGAAGAGAAAATCTCAGCTACTCAGATGGGAGCGTACACACATACTATTATTAGTAGAATTAGTTACGCACCTAAAGAGTTATTTGACATATTTAAAGAGCCAACAAGCTACTCTGACACGTGGCAAGACTGGCAAATTATTGAGTTTATTAAAGTACAGTCTATTAATGGTAAAGTTTATTTACCTATTAAGTTTTTAAATATGCTTATTAATCGTGTAAAAGGTATAGATGAAGAAAGAAGTCCAGCATCTATTATGAGCATACTGGAAATGAAGAAAACTAGAATACGAGAAGATAATGCTAGATTTTTACAGCCACATAAACTTAAAAACTTCCCTAGTGAAGTAGCTACCTATAAATTATATGGTGTAGAAACAGACATTAATGAGGAAGCTTACAAGAATTTTATGCCTGAGAAGCTCTCACCTGAGGGAATACATAGATTAGTAGGAGGATTATAATGAATGAAGTATGCAAAGCTTACGAGCAGAACATAAAATTTACAGTAGGTAGAGCAGGAACGGGTAAGAGTACAGAGCTAGTTAAGATAGCTAAATCTAATGCTCTAGTTCTTACACCTACTCATAAAGCTAAAGAAATACTAATTAGAAAAGGTGTAGAACACGCTCAGACTATACACTCTGTATTAAGTCTTGTACCTACGATTGACCAAAACGTTAGGCGAGGTAGAAAGATACGTAAGCTAAGAAAGGTAGCTAATGTAAATTTAGATGAGATAGACATAGTAATTATAGATGAGTTTTCTATGATAAACACAAAAATAGCTGATTTATTACTTAGTTTATTACCTGAACATTGTACAGTACACTTTTTCGGAGATGCTTATCAGCTACCACCTATAGATGGCGACCCTATATTTCCTTTAGATTACACAGACGAGGAGAATATTACTGTACTAACTAAACAGTATAGAGCAGATAATATAGATATAGTAAATAGCTTTGAAAGATTTGCTAGATGGATAGAAGATGGTAGCTGCAAAGATTTAACACTAGATAATTTACCAAGAATAACTGAAAAGGAGCTAGCTAAACGATTTAATCCACAAACAGATAGAATACTAGCTTATACGAATGCTAGGGTAATAGAGCTAAATTCTTTAATTAAAACTCCCAGTTTAGCTAAGGATGATGACATTCTTATTAATGGAATAGAAGCTAAAGTATTTGAAATAGGTAATGATAGCGGATTACCTACGATTTTTCCTAAGATAATTAGCAAAGGAAGACTTAACTTAGATAAAATAAATGAAGTAAATGATGAGCTAACTAAATATAATGGCTGGGAGCTATTAAAAAATGAAGACGAATTAATAGTTACCATAGACGGTAACTATTTTAATATATTCTATGACTTAGAACATTACTATAATAGTAAAACATTGGAGAAAGAAGTTATAGATGCACAAGAGCTAGTGATTAGAGAAAATAACCTAGACGAGAAAGAAAACTTAGCTAAATGGTGTAGGATTAATCAAAATGGCATGGGCGTAAAACGTAGAGCCAGAGCTTGGAGAGAGTATTTAAGCCATAATAACTATGTTTTTGATTTACGTTACCCTTATGCTACAACAGTTCACAAAGCACAAGGCTCAGAGTTTGATACGGTTTACATAGACCAAGTAAATATGAAACTGGCTGTACGTAATGGTTATATAGAGCAGTATGCAAGATTAATGTATGTAGCTCTATCACGAGCAATAAAAAATATATTTATTATCGAATAATTTAAGGAAAAATTAAGCGGTAATAGTGTATAATATTACTTGTTAAGGGTTATTCCTTACCTTAACAAACATAGACTTCCTTGTGTTCTTAGGTAGCTTTTTGAGGAGCTACCTATAGAGCTTAAGTTATATAAGTTCTAATCAGCTAACGATTTAAAGGAGCTAGTTTGTCACTAGCGGGATAGCAAAATAAATAGACAAAAGGTAAGACAATGGCGTTATTTGAAACAGAAGAAGTAAGTGGAAATTCACCTTACAAAGACTTAAATATAGGTGATAAAGACAATGGTTATACAGTTGGTTTTCTATTTTTAGCTAAAGACAAAGCGGTATCTGCTGAATATGGCGAGTTTAGTATCTGGCAGGGAGTATCATTTGACCCTGAGGCAACAACTGAAAAACAACTATTAGATAGCTTAGAGCTAGCTAGTTTAATTCCTAACACTATGTTAAAAAACTTTGAGAAAAATGGTGCGTTCAAATTTGAAACTCCTTATATTCTAACTAAAGCTTGGAGTAAAGGTGACAAATATGAGGGAAACAAAAGAGCTAAAGGTCACGGCTGGAAAGTTGAAAAAGTTAAACTTCCTACTTCTATTCTTTCTAAAATGATAGCTTTTCACAATGATGCACTTAACATTGTTGAGAAAGCTGGTGATGCAGAAGATGTAGAAGCTCAACCAGAAGCTCCCACAGCTTCAGGCGTTAGAATGTAGCAGGCTTTTTGAGCTTGCTACCCATTTTATAGAGCTACTATTTGTAGTTTTATAAAGTGGGTTTTTATTTCTCACTAATTTCAATACTACGGTATTACAAAGGACACAAAATGGAAAAGACAAACAAAATTATAGCTAAAGTAGAAGGAGACCAGTTTACGTGGGATTGTAATGCTCCTGCTCCTCTTGTTTTGGTTATAGTAGTTAAGACAATTCAGTCAGCAGTTAAAGTATTTAAAGACATAGACGACAAAACTTTTTCCAATATATTGTTACAGACATTGTCAGATACAGTTAAAAATGAGATAGGAGAAATTAAGTAATGCGTATATTTGAGGTAGTGCCTTTAGCTTACGCACTACGACAAATTGACCCTACTAAACCTATCTTTGCAGATACAGAGACAATGGGTTTATATGGTAAGCTAAAGTTGTTACAAGTTATGCAAGATGGATGGGAGCAAGCCTTATTAATAGAAGACCCAGACTATAAAACCGTGCAGGAACTTGTCACTAATAGTCATACAGTATGGCATAACGCTAGCTATGATTTATCTGTACTAGATGTTATACCTAATAAGTTTGATGACACTTTTATAGCTTCTAAACTTGAGTATTTTAAAGAGGATAAATTAGACTTAGCTTCTGTTTATTCTTATGCTCTAGGCTATGACCCCTATAAAGAGAGTGGAATAGATAAAAAGGTGATGCAAAAAACTAACTGGGGTGGACAACTTACAGATGCTCATTACTTATATGCATCTATAGATGTTTACTATATGCCTGAGTTATGGGCTAAACTAAAGCATTTAACAGAAGACCCTAATTACAAACTAGACATTATAACGATTAAACATTGTCAAGTGTTAGGTAAAAGAGGTTTACCTTTAAAATCTTTAGTGCCAGTTTTAAAAGAAACTACTGAAAAGCTGGAAGAGCTAGAAGCTATGTTACCAGTTAATCCTCGTAGCTCTCAACAAGTTGCGGTGTATTTAGATATGCAAGATGGAACTGGAGCTGATAAGTTAGCTAAGTTGGTAAGTGAGGGAGGAGAAAGAGGAGTAAAAGCTCAAAGAGTTAGAACTGCCAGAGAGTTAAGTAAGTTTAAATCTACTTATCTGTCTAAAATGGTAGGGCATTCAAAATGGTTTGGTCATTTTTCACCTAAGACAAAGTCAGGGAGACTAGCTTCAAGTGATAATAACTTGCAGAACTTACCTAGACAGATGAAGAAGTTTATAGGTTATGAAGCTATAAATGGAAGAGTTTTAGTTTCGGTGGATTATGCTCAACTAGAGCTTAGAACCATTGCGGCTATTACTGGTGATACACTAATGGTTAAGCTATTTAGAGATAACGTGGATGTTCACGGGTATGTAGCTTCTATTTTATTTGGTAAAGATTATACAAAAGATCAGAGGCAAATAGCTAAAACTTGTAACTTTGCGTTGTTGTATGGTGCAGGTGCGGCTAAGTTCGCTATGATACTTCTTAAAAATACTGGTATAGCGATAACAGAAAATGAAGCTCTTAAGCTTAAGAAACAGTGGCTAAGTATCTTTAAAGGTATTGCAGAATGGCAACAGACAGCTATTAAATCTTGGAGAGCAGGTAATTATTGGTTTACTCCAATGGGTAGAAAGTATAAAGCTAAGATGATGAATGACTTTATGAACATTCGTAATCAAGGTGCAGGTGGTGAGGTAGCTAAATTAGGTTTTCATTATATAATGCAAGAATTTGATTTTGAAGACAGTTATATGATTAACTTTGTACACGATAGCTTTATAGCTGACTGTCCAAATGACCCAGCTATCTATACGAAAGTAGCTGAACTATTTGCAGATAGCTTACAAGAAAGCTGGAAACAATATAGTAATGTGGTAGATTTAAGAGGTATTCCTATGCCAGTTTCAGTAGGTGTTGCACTTGATTGGGCTGAGGCAGATGGAATGACAGATAAGTGTCTATATAAAATAGAGAGAGTAGCTTAAAATAGCTAAATAAAGGAGATACATTGAAAACGTGGGAATTTAAAGCATTAGAACAAGGTAAATATGAGCATAGCGACAATGGTGCAGGTGGAAAATATCAAAATAAATTGGTATTACGTCCATCAAGTATAGATAGCTTTATTAGATGTCCTTACAGCTTTTATAAACAACAGATTTTAGGTGAGTATGGTGCGCCTAACTCAGCAAGTCAAGTAGGTACAGCTTTACATTATGTTATGGAGAAAGCTATAGAAGCTAGGCTTAATGGTGAAGATATGTCAGTAGATGATATGCAACGTGTAGGCGTAAAAGCTTGGAGAGATTACAATGAGAAAGCTAACATAGAGTATCATGGTGATCAGACTTATCAGTCAATGGCAGATGATTTATATGCAGGTGTTCTAGGTTTATCAGAAGCCTTGGACTGTATAGACGCTGTAGGGTCAGAGAGTAGACACAGTGTAACTATTGAACCTGAACATCCAATGTTTGGAGCTATTAGTGGGTCACTTGATGTTGAAATTCCTGATGGAGTCGTAGATTTAAAATTTACGGGTAGAAAGAAATCTAAGCCAGATGATTATATCTTACAGCAGTCTAGCTATGCTATGCTAAGAGAGATAAATGACCACCCTACTGACCGCTTACAGATACTTAATATCGTAAGACCTACAAAAACGGCAAAAAAGAAAGCTGAAAAAACAGGTGATGAGATTGTAGCTGACTGGCACATTATGGAGATGAAGCCTAACATAGATTATGTAACGCATTGGATTAACATTATCTTAAACAAAACAGAGGCTTATGCACAGAACATAGATTATAATAATCAACAAGTTAAAGAGGGCAAGATTACTTCAGAAGAAGCAAGTAAAAATATAGCTGACTTTGCAGAGCTATTATTTCAAGGTACAAGCCCTAGCAATAGTTTTTTATGTAATGATACTTGGTGTTCACATTGGGCTAGTTGTCCACACGTAAAGGCAATTAGAGAGCAAGATGGCTTTGATGAAGTCGAATTATTTGGAGGTAAATAAAATGGGATTAGCAGAAATGGAAGCTTACGCTACACAAGCATTAAAAATAGAAGCCTTAAAACGTGAAGTTTTAGAGGCTAAAAAAGAAGCGAAGAAAGCTAAAGAGTTAGCTAGCGACGGTACACGTTTTTCTTTTCTATTTACACAGTATAGAGGTGAAAGCATTTACCTTAACTCAGATTATGACAAAGCTGTTATGGATTGGATTAATGGCAAAGGTGAAATGCCTATTGAGAAAGGAAAACAGTAATGAAAAAAGTTAGCTTACAAGAAGCTATAGACATAGCTTTACAAAAGGTAACACCTACAGAACTTAGCCACGAGCTAGGTTTTCAAGATACAAGTATGGTGTATAGATATAAAAAGGGTATAACTAAGAGTACCACAGCTACTCGAGCTAAGATTTTATATGATGATTTTGGACTACTTTTAGATGATTACGTATCGGTAGAACATCTTAACAGTTTAGCTGAAAAAGAGCAGAACAAAGATAATAACAAAACTGTAGATGCTTGCGGACACGTTATGGATAAGCTATTAATTGTAGCTTCTTATAAAGGCAAAGACCTTAGACAAAAGTTACTTAGATTTATAGCTGACTACGATAAAAGGAATTAAGATGCAAAAGTTTACTAAAAATGATAAAGATAAGGTTAGAATGGAATTACTAGACCCAGATTTTATAATCGGTACAGCGGAGGTTCTTACGTTTGGAGCTAAAAAGTATGAGGCAGAAAACTGGAAAAAAGCTACAGGTAAAGACATCGCACGTTATGAGGGTGCTATACTTAGACATTTAATGGCGTACAGAAAAGGTGAAAAGATTGACCCTGAAACTGGATTAAGTCACCTTTATCATATTAGCTGTAATACTATGTTTCTAGCTTACTTTGATAGACACAGAACAGAAAATATAGGACAGACACATATAAAATTCTCAGACAATGATGATGGGGATATTAATGCAGGATGTAGTGTGTGGGGTTGTTTAAAATGAAGCCTTACGATTATCAAGAGGAGCTAGCTAGAGAAGCTCTCAAGATAATTAAGAGTTATGGGTTAGTTTATCTAGGTATGGAGGAGCGAACTGGAAAAACTCTTACAGCTATTCGTTTGGTGGAACTCTCCAAAGCTAATAGATGCTTAATTCTTACAAAGAAAAGGGCTCTTATGGGCGAAAATGAGAAGACTTTTGAAAATGCTACTAAAGGGTGGGCTGGCACTTTAAATGCTTATATCGGCGGTTTTGATGGTGATAGAACGTGGAATAAAGGTGATAAATTTTATACTCTAGTACATTATCAAGGACTGTACAAACAGTACAAAAAAGAGAAGCGTATAAAAGGTAAGCTGGAAAAGTTTACTACGCAGGAGCTAAAATCTGAGTTTAAAGACGCTAAATTTGATGTAGTAATACTTGATGAGAGCCACGCATTTTTAAGTGCGTATCCTAAGCTAGGTGTAATAGCTAAATTAACACAGCAGATAACTTATGATAAACCTATTATTTTATCTTCTGCTACACCTAATGCTCAGAGTTATGCACAGCTATTTCACCAGTTTAATATGAGTAAGTACAGCCCATTTGATAGCTTCCCTAACTTTTATAAATGGTTTAATAAGTATGGAATACCTGAAGTAGTATATACTGGACACGGGCAAGCTATTAAATACGATAAAGTAAAAGATGAAGTTTGGCAGATGGTTAAGCATCTATTCATTACTAAAACTAGAAAAGAATTAGGGTTTAAACACGAGCCAGAAGACATTATACATTGGGTAAAATTAAGTGAAGACACTTTAAATTTATATGATGAATGCGAAGCTACTGAGATGCTAGAAGTGGATGGTGAAGAAGTGCCACTTGATAGCTCTATGAAGTTGCGTACTACTCTACATCAAATAGAAAGTGGTGTGTATAAAAAAGTTGATGGGTCAAGTGGATTACTAAAGAATGCAGAAAAGATAGAAGCTATACTTAGAGATTTTGGAGATACTAAAGATTTAGTTATTATGTATCATTACCAAGCTGAACTTATCAAGCTACAAAAATACTTTAAAAATGCTTTACTACTGCAAGGTACTAGCTATGCTGAAGGTGTAGATTTAAGTGATTATCAACATCTAGTTATACTTAGTCAAGACTTTAGCACAGCAAAACATAGTCAAAGAAGAGCTAGACAAGCTAACAAAAATAGAAATAGTAGTATAAAGGTACACTTCTATTTAGTTAAAGGTGCTATTTCTGAGCAAGTTTATACAACCGTAAGCGTAAACAAAAAGAACTTTATAGATAAAATGTATCATAGGAGAAACAAACAATGACTATTATAGTAGAAATAAAGATGATAGGTACTGAATACGTAGGTCTCTATTTAGGTAAAGAAGTGACAAGAAGTAAAAATATAGTTAAAGTAACTGAGAAGCTACACAAATATATTAAAGGACAGAACTAATGATAAATATTATACATAAATTGAGAGCTACAAATTCAACAAAAGTAAAAGAAAGAATTTTAGAAGCTCACAAAAATGACAATGACTGGACTAACTATTTAATAGCTGTATATAATCCATATATTACCTATAACAAAACTGGCGATAAGAACAATGGAGAAGATGATTTACTTAACTTGAAACTATGTAGAAGTATTAGAGCAGGTGTCTCAGCTAAAACTATTAACAAAGTTTACGGCAAACAGATTATACCGCAGTTTGGTATGCAGAAAGCATTAGACTTTAAGAACTTTAAAAAGAAAGATAGGATTAATTTTCCTTGCGTAGCTTCTATCAAATATGATGGGTTTGGAACTGTGTGTGTAGTTGATGGTGATAAGCCTAAATTCTATACAAGTGGCGGACATCTGTTTGAGATGGAGAGTTCTATATTTGACAATATGGCTGAGGGAGCTTATATGTTTGAGCTACTAGGTAAAGGTGTTCAAGGTAAACTTGGAGATAGAGTTAAATGTGGAATACAAACAACTCTCAGAACTAATACAGCTAAAGGAGTTAAAAATACAGCTGAGTTTGATGTACGCATCTTTAACTATGTGCCATTAGATGATTTCTATAAAGGAAAGACTGATAAACCTTTTGAAGATAGATGGTATGCTATGTTTGATGATAACTTAGACTTAGATTTTGAGCTGGCTGATGTTACAGCAGATGGTAAACTATGTAATAGTATGGATGAGCTAACTGACTTCTATTACGCTACTTTAAATGATGGATGGGAAGGAATTGTAGTTACTCAACTTGACCACAAGTGGCACAGTGATGGTAAACGTACAGCAGGATTATTTAAACGTAAAGGCAGACAGACTGCTGATTTACTTTGTACAGACTGGAAAGCAGGACAAGGTAAAAATCAATACAGGATAGGTAGCTTAAAACTTGAAGACAAAGAAGGAAGAGTAGTTTGGGTAGCACCTAGAACAGATGCCGACAAAGAACGGGGAGCTTCATACTATTTAGATAACATCATAGAGATAGCTTATGAGCAGATACTTAAAGATGGAACATACGTACAGCCAGTTTTTATGACTGTAAGAACTGATAAAGCTAAAGGAGATTACCAATGATTGATGTAGCTATGATACTATTTACTATTATTAATATAGGTCTAGTATCATTATTTATCTACAATAAACGTGATGAAGAAGACTACATTAGTGAAGCTAATCCACTTAGAGAGTACGATAAAATTAAAGAAGCTGTAGAGTATAAAATTCAAGAAACTGTAGAGGATAAAATAGCTTCTTTACAGAGCCAATATAATATAAAAGCTACAGTTATTTTACTTGACACAGCCAGCTGGAAAATTGTTGTGGAAAATTCAAAAGATGACAATTATTTAACTTCTTGGTTAGGATGCGTGTTAGCTTTAGTTGCTACAGATGAGATTTTTATAGAGGTAGCGTAATGGGCTTCTCTATATTTATCTTTTTAGGTGGTGTAGCAGTCGGTTTACTTATAGTAGTTATTTTTTATGAAATGGCTAGACTTATAGATTTAGTGGGGTATAATACGGAAGATGAAATAAAAACACTTGAGGATGTTATAGAGTATGTAAGATACGAGCAGGACAGACTTAAAAACACATTTGGAAAAGGAGCTGAGTGGTTAATTATGGATAATAATAGCTTCTTTAAGATTTTATCTGCTACCCATACAGATAAAAATGGCACACTTACTTGTCTAGGCTTAAAGGTAGCCTTAGTAGGAAGTAAACAACAAATTATAGAGGTATTATAATGATAGAAAAATTTAGTAAATGGTTTGTGGCTACTCCTTTGCGTAGGGAGCTATTTGGTCTTATTGTTTCTTTAATAGCGATTACAGTTATTATACTTTCAACTGAGGGACTACAATAATGATTGATATTAACTCATTTTGCGATATTTATGAAGTTTCACATAATCTAGTTTATGTAACTAAGGGACAGAAACCTAGCATAGCTAAATTTTTTCATAAAGTCAGCGAAAGAGAGATGTACATAGATGATAAAGCTATAGCTAGACGTAAAAATTTTGGGTTAAAAGTGATAAATATTTCACGTGATAACTACTATAAGCTAACTGAAGAACATACAGATACGCAAATAGCTAAAATTCTATCTCATTATTCTGGCAGTAGTGTAGCTAGCTGGAGAATGTTTTTGCGAATTGCCCTATTTAGTTTTAGCTACCAAGAACACTCTGTTTTACAGTATGAAATAACAGATAAAATGTGGCAATTTTTTAGGTACTCTACGTTTTTAATTAGAGGGTTAGAGAGACAGCAAGCTCACAAAGAAAGAAGACTTAAATATCTGCATCCTAATAGAGATAACTATGAAGCTATCTATAAAGAGAGAGGATGCTCCAGATAATAAACCGCCAGTAAGAGGGATTGCGTAAAGCTCATCTTAACCCGACCGTGAAGACAGCTGAGGTAAGGAGGTCCTGTATTAATTATTTTTTTT
>Ga0256831_1000102_pt1 | contig 43139 bp, 65 predicted proteins | sample 132544metaG_FD_189087 | JGI IMG/M metagenome (GOLD analysis project Ga0256831, IMG submission 189087) | Hydrothermal vent microbial communities from Lau Basin, Pacific Ocean - 132-544 | ecosystem: Environmental > Aquatic > Marine > Hydrothermal vents | place: Pacific Ocean: Lau Basin | collected...
GGTATATATTTACATACTTCAAGGAAAGGGGTTATGATAGTAATTGTCAATATAAAAGTAAAATAATAATAATCGAGGGGGTCAAGGGATAAGGAGTATCCCCCTCGCCTCAGCGAGTCCCTCGCTAGTGATGTCGTCAGCGAGGGACTCGATAAGTGCTTTCAGTTCCCTCGCCGCAGGCGAGGGAGGCAAAACCCTCGCCGCGATGGCGGTGAGGGCACTCAAAACCTCGCTACCGTTCGCTCCGTCGATGTTGGTGGAGCGATAGCCAAATCCTCCATACGAGAACTCCGAAATATAGACAGACCATCCTTTCCCCGCCCCCTCGGGGATGGGCTCCGCCCATCCGCTCAAAGATGGGAGCTCAGCCCATTCCCACCGACGGGGGTCGGTGGGCGAAAATCTCGCCCACCACTTCACCGCCCCGCCCTCAGCGGGGCGAACGACCACCTCTACCCGCCATTCGGGGCGACGGGTGCGGTGGCAACGGCGACGGGGGGCGTCGTTGTCGCGGTCGAGGTCGGCGTATTTTTCCGACATCTTCATAGCCTCTTCGAAGAGGCGTTTTTCGTTAGCCATCGCTTTACCTCCTTTAGTTTTTTGAGGGGGCAGGGCTTCCGCCCCGCCCAACCTCAGGGGTATATATTGCTGTATCTCCAGACATAAATCTATGACAGCTATTAACAAGTTTTATATTGCATAATTCCTATTACGCAAATATGGGCGGGAACAGACCGGGCAGTTTGGCATCGGTTCCACCCTTTCTATTTTCCTCACATTTCGAGTTTTGACACATATATTTTCTTTTAAAGCCCTCGCAGAAAATAGCTACCCTCGACAAGGGGAGATTATGCACTTTACTTCGACCGAAAGTTATGTATAATAGGTAAACTTTTAGGTTAGAGATTTCAACCCTGACCTCTTAAAGCTTTAAGAAAATCCTCAAGCTTCTCGATGGGGGACCACACAACTATTTCCTCACCATCGAGTTCGTGAATGAGGTCCCACCGATGGGTAGTATAGAATTGCAGCAACTCCTCACGGGAAAGGGTAAGAATTTCCTTATCCTTTCGGGGTATGATGAAATATTCCTCTATCCGTTGTCCGCCGATGACTACCTTTTTTGTTCCAGTATCAAATGGGATAATGGTTGCGATTTTTACCAATTCGCCCTCTTCGGTGGACTTTATCCGAAGAAAACCAAGAGCGTCTTGGAGCTCCATAAGAAAGATTTTAATTGAGAGGAGCAAAATTTTTTAAGGGATATAAAAATCCTAAAGATAGAGGGGTTTAGGAGGAGGGAGAAAGTCCTCGATAAGCCCCTCCTCCCAAATTTCACCGAGTGTATCTAATACTTTTTCCAGGTATGATGTTTTTTCTACTAATATTTCGTTTTTGTTATTATTTTTTATTACCCCCAATTTTATTAGTCTTTTTATTTTGGGGTGCCCCCAAAACTGGGGGCTGGGCGAAATCAGTTTTATCTTTTCCATCTTTCTACCCCCCCCCTTTAATTTTTATTCCATGAGGAAAACAATTCTTTTATTAGCTTTGTGGGGAACAACTTTGTTAGCCGACATAAAACTAATTCTTCTATAAGAGGAGCAAATTTATTTATTTTTTCTCCTAACTTCTTTGGGGATTTATTGTATTCCGCTACCTTGATTTCTCCAATCTCTTTTCCATTCTCCTCCTCGCTCAATTCAGCAACAAGGTAGAGAATATCCTCCTTTCTCCTCTCCACTATTTCCAGTATTTCCTCTTCCCTTTTCGCTTCCTTCATTTCCGACACAATCCTCTTGGGCGGAATAGCTATCGTCAATCGGTATCCGTCCTCTCCATCCTCCTCATGAACGGGAGCGAACTTATACTCCTCGCCAGTGATGGCTTTTAACAGGTCGCACAAGATGTCTGCATACGCAAATGCCGCCGCTTTCAAAATTATCCTTTCCATTTTTAACCTCCTTAGGTTTTTATCACTTATGTTAGCACTATCTCCTGTTTCATCCTATGATTTTTATCACACCTTTAAGGATTTTTATTCTAATTCCTTGCAATTTTGGGTGATAAGGCAATTTTTAGTAATCCACTTTCTCCAAAGGGAGAGGAATTTTTCGGCGAAGTCTTCGGAGTATCCTATTTTTGCGATAAAAACCTTATTAGCAAGGTAATTGCCCCTCAGGGAAAACCTTGTAAGTTGGGCGAAAGCATGCGTATGGTTCCTGTATCCGAGAACCTCCCGATAGAGCCATTTCTTTTCTCTCCCTATCTTCTGGATTGCGAAATCAAGGAGATACTTCGCTGGGAGCATCTCGAAATCGTAGTTCCTCAATAGGTCCCTTTCGAAATCCCGCATCCTCCTTGTGGAAAAGAGCTCGGAAATTTTTTGCTCCAACTGAGAATAAGGCTTTTCTGGAAAATATCTCTGATTGTGAGGTAAAACAGGTAGCCTCCAAAAGGGATATACAGTTTGCGGAACCATCTTTTTTTCCTCCATAGCGAGATGCAACGGGTATGCTTGATAATCCAATAAATTCCCTTTTGGCAAAGATTTCAGGTAAGGCAAAAACTTCTTTATCGTCGTTGCTAATATGTAAAATCCCTCCTCCTGAGAGGATAAAAACCCCGCCGATAGTTTTTCACAATATGCGTATCCGTTTTCTGCTGGCTCCATTTTGCATATTTTCATCTCTTCACCTCCTTTTGATTTGTGTAGTAAATTCGAAAGCCTTGCGACAACGCATCCCGAATAATGCCCGCCATCTCCTCCTCGGAGAATTCCACATCCCCAAAGCGAAAGCCCCTCTCTCTCTTTTCGAAAACATACTGGGTAGGTATCACCCTATCCCCACACTGGACCTCCTTGTAAACCACTACATACCTAAAAGGAGCTTGGAGTTGCCTCCTGATTTCATCCATTTTTCTACCCTCCTATAAACTTTATGAGGAAAATAATACACACCTGCCTTAAAGGTTTACTATGATAAAATTTGACCAAAAAACGGAGGAGGTAAGAAAATGTTGGTAAACCTAACACCGCACCCCATCAAAATCTTCGCCGAGGGTGGAGAAGTCGAAGTAGTCCCCAGCGGGATAACAGTTAGACTAAACCCCGAGATGAAAGTTGTTGGTGGAATAAAACTCGCCCAAGACGGAAAGTCTATACATATCCCTATCGAGGAAGTGCGATATAAAGATTTAGTCTTTTTGAAAGCGGGGAAAGAAATCCCCGCTGAAGAGGCGGTAGAGGAGATAAGGAAAGGGCACGAAGTATGGGAGACGCTGTTTATCATAGTTCCCCAGCTGATAGCCCCCAAGGCGGAAGAGTTAGCCCAACTACTCGCCCCCTGCTTTATTGTCGCCCCAAATACAAACAGAGCCGTTCGGGACGAAAATGGTAGGATAATCGGGGTTAAATCGCTCCTGTTGCTCGCCAAGAAAATCTAAACTTCTCTTTCTTTTATTTCCCCATTAGGGTATCTAATAATTATTTTGGATACCCTAATGGAGTATCCATTATGTAGAACTTCCAATTCCAGCAATATATCTAAAGTTTTTATGTAATAGGATAGTTTAAGCTTCTTTGTATGTAGTGGATACTTTGACAAATAGTCTAAATCTTTCGTAATTCCGAAAGAGAGGAGGGGGTCGGCGTGGGTCCCAATCTCTTCCCTAATAACCTTTTTAAGGAGATAAAAATTTTCTATCATAAGCTTAATTATTGTATTTTTTCTACCTTAAGGGTGTCGTTCTTCCAAGTCCCTTTTTCGAAGTGGATAAGGTCGTATAGTTTGGGGGCATCCTTAAATGTGAGCTCCTGTTGTTTACTGATGTTTACAAGTTTCCAGTTTAGAGGGTTTACCGTTTTGTAAACATTCATCTTCACCAACCCAGATGGGGGAAGATTTCTTCGATACCTTACAGTTGTAATTACTTGTCTTATGCTAATTGGTTTTCCTTTCACGGTGAGGCATTCTATATCACACCCGCCAAGTTTTTTCACCAGCGAACAATATGCATCTAAGGGTAAATATGCTCGAAAGGTATTTAGGTCTGTATCTTTTGGGAACCACATAACATTCCTAAAGGTGGGGTTTTCCATATGCTTTTCCTTATCCCACCTGAGGGGAATAAAGAATACAAATAACCCCTCTCCATTCGGGGATGCATCTTTTATAAAGAAGATGTTTTTCTTTCCCGCTCCATCTTCGAGGTATAGATAGCCTTTCCTTACCATATCGGTATGGTATGTTATCCCACTCCCGCAGGTATTCTATGACTAAGAGTGTATAGATATAATAGAAGTGGGTAAAATAGAAGATAAAAAGTGGTTATTCAACCAACATCCTCAACTCCCTATACGAGGTTAAATCGATTACCACCGACCCGTCTCCCTCTATTACCTGTTGTTGAATTTGTCTCATTATTCGAGGTAGGTCGGTTTGGAAAGTTTTACCCGGATGAGGGAAATATACCCTTATCTTATCCCTATCGGTGTAAATGTCAAGCATTAGGGTTTTTCCCTCTTCGGTCTCTACAATTCTGGCGGACACCGAAGTAGCACTATCCACTGCCAAGGTTTCTTTCCTTGTCATAACAACAACTTTCATCGCACTACCTCCTTAGTTTATAGTCAAATATTATAGCTTAGCTCCAGAATACCCTTTCCCAATAGAGGGTGGCAGAATTCCTCCATTACCTCGAAAGGTGGAATTCTGGCACCTCATCCACTCTGCCAGTCTATCTACTCTGCCAGCCAACAGGTGTGGTGGCAGAGTATTATGTCAAGTTATATGGCAGAGTTTCCCTTTCGGTGCCTTAATTCAAATATCATTACCTATTTTTAGGGTGGCAGAGTAAATAACATTCTTCAACCTTTAGGGGGACAAACTCTGCCAATCCATCCACTCTGCCAGCCAACAGATAGGCTGGCAGAGTTTTATGTCAAGTTATTTAAACCAAGGGGTAGATTTCGAGAGGAAATCAAATTTCACTTAGTTTTAGGTGATGTATATACCAAACATAATTTTTCAAAGCACCAGAGTGGCAGAGTTAACTCTGCCACCATTACCATAACTTGACATTCGATAGGACTGGCAAACTCTGCCACCACTCTGCCAGCTCTGCCAGCTTTCCGAGCTTACTCTCCCAAGGGTTTCCTTATATCGAATATAAATTTCATTAGATATAAATTTCATTAGATATTTTCGGAAATATAAGAGTCCCAAGGGTTTGCGGGGTGGCAGAGTTGGCAGAGTTGGCAGAGTGGGTTCGTATATGCTATATAGTTTTTCGAAATCAGATTTGCAAAAAGCAAGTATCATTCCGAAAAAAATAAACATACATACTCGCAAGCTCTGCCACTCTGCCAGAAGACCCCCAAAATCACGCAAACCCTTGATAGAGTAAGGCGAGCGAGGTGGCAGAGTGCACTCTGCCACTCTGCCATGGCAGAGTCAGATGTCAAGTTATGGGGCGGATAAGCTTCCATCCCCAGCGAGGTTAAGAATAGAATTTGAGTAAACGCCTACAATTTACTAAATAACAATTGAACCAGCTCTTCGTTTCTACCCTAAAAGTGAATAACTTGACATAAGGCTCTGCCACCCCGTCTGTTGCTGGCAGAGTGGATAGGCTGACAGAGTTTGCTCCCTTTAAAGTGAGAGGAATGCTATTTGCTCTGCCACCCCGAAAAAAGGTAATGCTATTTGAATTAGAGCACAAAAAGGGAAACCCTGCCATATAACTTGACATAATACTCTGCCACCCTATCTATTGGCTGGCAGAGTGGATAGGGCGGCAGAGTTTATTTCCCCCTAAAGGTGGTGAATGCTATTTGCTCCGCCACCCAAAAATAGGTAATGATATTTGAATTGGGTCCCTTTTTTGGGGACTCTATTACAAAACTTGACATAATACTCTGCCAGCTGGCAGAGTGGATAGGGTTGACAGAGTGGAAGAGTAGAAGAAAGGGTCAAAAGTTTAAGCCGTCGGGGAAGTTGTAGCTATCGTGTCCGTCGTCATCGCCCCCCGTTAAGTTTTTCAAAACTTCGTTGAAAATCCTTGTGGGGGCATAGGCGATAGATACAGAAGCCCATCCTGCGGAACGAACACGGGTGGAAGAGTGGAACCCTCCCCCGTGTTCTTGGAAGAGTTCACCCAACGCCTTTAGGGTGGGGATTTCGATATTGTTCTCTGCCAGCACTTGGAGGAACTGGCGTCTGAAAGCTATATGCATATCGAAGCTATCCTTGGGCTCGTAAACCGCAATCGGAATAGTTGGGTCAGTTTTCCGAGCAACCTCTATGAGCTCACTTATACATACATCTTTTGATAAAAGTCTTTTCCACTCTTCTTTCCCGAGCCCCTCGCGAATGACCTCCCCGAGGTATTTGATAGTGATACGGGCTATATCTTCCACGGCTACCTGTTCGTTATCTAACTCCTCCATTTCCGCAACTTCTTCCGCCTCGAGGGATACCCATTCGGGGACACTTCCCAAGTAGGTGCTATACAGGTGTTCGAGGATTTTTTCCCCGAGCTCTTGAAAGCTCCCAGCTTCCTTTATGAGGTTGAGGTTCTCCTTTAGGAATAGGTAGGTTGCATACCCAATCCACGGGAGGTATTCGGATATACCCTGTAGGAACATAGAAAACCCTTTTTTAGTCTCCTTGTCTTTTACCGCCGCCGATTGGGGATACTCGATAACGAATATCCTCTTTCGGAGGGGTGGGTCCAATAGAGGCGACCTATTTGCGGTGAAGATAATCGGAGCTAATGCGAGTTCCTCTATGTATTGGTAATTGCGGTGGGTTCGTCTCGCAACTATGGTTCCCCAAACCCTTTTGAGTTCCTCCACTATTTCGTATTCCCTGCTATCGGTTCGTGCTCCCGACGGAAAGAGGGAGGCTGCCTCGTCTACTACCAAGGGGAGGGTGGTTTTCGATATAGCCCTTGCCAAACGGGCGGGTGTTGAAATCGATGATGGACCCACAACCTCTTCCTCTTCGCCAAAGAATGCCCGGGCGAGTCTGGCATCCTGAGTCTTTCCAGTATCCTTGATGCCAACGACAAACAACCACCTAAAGGGGTCGTTGGAGAGCTTCTTCCTGATAAAGTAGAAAGGAGCTGTTATATGGAACTTTATAACCGTAGCGAGTTCCCGCATCTTTTCCCGTCCCCAGACTTCTACATAAGCGGTCAGATAGTTAAGTGCCTTTTTAACCATTTCGGGGTCAAAGTCGTTTTGCTCGAAAAATGGAAGATTGGCTATCAGTTCTCCGTTGCTGGATAGGAAAAATCCCTTATTTCTGGGGCTTTCCTTTACCTCGACCATTTGCTTATCCTCCAGAGTGGTTATTAACGACGCTAAATAAGGTTCGAGCTTGTTTCTATCTACCGCGTGCAGACCCGCTCCGCGGAGGGCTGACGCAATTTCCGCGGCTGTTCCCTCGAATGTAAACCTCTTCCCCGACTTGCTTTCAAATTCGACCTCAAAATACCTTAGCTGGGTATCGGGTTCATACTTTACAACCGCTTTAGTAAGGTATGCGTTCACTATCTTTTTCCCGAACTTAAACTCGCCATCTTTGGTTTTCTTCCATTCGATGATGACTTTCTTTTTGGCGAGATTGGCTACCCCTGCGGGCGGGTCTTCCTGCAATAGAACGAAAACCGATAACCCCTTTTCGCGGGGGATACCGAGTATTTCCTGTAGGGTGGAAAGAATGTTGTATTTCCCTTTTTCGGTGATTATTCCCTCTTCTATCAGACTATCGAGTTCCTCCTCTAAGCCTGTTATCCCTTTTATTTCCTCTCCCGCCAGTCCCCGCTGATAGGTATAGTGAACTTGATATACCCTTTGCCCCTCTTCCTCGTCTCCAGCGATAGAGGCGATACGGGCGACTATATCCTTAGCGGTCTCCTCTTCTATCCCGCTTTTGAATAGGGTCCCCGCGAGGTAAACAGATAGGTAGTGTCGGTGTCCCTCCTGCCAAACGGGGACAAACAACTCCACCAATTTTTGGATTTCCACCTCGGGGAGTCTTCTCCACCTTTGGGGGATAAATACCTCTTTTTTATCTTCCTCTTTGGGGGTAGGTTTCCTTTTAGGGAGCACCTTTAGGAGTTTTTGTTTCAACTCTTTCGGGATAGAGGGGAGCTTTTCTACATCGTTGAGGACCTTGTATAGCACCTCCCCTCCCTCTTCGGCGGGGAGACGGGAGGGGGGTATAACTACCAGCGACCCATCATTCCGAATATCGAAGCCTGCATTCTGCACGGTGGTGGTAGACAGGTCGGGGTCGTAAGCGAAGTATAGGTGCAATCCACCAGAGGGGGTTTTTGTGGTAAGCGTAGAGGAGATAAGGTTTTTTAGCTCCTCTTTCGATATACCAGTTTGGGAGGTAAATTTCTCTATATCGTCTATATCGATAACGGTAATTTGAGAAGTCCGACCACAGATAACCCCGATGGCGGTTGCCCTTTGTTCCTTTTTTAGGTCTCTTGTTTCCTCTCCTAATTTCCCAAATTTCTTTACAAGGGTTTTATTTGCTACCGCCTCTTCCCATATCCTCTCCAGTTCCTCAGGGGTTGGTTTTCTGCTTGTCAATACCCGCCAAGGGACGAGGGGTTTTTTGTTAAACTTCCCGTCCCTCAGGCGGGAAATATGCATAGGTATAGAAACCCACCCAAGGTGGGATAGGAGTTCTAACGCATACTCCTTGTATTGGTCGAAAGTCCAAAAATCTACACCAAGAGACTTGACTTCTTTATTGATTTCATTAATAATATTTGTTAGCATCGCTTCCCTCCTCTTTGGGTTTCCCCGCCCGTTTTGCCCCCTCCGCGGGGCATAAAACTATATTCTTTCCCACCAAAAGGGTTCCACTCTCCCATTCGCCTCCACATAGTGGAAAATTTTTTCCACTAATTCTTTGGGGTAGTAGGACCTCCTACCTATCTTTACAGGGGATGGAAATAATCCTTTTTTAATCCACTCGTATAAGGTCGACCTGTTAATTCCGACCGCTTTAGCGGTCGCTTCGAATGTTAAATATTTCTTTCGAATTTCCAGTCTGCTAAGCATCATAACTTTATAGTAATAAATGAGGGGGGAGATGTGAAAATATGACAATAACCATATTAACAAAGACTAAGGTGTGTAAATATAAAAGGTCTACCTAAAGATAAGGGGATTTTGTTGAAAGATGTATTGGAGGAAAAGGTGGACGAGAAGTATTACATCGACAAAGATGTTTATCTTTTCGATACTTGTAAAGGATATTTATGTAAAGTAGCTGGGGAATTAGTCATAAGAGGAAACGACCAAGTAAGGCAGGTGAATAGCCCATTAGGGGAAAGCCCGGCACTAACGACTATGATGGGCGGTTATAGACAACCAAAGGTTGTTGTGGATAGAGAAAAGGCTTTGTGTTTAACAGCTACATACTATAAGGGAGCTTCCGTTCAAGATTACTTCGAAAAACATAGACGACAAATAATTTTCGAGGTGGGTGAAAGTAGTGTTAGGGCAAGAAAGTTAACACCTTTAGAGTGTGAACGGTTGCAGACCTTTCCAGATGGATATACGGAGTTGGGTTTGTTTGGAGGGAAAGTTAAGCGACTTTCCGATACACAAAGGTATCGATTGCTCGGTAATGCTTTTACCGTTGATGTCGTTGCTTGGATTTTTAGCAATCTAAAGGAGGGGGTAGGGGGTAGTTAAGGATATGGAAAATGGTTAAGGTAATCTATCGTTTTTCTCTTCTGGTTATCTGGTTATTTCTTTTTGTAAGATTATAGGTTCATGGGAAACCTAATGACATTAAGAGATTATTTAGAGGACTTAACATTATCAGCATGGGTCGGGGGACACAAAGCGATATTGAAGAAACTCCCAGAGGAGAAATTAGAAACACCAATAATAAAACCTGAGGAAGCGGAACTATTAAAAAAGTTGGGAAAGCAACTTTTCGCAATTATGCGTGAGGCATTTAAGCGAACTCCATATACAAAAGCAAAAATCGGGGATATAACCCGTGTAATAATTAACGACTTAGATTATCCTTGGGAGGAGATAAAAGAAGACAATCAGGAAATATTTTACCTCGATACACCCACGAAGAGGATAGTAATAACTCCTGAAGATGAAGAAATGCTGGATATATCGATAGGTTCCCAAGTTTTGGAAAAATGGAAAGAAGAACTATCGAATTTAAATGACTTGCTTAACTCTATAAGGATGGAGGCAATCATAGATACGATAATGGAGGAATTCCCGTTAACCAAGGAAGAAAAAAGAAAAGTGAAAGCCATAAAAGAAATAATGAAAAGGATACAGCAGGGGGTAATATACAGGGTTGCCAGATTAATAGGTAGGAAAAATTTAACCATTATTCCTAAGCTCGCTGTAGAAGAAGCGAAAATCTATAATACGATGACATCGGATGATGAAATAGCCAAGATGTTAATAAAAACAATAGGGAAAGAAATGGAAAAGGAATGGATGAAGGCTATGATGGATGACTGGCTGAAAGAGCTTGAAAAGGGAGAGGGAGCAGAAGAGAAAGAATAAATTGCTTTCTCTTTTATAATTCCTCTTTATGGGAATAGAACAATATGTGGATATTTACTATATAGGTAAGGATAAGATTAAAGTGGGTCATTTTTATACCGAGAGAATAGGGAAAATAATTAGGACAAATAGGTTAAATATAGTTTTTAATTCGCATAAAGAGGCTAAATCGGTATTCGAGACTATAAAACAAGCAATAAAAAATCTGACACTTGATAGTTCAGTAGTTTTATTCCAGAACGAGTATGTATTAATATCGCTACCATTATCCGCAATATGGGAATATAACTGGGTCTATACTACGGATAGTGCCCTTTTATTTTCGACTGAGGAGGAGGCGGGGCAATTTTTTCAGCAACTAAAAGAAAAAATAGCCTCCTTGAAAGTTAGGGATGTAATAGGGGTAATAGGAGGAAAAGCAACATCCCAAGCTACAGCAACGGAGACGGGAAGTGTATCGGTAAAAAAAGTTAAGTTTAATATCTTACAGGACAATATTGTCAAGTATATTCCAGCCATTAATCCAAACCAAATTCAAGTATTTAAAATTATTCAGGGACAAGAAGAGTTAGTGGATTATGACATCGGAGTTTTAAACCCTGCACTTTCAAAGTATGCTATTGTCCTGCCGAATGGGGCGGTGTCTGAGCGAAATACGGATGTCCTTGAGACCACCCCAATAGAGGGGAAACAAAATCTGTATGAAGCCAACCTCGATATTACAAAATATGAAGATATAACACAAATATATGTAGCTATATAAGGAGGGTATATAATGGCGATATTGCCTTATTGGATTGAAGAAAAGCTGAATAAAACCTATTCGGTGTGGACGAAAGTATCGGTTCCTGCCGGGGGAACTAAGAAGATTTATGTAATCCACCAAGAGGGATATACCCCGAACGGGGATGCGGTTTTCGAGTTTTTCGATGACTTTAATGGGGATAGCCTTGATACGACTAAATGGAAAGTGGAGCAGGGGGTAGCACCGAAACCGCAAAATGGATACCTGACATGGAATGGTGCCTGTTTTGTGGTTTCCCAAAAAGAATTCCCTACACCAGCAAAAAACAACCTCGCATTCGAAGCTCTCTGGGTGGATGTTGCCAACATAGCCTACCAGATGTTCGGAACATGGAGACTTACGAAAGATTGCGACCAGAAAGAATGGCACGATGGAAGAATTTATACTGGTAATGGTTCCACTTGGACTTGCACTTACAAGGACGGGAACTGTGGATACCACTACACCTATTCGCCTCAATTACAGGACGGGATAGTCCAAATTCACTATTTACAGAAAAAGGCTTATCTTAGTGTGAACGGACAATACGGATGGAATGGGGTAGGAACCAGAGCTATAGCTACTGGAGCAGAATTGGGTATATATCTTAGGAACGACTATAGACAACCCAACCAAAATAATAGAATAGATTGGATTAGGGTAAGAAAATTAACTGCATCAGAAGTAAATATCACATATAAACAAATAGATGGTAAAACCTACGAGGTATCTATAGAAAATAGAGGACCTGAAGATTTAGTAGATTTCCAGATAGAGTTAGATGGAGCCCAGATAGGTGGAATAACAAGCAGAACCGATAGCCTGCTTATAACGGATACCCTTGCCCGCATACTTTTCGCCGATGAACTCGGAGAGGTATATACAATACAGAACAACCAACTGGTAAAGGTAGCCGATAGTATAGAAGCACTTACAGAGGAGCTGATAAACGAATATGGCATTATAAGTGTAGCGAATGTATCAAAGCGATTACTTTCCCAACTTGGAACAGCGGTAAAAGTATTAGTATACTCCCAAACATCACAAAACCCCAAAGTGGTAGTAAAAATTGACCCTTACCCTCAAGTAGTTGCTACTAGAGACCCGATAACTCTAACAAAGGAATGCGAAATAGACTATGTGGAGATACTAACGAGCGGAGGCGGGGAAATAAGACTATTGGTATCACCTGACGGAGAAACTTGGTATAACTTCGATGATAGGTCGTGGTATAAGGTTGGTAAAAAAACGCTTGAAGAGATAGTTAAGGACACCGACTTTGTGTGGACGAATGGAGTTTCCTCTACAAGGATTGAAAGGAACCTGTTAACTAAGTGGATAGAAGATGTGAAAAGTGAAAAAATATATTTAGCTATAGCATTCGATGGGAATATCAATATAGATGGCGTAAGGCAACAGGTGCAGTGTATGGAAAAGAATATCCTCGATAAGGAAAGCGAAATAGAAACATTACCATTTGCGGTAAGGGTAAAATTCTTGAAAAAAGGGAAATATTTAGTAGTGGTTATTTAAATAACCCTCCAATAACCATCCTTGGTTTTCCTATACATTTCTATTTCATATTCGAACCGATTGCAGGCTATGCTATAGTTGGGGTCTCCATTTATATATTTGCGTAAAGCGGTATGGTTATTTTCCGTGGGGTGTCGGGCTACCTTGAATACATGACATCTTGATGTAAGAGCATATTCAATCATCTTTTTACGCCAATAGGGGTCTTGTTCTTTTTTTGATAGGGCTTCTATTAACTGGTTTTTTACATCGTCCAATTCTTTTAGTTTATTCGCGTATTCCTCCAATACATCGTATGGTATTTTGGTTCTTCCCTCCCATTTGTTTAGGAAATCCTCTACCAACTCCCTTATTTTAGGGGTTGGTTTAATGAAAACCAACTTCCAAGGTGGATGCTTCGTAGGTCCATCGATAACTACTTCATACATAACACAAATATCATTAACACATGCCCCTTAATTGCATATGACACACACCATAATAACAATAAGGAAAATAATGGTTTTATGGCGAACAATAAAAGATTGGGAAAGAAGTTTGAGGAGCGGGTGGCAAAAAAAATAGCGGAGATTTGGGGGGTTCCTGAAAGATGTATAACTCGAACGGTAGCATCTGGAACATACGCTCATGATTATGGGGACATCCAGTTTAGGTGTGGTATAGAATTAAACCCGCCTTTGGTAGTGGAGTGTAAAAGGGACACATCCCTACATTTGGAGACGCTATTCAATAGGATACCCCCGAAGTGGATTACCCAGCTGGAGGATGAACTTAGAAAGGCGGAAGAAAAGACGGGGAAGATACATAACGGGGTTATAGTATGGGGGAAGCCGAGGTTCCCCATATGGGTTATAACGAACTTCCACTTTTTCGAACAGGGATTAGGCTATGTGATAGAGGGTAAACCCCACATAAAGACGAAAGAGGGTTTTTACATGTTCCAAATAGAGGACTTCTTTTCGGAGATAAAACCGAAAAGGATAAAGGAAGATATTATTCAAAAGGGTTAACCTTTATGTCTGTGGAAAGGAATTGTGCTTCACCCTCAAGGGATAACGGGGAAATGGAATAAAACTTAACTAACCAAGGATAATTAAAAGGTAGGCTATCGCTTACTCCGAGAGGAATATCAACATAAGGAGTTTTGAGGTAATTACAGTGGGCACAGTCTGAGGCTTTGCTTTCTATATCACATATGGAGAAATTAAAGCGTCTATCGAATTCTTTTTCCATTTTCTTTTCGATAACATAAAATAATTTACGTGGTAGTCCTGTATAGAACGCATATCCGCCAGCACAATCAGCACACCATGCTTGGGGACCCAATCTCCATACGGGAATTCGGAAAAGAAAAAATCTTCCTACGACGATTTCAGTATCGTATGGCAAAGATGGTGTTTTGCCAACCACATAACCATCGAAGTTCGGGGCAATAAAATCCTCAGGGGGAACGCATATACCAATAGGACCATATGCATCCATAAGCCCGAAATTAGCTTCTATGGTAAATGTTATGGGGACTGACCCCTCAGGGCAACTCGCATTACCAGTCCCAGTATATCTACCAGTTCTTATCAGGGTGCCTATAAAATCTCTTGTTGTTTCATCGTATTGGATATTCCATAAATAGGCATCTATACCATCAAATGCCGTAGTAATTGAATAACGAACTTCTGAGGAATTTTCATCTTGAGGTAAAGGTGCATATACAACAGTATAGGTTGATGGCACGGAGAAGAACCCTATAGCTTGGGGGAATATCTTGGAAAATGCCTCTAATATAGCTGGGGCTATTCGCTCAGCCCATATCCACCCGCAGAATTTACCATTTTCATCATATGCTTGGGTTAGGCACTCTGGTTTCCCGTTTACTGTTATCGTAGCTCTTGAAAACCTTAAACTAAGAGCTTTGGGGTAAGCCATAATACTTCTATTATGAGAGATGAACTGAATATTATGACTATTCGTTCTATAGCAATAGGTAATTGCAGGATATCCGATGCTGATGGGGTGCAGGTAAATACGATATTGGAAAGTGATGTAGTCGGGTTCCCAATAGGAGAAATAGAAGAACTTGAAGAATTCCCAGATAGTTTGCTGTGTTCCATGATAAGGGCATTAGTAAAAAAGATGCCTCCTTATACTGGAGAGAGTAAGGTCATTCCTATACCCAATATCGGGACCATAGACCCATGCGGTTGGGAGTTCGATAATCCATTAGATGTTGATACAGCTAAAAAGCTTGTTGAAGAAATAAATAATGTTATTGCGAGAAGAGATAAAAGCGTTAAGTGGGTGTGGGCTATAGCGAAGTATGTTGCAGCTTTTTACTTAGTTAAACACATAGTTATCCCATATATGGCTGTATATGATGCGAGAGGTGCATTCCTATTATCGATTGGTTGGATTGGAATAACAGAGGAAATAAAAAATTTGGTAAATAGCATAATAGGGTGGATTGAAAAAAGCAGTGAATTGCCAAATCCTTTAGAAAGTTTCCAGATAAGGGCTTTGGTTAAATCTGTTAACAGGAGGAAGATATATAACATATTTTTCAAAGTAAAACCGCAAAGTGGACTATCGAAATTTAGGAGGAACCTCGAAGATATTTTAGAGCACATAGGGTGGGATGAATATAAAGGTTATACCTCAGTAGCAGCGATAATCAAAAACAATAATATGTTTATCTCTATAAGAGATGCACTAATAGCATTATATTGTGGTGGGGGAGGAGTAATAGGGAAAATCGTGCCTCTAAATGAGATACTTAGAAAAAGAAAAATAAGATTATTAGAACCCATTGAACTTGAACTTGGAGAACCAGTTTAGGGCATCAATAGTAATACTATTAACTATTGATGGAAAAGTTAATTCGAAACATTTTTACCTCATACGCAGAATGGGTTAATGAGATAATCGGGTTTGATATATCGAATATCGATAGTATATTGCGTGGAAAGGGAGAAGAATACCAGACCGTAGAGGAAGAAATAGAGGATGATTTCACCTCCCGATTTTCTATAAAACCTACTGATGCTTTGGATGTGGAAAACTTCATAAAAAAGGATAGGTTAACTGTAAAACCACAAAATGTAGTTGCTGGATTAAAAGAGGAAATAGAATTTTTAAGTTCCCAAGATTTAGAATATGGACTGGTATGGGTGAAACTAAAAGTAAAAGATAAACAAATAATGTTTCCAGTGGGAGGGGGGATAGAAAATGCAACTGGTGCAGTAATATTGTTTTCTTCTACATCTGAGGGGGTTTTAAAAACTGGAAGCTTAGGCAAGGATTTGATAGAGCAAATCCTTGGCATAGAAGTGTTAGATGATTTGGAGATGGATACACCCCCAGAAACAGTGGCGTTTTTTAGATTGCCCGAATTAGATTGGGTTTATTTTCACGATATAGTTTCAGTTATAAGTGATTTACCGAACTACTGTTCCCTCTATATCTTAGAGGGATTAAATAGGGGTGAAGTGGTAAAGTTAAAAGCAGCTTTAGTGTTGGTGCTTGGAGTCTCTGTTAGTGAATTGGAAGAGAAACTATTAGATATAGCAGAGTTCGTAGTGGAAAATCAGGAAAAATATGAAAGGACATTTAAGTTTTTTAAGACTTTGAAAAATTGGATAGAAAAGGTTAGAAGAATATTTCCTACAGACGAAGTTGCATATATTGCAGCTGCAGCTGCTGGTTATATAGACATATCGATTGAACCACAACAGGATTTTGATTTTTCGGTTGGTGATGAAAAAAAAGTTTGGTTTAGGTATAGAAGACCTGATATATGCTGTGATATAGCTTTAGTGAAAGCATTTACAACATCCGATGGAATTAATTTATGCAATAAGGCAGTTCCTCTATTGGATATGGCATGTTATTTATGCACTCATGCTGGGATGCCTGCTACCAATTATAAAATGGTTAAGGGGTAGAGTGATGGGGTACTTACGTGGTGGAAAAGCAAAGATAAAGGTAAATTCCATAGTAAATAAAAAGATTTTTAGCGAACTCGGAGAGGAGTTGGATTTAATAGCAACGCCAAGTGGTAAAACCATAGTAAAAGATAAAAACGGCATAGTAATACGGGAATGGGATAGGCTTATTGTTCCCCTATCTGGGGTTGGGGTTAATCATGCTTATGGCGAATGTTTTTACACAAACGAGTTTTTCGATGCAGATAACGGAGTATGGCTATCGATTTTCCCATCGGTTGATGCCATCGATAGGTATATAAATAGTGGAAAAGCGATATATAAGAAGTGGTTAAATAATAAGGATTTAGCGAAAACACTGCTGGAAAGTGTTTTGTATAGTAAAAACATCAGTTGGTTGGGCTTGTTTAACTTAACCGATGAGGATAAGAAGAGGATAATTACACACGGGGCTGGGTATCTAATCTGGAGTGGGTTTTACCACGATACATCAGTTAGTTGTAGGGGATATGACTTTCTTGCGGACCCTCTGTTTGGTAATATCGAATTTACTTTCGCTGAAGATATTATATTGACTGCTAATAATGGTATCGCATTCTATGCAGGAAAGAAAAGTTTAAGAAATATAGTCAAAGCTATAAGCTTAGGGATTAAAGACGATAGCGGTAGATATTATGTAGCCGATATTGTAGATGGGCTTACACCAGTATTCCGTAGAAGTGAAAATGATAAGCCTAAATATTTGGCTATAGACCTTTCGGCTCCAGTGAAAATCTACTTTAGTGTGGAAAACATCCAACAAGAAATAAAGGGGAGATTTGTAAAGGTTAATGGAGATGCAATAATACCGAAATATAGCAAATTAGAAGTGTATGGCAAATTAGATGTATATGGAAGCTCAAAGCTAAGATTTCGATATTATGGAGGCGGGTATTATGTGATACCTGACATATTGGAGAAAATGAAAGATTTACACAACTTAATGATTTTAAATAAAATATATAGAGCCTGCTATGATAGGGTAAAATCTGTGGTTGGTGAATACGCGGACCGCTGCATCGAAGTGGATGATGAGATACTAAATCCTGTAGTTAAAGTGGATGAAACAACGGCGTATGTGAGATGGAATAATTTTAACTGGTGGGAAGATGTTGATGATTTAGTGGTTTCAGATTTACCTACATATTTACAACTAAATGTTGGCAATATAACCTCGAACTGGAGAAAAATCTTTGCGTCTCAAATACCAATCAAAAGGGTAAGAGTTCGAAAAGCTGATGGTAAAGCGTTGGTGGGGAATATTGAAGAGGTTATATTAGATGACTAATGACTACTAAGAAGAAAAAAACCGAAAATAGAGAAATACCACCGATTTATTCAACTGCTTTTTGGCTTTATCGCTCCGCTGACTTTTTATATCTTGAAGCATTAGGGATAACCTTTGCGGGGTTGAAGAAACTTTTAGAAGACCAAAAGTTTAAGGATGAGGCTTCTTTATTTCTGTTTTCTACAGAGCTATTGAATAAATTTAGAAACATAGATAAACACTCAGAGATAAAAACCCTTATCGAGAAATATAGACATTTACCGCATAGTTATCCATCTTGGAAAAAAGCTATAGATGATATTTTAAGGTTGATACCGAACGATGCAGAAACGGTATATGGAGACATAAAAGAGATAGTAATTTCTATGCTTAGGAATCATATCCATCCTGTCCTTATCTTATCGGTAATAAAAGAGTTAACGGAGAAGAGGAACCCGCTTACCGATATAGATGGCTTTCTGCTATTGAAAAAGGAATTTCCGTATATGAGAATACCAAAAACACTGGCAATAGAATACATCCTGAGGAAACAGGAGGAGAGTTGATGCTGAAACTAATCCCGACAGATGGGGGTAAAGCTGACATACCGAGAGAGGTATATGAGTTTATAACCCCTCGAAAGATTTTAAATGTAAATGCGAAATCGGAAAAGTGGGGACACAATTTTATCGTGGAATTCCCAGAAAAAGCCATAGTTGGTGTTGATGGTGTTATTTCGTTTATAACGGATAACGGAAAAGCGGAATTAAAAGATTGGGTCCTATTCGGTTGGATTAAGAAGCTGATAGAGCGGTATTCGGATAATACGGAGTTATTGTCGGTGCTGCTATCTGGTGCGATAGCTACTTGGATACTACAGCAGGGGGATATGGAGGTAGCTCAAAAAACATCCCAACGCATAGAGGCTTTTATCAAATCTACAATAACCTTTTAATGGAAAAGGTGTTTCCGCCGAGACCGAATAGGTTATTAGTATTCGAAGTATGGAGGAAAGAAAAGGATAAAAAAATATTGGAAACAACAGCCGTATTCTTTCTTACCACAAAGAATATAGAAGAAGTAATTTTGAGATGGCTAACAACTATAGTTAGTGGTAGGAAGCAGGCGGGGGTATTATTGAAATTTATAAAGGAAAGGAAAGGAGGGAAATATCCCCTTGGGGATGGTAGATACATAAAGTGGTATCAACTGCGATAACATTAAAAGCTATGAGGAATAGAAAGCTAAGCGACTATGGATATGTGGTAAGAGGTCAAGTAGCAACATATAGTGTTCCTATTTCACCGATAGCTGGGATACCGAATGCAGCATGTGCTTCCCCATGTGGTAGCCAAGGGAAAAGCGAAAAGGGGACGGATTTCATCGAGTTTTGTAAAAGGCATAAGTGTGGATGCCTAATAGCAGCAGGAGTAATAGCCTATTTGCTGTTAGGTAGATAATTCCCAAATAATCAGGTATAACCTTACTGGGACATCGTTCTTATTAGTTATTGTTAATTCTCCAGTTTCCCCTTTTGGTGTGCCTATTTTTATTGTTCCGAAAAAGTCCTTTAGGTCTACAATAGTTTCAGCTCCAGCTTTCAGGGAAACATCAAACTTCGCATGAACGAGAGGGGATATTTGCACCAACCCCTGAAAGGTGGTTATGTATTTACCTTGTGGTTGGATAATGATTTCACTACCAGTGAGTTTACCGAAAAAATAAGGTGCTTCGACGACGAAAGGAGCGGAATTAATCCCGTTAACGAGAACATAGGTTGGTTCTTTCTGTGTTATATCCTTTATGAAAACTGGGGCAATTTGTGTCCTCGAAAAGGAAGTGATTTTTTCTATTTCTCTACCCATAATCTTTTATTATGAAAGACCGTTTTTCTTATAGGTGCCCCTGTTGCGGTGCATACTATACCCATACCAAAAATGGAATAACCAACCAAATACGAAAGGCAAAAAAGAAAGGAGTATTCCTAACGGAGGATGAGTTAAAGGACCTACCCGTAGAGAGACCCGTATTCGATTTGCTCGACCCGGGAAAAGACCCTATGGTAATCTGGCAACGGGGGCGTGCTGTGCTCGGTAAATTTACTTGGACTGAAGCATATCTACATCTCCCCCAATATGAAATGCCGTTCTTTTTAAGGAAGTTGGGGGAGCTTTACAACCAAGCGTTTAAAATATTAAAATGCATTTCAAAATTTGAGGAGGTCAAAAAATGAAAGACGGAATGATACCCGAAGACCTACTAAACGAAATAGATAATGCTAAATCGGTTAAAAAGGTAAATGAGAAAATTATTGAAAGTGTGTACAAGGAAGCGGTAAAACGCGACGAGAACTTATCAACTCTAAAAATAAAGATATGGTTGCTATCGAGAAAAGGGGATTGGGTTGAGGCTGGAACATGGGCTTTTAGCCTCGATAAGTTGGAAAATATAGCCGATTTTATTAGGGACATAGTTCTCCCGAATATAGAAAACATAGAGGAATATGTGATAAGGGGACAGATAGTAGTTAGGTTCAAAGTTATAGACGAGGCAACAGGGGATGTAAAACTGCAAAATACCATACAAATAGCGGTTCCAAAGGAGTTCCTAAAGGAGAAAAAAGAGGAAAAAATAGAAGAGGTTAAGGAAAAAGTTGAAAGTAGCATATGGGAGGGGTTGGAAAAGTTTATAGAGCTCAATAAACAAGTTTTGGATACAGCAATAAAAGCCAAGGAAATCGAAAAAGAAAGTCTGTTAAGTATTTTTCAGCAACAGCTACAGCTTATAAACCAAAAGATGCAGGAGCTACAAGAAAAGCTCCTAAAGGGAGAGCTAAAAGGGGACGATAAGGCTCTGGCTATGGCTATGGCATTTATCCAGCAACTACAGCAACTGAGGGATGAATATGAAAGAAAAATTTTTGAGTTGATGAGTAAGCAGATGGAAATGCAGCAAAAAATACAGGAAGAGAAGCTAAAACACGAGCTTGAATTACAAAAAATTAAATCGGAGGAGACTATTCGGGTGCTGTTAGAAAAATTAGAGGAGTTAAAACCGAAAAAACAAGATGATGAAGCCACAAAGATAACATACCAACTGCTAAACAGGTTAGTGGAAATAGTTCTCCAAAAAGCCGTAAAGGAAGACCCTCTTAGGGAAGTTAAAGAAATAGCAGCCCTGATAAAGGAGCTAAAGGATAAAGATACTGGAGAGGATATAAAAGAGGAGCTTTCCCATACTGTTATCGAATTAACCAAAAAGAAACTTGCAGAGGACCCACTTCAAGACCTCGCAACTAAGTTGAAAATACTTAAAGAGGTTTACCAGACCCTTGAGGGTGATAAAGAAAAGGTTAAAGAAGAGCTTAAAAGGGAGATAGAAGAGCTGAAACAGCTCCTATATATGCAACAGATGAACCAACAGCAGTTCGAAATCCCCCAAGAGGAGCCTAAGGACCCGCTGGAAAAACTCGAAGAGGAGAGCGAACGACTTGCAAGGATTTATGCCCGTTTAGAAAAACTATTCGGGAAGCGTGAACCTGCAGGCAAAACCTTACTGGAAACAATAAAGGAAGTTTTAGCTTCTCCTACGGTCGTAAAAATAATAGAAGTGTTAGGACAGACGCTTATACAGGCGGAACAGTTGAAAATGCAACAACAGGCTATGTTTATGCCTGCATACCCCGCATATGGGTATATACCTCAGCAACCAATCCCTCAGCCCCAGCCGAGAGTCAGAAAAAAAGTTATCCGTCGTAGGATTATTCAACAGCAACCAATTTCCCAACAGCAGCAGCCTATACAGCAGATACCCCAACAGGTTCCCCAACAGGTTCCCCAACATCCACCCCAATATGTAGTTGCGGGGCAACCTCAGGGGAACCAAGCACAGCAACCCACCCAATCGGCGAACCAGCAACATACCACACCCCCTCAGGGAACCGACGCCAATATTGGGGAACTCAAAAAGGAAATACACGAAACGATACACGGGCAATTGCTTACAGTGATAAAGGAATGGAAGTCCAGCCGCCGAAAAGGTGGTGTTGCAGCCCTAAAGAAAAAACTAATCTCGAAAATTATCGACATAGAGAGAGAAAAAGGAATAATAGCAAGAATGTTCCAGTATGGCGGAGTAAACATGTTAATGGAGTTCAAAAAGGATGTTGATAGTGTCCTAAAAGAATATGCTGGCTTTACCCAAGAGGAGGCGGATAAATTTACCGCTGAGGTTATTGAGGAAGTAGTGAATTTGTTGGCAGGGGAAATGCAGGGAGATGTAGAAAAGGGGAAAAGATAATGAGACCAATAGCTAATATCCTCGAAAGGGGAGATATTTCCCCCTTTTTAAATGCAACATCTGAAGTTATATACCTAAAAAAACGGAATTCTTATATAAAGGTCCCACAGGCAAAGGTCAAGCTAATACCGAAATTAGAAACAAAAGAAATAGAGTTAAATGGGGTTGCGGTTGTGGTGGAGGAGCCTAAGGGCATAGTTGCCAGCAAAGACAATAGCGATTACAATCGTAAAATCTTTATAGTGCCTGAAACGGTATTTTATCTACCGCATGGTATTTTGAAAAGACTAAGACAGGAATTAGGAATAGTTGGAGTTGCTATTCCCGAAGTTTATGTATATGAAAATGGCAAATTCTTCGTAGAAGTTTTAAAGGTCAAGTTTTTTTAAGTTCATCTAATTTTTTTTCTATTCTACTAAGTTTCACCGTCATTAGGATAATACCAGCTGCAAGTAAGGCGACCGCTATAGTTGCTGGGGTAGAACACCCCCAAAATCCATACTCGCCATAAGCAATGTCATTAAAGTTTCCAGTGGATAGGCCCTCATAGGTTATTGCCAAGTTTTTCTTTCTCTGCTCCATAGATGGATAATTTAACCCATGACCCTAATAGGTTTATTAACGACTTTAATAAACTCGGTGGTTTCCTTAGGGGAGAAGTTTATAGAAGATAGGGAGAAACAAAAGGAGTTTGAGGCTGAAGTTAGGAAGTTGTTAACGGAGCAGATAAACAAAATAATAGACTTAGTAGCAGAGCAGGAGCGACTAAAGGCACAGGTGATAATAGCAGAAACGCAATCGGATAGCTGGCTGACCCGGTCATGGAGACCTATAGTCGTATTGGTATTTACCGCCTTAGTGGTTTTATATTGGTTCGGTATAGTGCCAGATAACCTATCAAAGGATACTACAGATAAGCTATTCGAAATAATACAGTATGCCTTACTCGGCTATATAGGCGGTCGTTCTGTGGAAAAAACAGCTGGCAAATTAGTTCAGGTATTCTTATCGAGGAAGATTAAATAATGGGTTTAAATTACTCCCTATGAGGAAGAAAGTTAAGTGTTTAAGGCTAAAAGTGATAGAGGGGAAAGATACGCCACTTATAAATGGTAGAGACGCAAAAATCCTACTCGCCTTTAAGTCTCCATACCAACTGATTGAGATAGTGGAATGGGACCCAAAAAGTGGAAAGAAAGCTTTGCTCCTGAACGGAGAGGTGCAGTATATAGAGGGGAAACCCTCCGAGGATTACCATAACGCTCACGCATCACTACTAAACGCATGCCCCGAAAACACCAAAAGGATAGCAATCATAGGAGGGGGAGATGGTATTCTCGCTGGGAAATTGGCTAAGAAATATCCGCATAGCGAGATTTATGTATTCGAATTAGACCCTTGTATGGTGTATGTATTTTCGAAATACGAGCGAAAGGTAAACCACGATGCTTTTAACCAACCGAATGTAAAGGTGGTGATAGGAGACGCTTTTAAAACTATAAGGAAATTCCCTAAGGGGTTCTTCGATGCTATGTTTATTGACCTACCAGATGGGTTCCCAGATAAGTGGGATTTATATGACCCAGAAAAATTATCGATATTGATAGATAGGCTAAAAGTTGGCGGTTGCACCTCTATATATACTGGTGGAATTCCGTCTAAAGACTTTATCCATGATAATTTACCAAGGTGCCTTAAGGTAATAAGAACCAATCGTATAGTTGGTATGTTCGGTGGGTATGGCGAAGTTATCCATGCAAAAAAGGTATCCAGCCGTTGCCATACGAGGTAAAATCTGAATAAGCATGCTACCGATAGATAAGGTAATTGGGGATACCTTGGTGGTATGGGAGGATTTGTTTAAAAGTAAGACATTTAAAATCCTGAAAAAACCGAAGTTTAGATTATTCGGTAAATGGGAAATAAAAACCCCTGAGGGGGATATTATAGAATACGATAAGCGTATAAAGATAAAAGATATAATTCGTGATTTAGAGGAGAATGGATACATAAATCGCTCCACTTTTTATATTTTTTCCATCGATGGTTTTGTCTTTGCCAGCTCTTCTACCTCTGGAAGTTGGGTAAAGCCAGCGGATAAACCATTTTGGATTAAGGTGTCAGATGATTTTTATATTTCAAGGGTTTTGTTGGTGAAAAAAGCATATGAGGTATTACGGGATAAATATCCAGAAGCATACCTATCGGCTTTGTTTAAAAGGATAATGATGCGTGTATCGAGTGCTCCATTTATCGTATATTTCCACTATTTAAATGGCGAGAACTCAGAAAAAGATACCAGTATGCCAAGAGGTCAAAGATTATCTGATAAAACTATCAGCGAATATTGAAAGACCCATCCCATTCGAGGAATATAAGGAAAAGATAGTATTACCGTGGTTAGAGGAGCTACTAAAAAGAGACATAGCAGTATTCGGGCTAAACGATACCGATGTATGTAGGGCTTTGAACCCAGACATTACCCCTTTACCTACCATCGCTATAGCGGGTCTTATTGAGAGGGTTATAGAGGAGTATAACTCAACTCATAGGGTTGGATTACCTTTATCGGTGGTAAAACGCCCGCGGCGTCCGTATTATATTATTGCGAAAACACCTAAAGGGGACATTAAAACCGTAAAGTTAATGCTTTCTACATCGATAATAAATAACAGATATATATCCACAAAGAGCCAATTAAGTCCAACTTCCAACCCAGCTCCTATATGGGGATTGTGTAATTGCTTTATATCCTATGTGTAATATTCTTTAGTATGACTAAATCGGAAATCGAAAAAATCTTGAAGTCTTTGGCGGAGCACTTAATTAAAGATTTGGCGATAAAAAAGGTGATAGCCGCTATATGCGATAAAGAAAATACCCCGATGCTTATCATTCACCCGCACCCTAAGAAAATAGACGAGAAGAATTTAAAGAGGATAACTAACGCATTTGCAGGAAAACTTTACCCAGTTATCGGTATACAGGACGAGAATATGGTAATTCGTTATGTAGAACCTAAAAAGGTCTCAAATTGTAGCCCTGTAGTGAATAAGGAAAGCAAAATCCCCTCGCAATTATTCAAGGATGATGAAGAGTGCATAGAGATTTACAGAGAAGTTGTTATTAACAAGGAACCAGCAATTCTATTCTTTAAGAAAGATGGATGTAAGTATTGCGATGAACTCGAATATTACCTCTACAAAGAGGGGGCGGGTTTTAGCGATGAAGAAATAGGGATACTCGAACGAGTTATGGGGTTGGGAATAATTTATGTTGACGCTGATAGGTGTAAAAACCTCCAAAAAGTGTTCGGCGTTAAGGTATTCCCGACCTTGATTTATATGAAAAATGGAAAGCCTGCTTTAAGGTTTGAAAGGTTTGGATTGAACTCAGAAGTAGATAAAAAACGCTTTAGGGATTTTATACTGGGAATATTTCAAGATGTAGTAGTGGATAAGAAATCTTGACCTAATGCTACTCACTAAGGTAATATCTTTTTAGAGAAAGTAATTTGGTGGAGGTAGTCTTATGTATGTGAAAAAGAGACCCGAAAAGAAGAGCAAGGGAGAAGCAATAAAATCGCTAATTAGGGCAAAAATATTTTTCAAACCCTCCCAAGGGACTGCTGGACTGAGGGTAAAGGGTCGCCCCGACTGGGACCCGATGGCTGCAGATTTGCTTAAGACTTTTTGGGACGATTTCTCGGTGAAAGGAATAGCGAACTTCTGCATCGGAGAGAGGGGACGAGCATTCTATGAATGCCTGAAGAAAAAGGCAAAAGAAAGACTGGATTATGCCAAAGGAAATGGTAAGGGGTTCTGGTATGGTATTGATGAATTGATACTTCACGGTAAGGCTGATGAGGCTGAGAACTGGGTATATAAGAGGTTCATAAATAAGCACTATCCTGATACTGCCGTCCAAAACGGATACAGAATAGCAAGGTATATAGCTTTTAACACACCCAGAGAGGGAGAAACTCAGGATGAATTTGTGAGGCGGATGGTAGAACAGGCTCTCTATATCAACCCTGCTATGAAAAGGGATAGCATTCCCAAAAATGCAAAAAACAAAGATAAACTGGAGCAGTTAAGGGAGAAAGTGGTTGCCGAATTTGTAGATAAAGCAGCTGAAGCCGCTCACCAATTCGCCACAGAGATGGTGGATAACCTTATAATCCCCCCTGAGGTTGCAGAAGCATTTAAAAAAGTTGCAGAGGTTGATATAACCACGCTAAAAACCGCAATAAGAGAAGCCCTGAAAAAGGCTGGAGTATAATCATCCTTAAATTTCCGCTGATGCTTTCTTTTTCCATATTTCTACATAAGGGTGTTTCTTAAAAACCTCTGTATCGATAAAAATCGGGTCTAAGTTTGCGTAAAAAGCCAACATGGTTCCTTGACCTTTCCATCGTAGGAAGTCATTAACGAATACTGGATTTACTCCCTCCATAAGGAGTTTTGAGGCAACCGTTTTCCTAACAGAGTGGATATTTCTTCGTTTTATAAGCCTCACTTGGGACTTAGCTTGAAGCCAGTCCCATAGGGTGTTGTAATATCTAGCATCTGGCGGTTTTCTATCCACTTCCTCTTTAAGGATTTCGAAGAATTTATTGGTGCCATACGGGATAAGGTGTTTCCTTGAAACCGAATGTTTTAGTGCTTTGATGTATATCACCCCGTCCTCAGGTCTAATCCACTCCTTTTGGAGTAGGTAGTATTCGCCTCTACGGGTCCCGTAAATGGTTGATACTAACACCAACCCTAAGGGGGCATATGGGGAGAACTCGTAATCGAAAATGGGTATTGGGTTCCCATCTTTAGCGATAGCTATCGATGTATCTATTAGCCTTTCTATTTCGTTATCTGTATATGTAATAAGGGTTTGCTCTATTGCTTTACCCTCTTCGGCACCGTAGGTTATTTCTTCTCGGAAAATTTTAAACGGACGCTCTAAGGTTTGGAATAGGAACTTTAAAGCGAAATAAGCGAGCAGTCGGGAGTTTTTATTCTTATACCTTAAAATGGTTGCTTTCGCATTTTCGATAGGGTCGCCATCCCTGAAGCCGCCGTGATGGCAAAATAGGATAGCGAAATATAAGTATTTATATTGTGTTGATAGAGATTTATATTTAAGCCTACCCCAGAATGTTTCGAATTCATCCTCAGTTAAGCACCCACTCGATTGTAGTGCTGTTTTTAATTCATCTATCGGGTATTTATATGGGTTCAATTGAGCCATAATGTTAATTATGGTTTCTCAAGATAACGGAATTTGCTATGCCGATACGGAGGCGAAGCTCCGAGGGGTAGCGGTCGAGGCTATACATGAACGACAAATTAAGAAAGGTGATTTATGGAAGATAGTTATTCCATCGCTATTGGTGATGGCTATTTTTATATACCCATTCCTCTTTCCGCCTAAGAGGAGGTTTTAATGGTCTCATATAAGCTTATTGCCCCTGTTATATTACTCGGTCTTTTATATAAGGCTACTTCTGATATGGATGATACAGCAAAAAAGAGGTCATTCGAATATATTAATTGCATTAATACCAAATCCGACAAAGGTTTACCACCCAATATTGCGAGTAAGCAGTGCTACGAGAGGGTTAACAGGAAATATAAACTCCCTCTTTCGGTTTATGCTGTTGGGGTTATTTCCTTGATAGGGTTGCTTGTATTGAGCTATCGCTCAATAGGGAGGAAGCGATGATTTGGTTTATCCCTGTGGTGGTTGCCGCTGGTGCTGGACTTTTAGGGTTCCTCTTTGGGGAAAAAGTTAAATCCGATGAATTGGATGCTAAAGCGAGGCAAGAATACTATAAATGCATCCAGACTTTGGTAAAAACTTGGAGGCTATCTCCACAAAGGGCGGAGTTCTATTGTAGTTATAAATCGCCCGATATTTCGATAGGTAAGGTATTCATACTATCCGCTTCTCTTATCTCTATCGGATTAGTTTTATACTCTTTGTCTAAAAGACATGAATTAAAGTTAAGTAGGGAGGTTAAAAATGTTAGTTGAGGTGTATAGTGGAACTACCCAAGTGCAAAATACTTCCACCGATAGTGATTTACAGAGGGTATTTTCGGAACTTTTAAAGCAAGGGCTTAGTTATATCCAAATAATCATTAGGTATAATATGTGTAAAAACCTATTTAAAAAGGGCACCCCAGCCTTTTACCAGTGTATGGGAGTCCAACCCCCTCCGACAATTTCGCATACTCCGCCTCCACATCCCCAATCGGTAAAACAAACTGAACCCTCGAAGCCTCCCGCTCAGAAACAACAGGGGAAACAATCTCAGGGAAACCAATCAACGGTGCAGGCTACCACAATTTCACATAAAACAGGTGAAGAAACGATAAAATATTTAATCCTTTTCGGTGCTATACTTGCAGTTGGTTTATATCTAAGTAATAGGAGGGGGAAAGAAAAATGATATGTGAAGAAATTGTAAGAGGAGAAAAAGGTTATTTATGTGGTAATAATAACAGGATATATGCCTGTGAAAGTTGCGATGAAAAAACAAAGGAATGCCAGAAATGCTTACAAATCCCAATTCCTACAAGGGTAAGAAATGAAAGCACCCAATACTCTGGGGTATCTGAATACGATGGTTTAGTGGATACTATCAAATCTTATCTAACAGATAAGAAGTTTTTAACTGGTGTTGGAGTGGGTCTCCTGTTGGGCGTATTTCTTTTCGGAAGAAAGTAGCTCCTTTACTTTTTTTACTAACTCTTTAGTTTGGTCTGGTATATCTTCACTTTCAAGGGCTTCGCATAGTGCGAGCAATAATTCTTTCGTGAAAATCTCCCCATTTTGGTGGATAAAGATTATTTCCCCTGATGGGGTCATACCTATAAAGGCACAAAATAGTGGGTTGATAGCCATAGATACCAGCTGGCAGTCTACGGCTAATTTTTGGGTAATGTCCGATAGGTCAGAGGCTGTTGATATATCGGTCGATGCTAAAACTTTAGCTTTTGCCATAGCGGATAATTATATCGGTTTAAAATAGCACAATATTATGGAACACGGGAAGTTTCGGGATAAGTATAGAAGCGGTCGGAATTTTAAATGGGTAATGTCCTTTCTACTACAAAAGAAAGGGTTAAGTTGCGAAGAAGCTGTAGAGTGGTTTGTTAGGGAACTACAGAATTGTGATAAGGAAATATCCGATGAAGTTAGGAAATTAACTCGCCCTAATGTAGAAACGCTCACCGTAGTAATACATCTATCCGATGTCCTAAGGAGCTGGATATATCGATATACCGAATGTATAGGCAAAAAGAGGAGGCTTCACGAGAAGTGCGATTGCTTCCATATGTCGCAAACCGATATATCGAGGTTTGATTTACATAGGTTGAAAGATATTATCTGTTTCCTTAAGAAGTATGGGTGCCTGCCTCAAGATGCCTTTAATGAGCTTAGAGCTGAACTATACCGAGTATGTAGGAAATTCCGCCGTTAATCGCCTTATAATCTTTGCATTATGGCGTTGGATATAAGCGTATTTGGTTCTGTCGATTGGGGGAAATTCAACGGGGTAGCACACGCTGATACACAAACCTACCCGAATGATAGCAACATACATCTACTGAAAGACATCTTCACTCTCCCTGAAAATATCACTGACGGGAAAAGATATAGCATCGTGATTACCTTTGAGAGTGATGTTGTGATAGGTAAACGAGCAATCGTGCAGACTACCGACCAAAATGGGAACACAACGACGGAAACTAAGTTAGTTGGCAAAGTATATGTCCCTGCTAAGAACCCAATCAGGATTAGTTCAGACTATCTCGTTTCAACGGTTTTTGGGGATGAGACTATAGCATTCATAAACGAAAGCTCCACCCCGTCTGCCATAAAATCCGATTTTGAGGTAAACATCCTGATTATTTCTCCTGACCCTATGCTATAAAACCATCTTTTTCTCTTTATAATTTTTCACTTTATGAAACCTAAAGACTTTATGGTTTTCTACAAAAAAGGTATAAAAAGGGATGTATTAGATGGTAAAAGAGTGCTAATTCATTCCACCCTTTACTTAGCTATCCCGAAAGGGATACCCCTACAAACAGCCTTAAAATCACTTCTCGGCGAAGATAATGCCAAAGCAATTCTGGCTGAAGCGGGTTGTAATATAATGGAGTGGGATAGGGTGGATACCTATGGTATGGTGGTGGATTACGATGATTTACCCAAAGAGGTAAAAGAGATACTGGAAAGCTCCCAAAAAGTGGAATTTTTATCTCAGGGAGTTATTCCTATTATTGTTATCGATAAAATCGAACCAGTGGATAGCGTTATCCCTCATGCACCTTTTCCCTCTTAGGGATATTTATCTGTATTTCGCTACCTTTGGCGTTCTCTTTTAACTCTTCTAACACCTTTAAAAGTCTACGGTATTTTTCGGGGCAAAATTTCATAGCTTGTTCCTTTGATAGGGCTCCAATCACTCCTTTAGCATAGCACCTGACTTGGATAATCGGTTCGCAATAACATGTTTCTTTTGCAAGTTTTTCATCTATAACTATACCGCTATAGGCTTCGCTTTCCTTTTCGCTTTCGTCTGATGGTTGGGCTTCCGAAATAGAATAGGCTATCGTTCCGAGCACTGTTAGTGCCGAAATAGCACCAACCGCCCTGCGTATTGGATACGGTTTTTGGTGGATGTAAACATTTTTGATAAGGTCTACGAAAATCGCCGTTGCTGCTCCGATGGAAAAAATCCCTGTAAGTTTAGCCAAGTTCATATAAACTGAATATTAAACTAATACTTTAGGGAGGTAATAAAATGATAGTGCAAACTTACGCTTCCGATTACGCAGGCTTGGTGGATTGGTTCAAAAAGATTTTTGGCACCCCGACTATAAAAGACTTGCCCCCCGAACAGCAGGCAAAGATACACGAAGCTATTAAGCACGCTCAGATAAAAGGATTGCTAATCGGTGCGTTGGCTGGTGCTGCTCTCGCATATTTCATGCTACATAGTTCCAACCAAAAACAAGTTAGGACCCAAAAATGAGTAAAGTTAGGGTAGTTAAACCTCTGCAAAGAACGAAAAATAAAGATGGGTTAGTTGCTGCGTTGTTATTAATCGGTTTGGCTATTTCCCTGTTTATGGCTGGAAAAGCTAAAAGGGAAATAGCCTAAGAAGATTTATCTCTCATCTTTTTTGATAACCTTTATGAGTTCTTCGGCAAGGGCTGACAATTTCGATATTTCGGAAAATGGTATATATACCCCTTTTGGGATACCACTTTCTGTATATATACAAATCCCCTTATGGTTCACGGCTTCCTCTTTAGGTAGAAAGCGAATATCTATACCAGACTTTTTAAGTTTTTCGATTACCGAAAAAACCTTTAATGCGTTCATAATTTACCTATTATGCCTATAGTGGTTGAATACGAGGGGTTATCTTTCCCCTCTTTAGGTATTGGTAAACCAGCAACCATATCCATAACTGGATGGAATAGTAGTGGTTCCACTTCGTTGTTTAAAGACGCTTTTAAGGTCCCAAACTTACCGACATTCACTCCAACATACTTTCCGAGTGCAACAAAGCGTAGCAGTAGCGGTGGTAGTAGCCATTTCGGATTAAAAGATTTCTTAGGGAACCTGTGGAAAAAGGGTATAGCACCAGCCCTCACCCTTGGCCTTTCGTATGCTACTCAGAGAGCAATATTAAAAGCTGCTGGGGTAAAACATCCTGAAATCATCATCGCAAAAGAGTTTGGACTACCACTTTCGAGCTTTCCAGAAACTACTCCGAAGTCTGTCGTATATACACCACAACCTCCGCCTCCGCCGCATTCTACACCAACTCACACTACTATTATCATTCGCCAACCGCCACCACCACCCCCGCCTCCGCAACCTACCCGTCCAACTACGGACACTACGCACACTACCGAATGGGCGACAACTACCAAAGAGAGGTTGCCTAATCATACTATCTCCCATCGTAGGACCCAAGCAGAAAGCGATGGGAAACATGATGTTTTAGGCGAATTATTCAAAAATAAACAGCTAATGTATCTTGCAGGTTTGCTATTATTGGTTTTACTACTAAGGAGGTGAGCGAAAATGCTTGTAATTGATAACTTCCACCCATACGGCTTTTATGGGTATAAACACCATTTTGGTGTGGTCGGACACAAACCAAGATTAAATTTCGGACTTAAACACCCCGCTATAATAAAGCCGCACCCAGCGGTAATAAAGCCCAGACCTATAGCCCCAATTCCTCCGCATGTATTACCAAAACCAATAAGTATAAAACCAGTTTTTGCGAAAATAAGATATAGAAAGTATAAGAAGTATAAATGGCATCATCTTAGTGGATTAAAACAACATCATTTCGTCGGATTAAAGAGGCACCACTTTTTCGTATAAGCCCCTTTTAATATTTTTTTTATGTTAGTTATAGAATATGGTTATGCTAATACTACCCCTATTGGGGTTATAGATTATTTACCTCAACTCAAAAAGTATCAGGGCGAAGTTTATATAGAAACCCCTTATGTTTACTATGGCGGGCTTTACCCATATGGTGGGTTCCTCGGTTCTATAGGGAAAGCTATTGGTGGTCTTATTCATGGTGTCGGTAAAGCTATTGGTTCAGCAGTCCATGCAGTCGGAAAGGCGTTTAAGTATGTTGCACCAATAGCCGTCCCTCTTGTAGCTGGTGTTGCTGTATCGGGGGCTCTCAGGCTTATCGGTGCTGGAGCGATTGCGAAAGCTTCTGCAGCTTCTGTTGCCGCTGCTGTGGAACACGGGGCTATAGGCACCGCTATTTTACAATCGGCGGCACTTGCAACAAAAGTAGCTCTTACCCATGTAGCCTCACAAACTCTACTTAGAGCTCTTGGTGCTGCTCCAAAAAACCAACCTGCAGTAGTAGCAGTAAATAATAGACCCGCCGTAGTCATCCCAGCATTCGTAAGGGAATTGGTTGAACCGCATCACCTTGTAGCATATGCTACGAACAACGGGAGAATAACCAGTTCTCGCCTGATACAAGAACGAATTGATTGGCTGGCTAAGAAAATTCAAGATACTGTTAATAAGTTAGCTCAGATAAATAGAGAGTGCAGGTTGAATATAGATAGAAATAGAGCCTTACGCATATTACGGCGTATCTTTTGGGATTTGCCCCCAACGCAATCTGCTATAGAGCAGAGAATAAATACAGAACTTAATAGGATTAAAAAAGCCCTTTGCTGTAATGTCGGAGTAATAAGAAACCTATTGACAAAAGTTTTCTCCGATTTAGTAATACCTCAAAACGATGAAATTGCCAATCTATGCGTTAATAAAGTTAGAAGAATAGCATTTTCTCGTGTTAATGAGTATACCGCAGAATTATGCCCCAAACTTAAAACCCCATCCGCAATTTACCCAGTATTAAAGGCAAAAATAAATAAACTGATTAGCGAATGCATAGCAACTGAACGGAAAAAGCAGATGATGTCGGTTATGGAGCGACTAAGGCAAATGCAATTACAACAGCTTAGAATGCAACAAGAAAAAGAAAGGGAAAAGGAAGAGGGAAATAAACTATCAATTCCCCAATATATCCAAATAGGTAATATGAAAATACCTACTCTATATGCACTCGGAGGGCTGGCTTTACTATTCCTGCTAACCAGTAGGAGATAAACATATCCCTTAATTTCTCTTTTAAAATTTCCATTATGAGCTCTACGGAAATACAGAACTATAATGGCTTGCTCGATTGGGTAAAAGAAAAATTAAAGGAATTAAAAAATAACCTTTTCGGTGAAAGGTATATAACCCGCTTCGAAAAGGTTGAGCCTCTTAGATGCCCGGGCTGTTTTAGATGTTTCGATAAAGTCCTAAACAGGTGGATAAATTGCAATTTCGATACACCATTATCTGGATATACCCTATCGGTGAAAGATGGCTATCTCGTAGTGGTGCATAGGATAGGTAAGAAAATCTACTACTATCGTGTTCCCGAAAAATATTGTCGTGGAAAGATAGTTAGAGGGAGAACCCTTGCTGGATGCGTTATATATCTGAAGCCAACTATTATATCTCCTAAAAACCTTTACTTAGTTGAGGATGGTAAATCCATAGTATATAAATCCCCTGAACCTAAAATTTCGCACCAGACCGATGAAACACATCAAGTATCTTCCAATCGCCAAGTATACACCACCACTACCACCACTGCTACTATAAAGCCTGTTTTCCTACCACCGCAACCATCGAAAGAAGAGAGCAGACCCACGGCAAGTATATCTCGGCAATCTCAGCAATCTCAGCAAAACGATAATAAATTTGTATATATACTACTGGGTCTCGGTTTAGTAGCTATAATTTTAACCTCAAGGAGGTAGTTATATGAAAATAACCCCTGTAAAAGTTAAAAGCCTAACATATGACGAAACTATTCCTATATGGATAGGACTGGCTGAAAGAAATGGTAGGTTGGTAAAGGCTACATTTAATATAACCGAAGAGCCCGATAAACAATACGAGCTCTTAGTAAAAAACGGGTATTTATATTTAAAAGAGATTTCCCCTAATGGTGAGGTGAAAGTATATCAGGTGCCCTGGGAGGCTATGGACTGCATCGAAAGCCCTACCAATATAGCATGCACTATAGATACGATAAAATTACATGCAATTTTGAGCGGGAAACAACCTCCCAAGGTAAAAGTAATAGATTTATCCCAAAGCGGGAACTTCGATGTATATGAAGAAAACGGAACATATAGGGTTGTAAAGGTTAACAGGAAAAGTTCTTCGGCTAATATTATAACTTTCCCCAAAAGTATAAAAGGTCAACAACTACAGAAGCCGAAACTGGAACAGCACCGAAATCAGCAGCAACATCATATAGTTAAAAGTTCTATTGATATAAAGAGCATTCTCGCTGGGTTAGTTGCTTTTCTGTTGGGTTTATTGGCATTTGGCAAAAAGAAATAAAAAAAAACTAAAAATGAAATGTCGTGCATAGAGCTTTTCCTAATAATCTTAACCTCGATAATTGTCGGGGTTATTACCTATATAATCCAAAAAGAGTGTATAGTGGAAAGCGAATGCAATTGGATTGTCGTTATGCTCTATTTCCTTGTTTATATATCGTTAACTATAGCTGCTTATGCTATAGTCGTCTATTGTTTTAACCTGTTTAGGTTATTCGAAATATAAAGCTATCCCTCTTGTAGGCGATATAGAAATAGTATCAAGAGACATACCGAGCAAAACCATCCTCTCGGCTAAATCAGCCATTTTTCCGCTTATATACCCCTTTTTTCTCAATAGTTTTATCGCTTTATAAGCCTCTTTCCCATCAGCTTCTATATTTATCTGAAGCCTTTTATGTTTACCTTTGGCGAATGCCATCTTTCCATCGCTTGAATGTCTATATTCTTTCTCTTCGTATTCCCAATCTCCACAATTAAGGGCTTTCATTATTCCGTTTGGATACATCACATAAAATTTCCAGATGGTCTTATTTCCTTTCTTTTCGTATCCTATCCCTACTCCATATGCCCTATCTATGTCCTGTTTTTTTAACCAATTCTCCCCTTTAGGGCAGTGCTTTTTAAGAATATCCCTAAATAACTGCTTAATTCGCTCATCGTAGAGGTTTCCGAATACACCTATAGCGAATTTTTTGGAAATTTCCCCATTCGGGTATTCATGGAGAGCAAAGGTTATCTCTGAGATGTTATAGGCGAAACGATAGTCTGTATCCCTAATATCCTCAAGGCGTTTGTAGCACTCTTGGAACCATTTACGGAAATCGTTGTTCTCCAAAACCTCAGGGTATATTTCCTGTATAACTTCTAAATCTATCTCTTTTTGGTGTCTCATAATTATCGATTATGCGAGGTAAATTGTGGTCGTATGCAGGCGATTTTGACCGCCAAAACCGCATAGCCGACTTGGTAGTGCGATATAGCGTCCACCCGAAAATTCGGGAGATAGCACTTAAGCTGGTTTCCACTTGCCCCGATTATGACGATTTATGCGAACTACAGAAAATTTTTAACTGGGTGCAGAAAAATATCAGATACCGCTCCGATGTAGCTTATATAGATAGCTACCATTCACCACTTCGTATTTTGGAACTCAGAGCGGCTGATTGCGATGATTTCACTATTTTGGTCGGTGCTTTACTCGCTTCTCTCGGTTGGACTGTTGGTGCCAAGATAATAGCTAAAAACGAAAATATGCCATTCCACCATATATATCCAATCGTTCTTTACCCCAAAAGTTGCAAACCAAAAATAATTAAGCGTGGAGGGAAACCTATAGCTATTATCCCATCAAGGTGTAAAGTAATACCACTTGACCCATCGGTAAAATCACTAAGATGTTGCCAAGAAGTTCAACACGCAAAGGAAAAAATCTTCTTATATCTTCCCGATTTTGTGGTTGAAGCTTAACATTTTGGGGTATAGTATATTTTGTAATAAAACTGCTGAATGGAGGTAAAAAATGGCTGTTGTAGCTGAATATGAAAAAGTCTCCCTCGATAAAGAATTATTGGTGGAAGCCCTCAAAGGTGGAGCACTCGGAGCTGGAACTGTATTTGCAACCGATTTCCTGTTATCCAAGTTTATACACAACGGAAAGATAAGAGCAGCAATATGTGCTGCTGCACCCATAGCACTTTCCATGTGGCTAAAGGATAAGAACCCCGAACTTGCCTCTGGTCTTGCGATTGGGGGAGCTGGTGCTGGTATCTATAAGCTAATTCAGGCATTCTTGTATCAGAGGTTGAATATCCCCTATGCTGGAGAATACGATGAATACGGCATCATAGAGGAAGTCCCCATAGAAGAAACTCCCGTTATGGAAGTTGTTGAAACAGCAGAAACTGCAGTTCCTCAAGCTGGATATGGTCGTATCGTTGAGGTCCCTGAAGAGCAACCCGAAGAAGTTGTCATGGAGCAACCCGCATATGGAACTTCGCTTGCGTAAAAGTGGTGAAAAGGAGGTTTAGGAATGGCGAATATAAATGTAGTGAAGATTGATAGGATAACTGGTAGGAAAGTTATCGTATCTTTAAAAGATGTAAGCCCTTATTGGCTGTATGATACAAAAGTGCTTGATAACAATAACAGGAAAGTATCGTTCTTCAGTAATATAGACAAGTCTAATCCCGTCTCTACTAATATGCTTCAGGACAACCAACTTCCGAATGGGTGGAAATTCCATATCCTCGCTATGAGGATAGCACCCGACCCCAACGCAGACGCAAACCTTATAGCGTCGGTTCTATTCAATTCGGTTGTGGAATTCGTAAAAGAGAGCTACGATGTGTTTAAGGCACCCGCATACACATTCCCCGCTGGTGGTGGTGTAATGGGTAAACCGAGTAATGGTGTCCCCAGTTCTGAAGCTATACTCCCTATGCCGATGCAAATGGAAATACAAGGGATGAGTCCGTTTTCTGTAGATTTAACGGTTTCCCCGACCGTGGATTTCGGCACGAACACGCTAAAGATTAAGGTTATCTTAGATGGTATAGTTTACAAAAATATTGTTTCCGCCTAACCCTTTTTTAATACTTTTTAGGAGGTAAAAAATGGCTGATTTGAAATATTACAAGGTTGACCCCGCAACTGGTAGGAAAGTAATAGTGTCCCTAAAGGATGTATCGCCCTATTGGCTGTATGATACGAAAGTCGTCCGCACTACCGATACTACGGTTTCGTTTTTCAGTAATATAGATGCGAATAATCCCGTAGCCACCGATATGCTACAACCCAACCAGTTGCCGAATGGGTGGAAATTCATTATGTATGCAATCAGGGTAGTTCCCGACTTCAATGCATCTGCCGACGATGTAGCTACACTCGTATTCAACTCTATAGTGGAATTCAAGAAAGAGGGAGCAGAGATATTCAAAGCCCCGACATTCGTATTCAACGCTGGTGCTGGTGTTTATGGTGCAAACACTACTACCACCAACGGATATCCGTCCGCTCAAGCAGTGCTAATGCTTCCCCTACAAATAGAATTGCTTGGTAGCCAACCCTTTGAGTTTAGCCTTATCAAAGATACCAACCTAAACAACGATGTAGAGGTAAAAATGGAACTGGACGGTATCATATACAGGAATATCCCGTCCGCTTAATTCCCTTTTTTTACTTCCACCCAATATAATTCCTTTTTATGGCAAATGTAATTCAAGCTCAGGGACCCTTAGGATTACCACCTAAGGTGGTTGAGAAACTTTTAACTGGGAAAGCGAGGAAAATACCCCACCTGATAGTGTTCGATTTCAATATAGCCGACGGTGAGAGTTGGCAAGATGATACCAGAACCCCCTCGTCTGGAGTATTCCAAATAGAAGCTATTAATGTTGGTGCGAATGATGTTTTCAAATACAACATAAAGGATACCTACTATAATCAATCGTGGTTTGATGCCCCAGTGTATAGCTATTTATTCGGTGGTGATGGTCGCTCGATGGGATTGCTTCCTTGCCCCATATTGCTACCGCCGTCAACCTCAATAATCGTTGATGCTCGTTATAATGCTAATGACCCGAATGCTGGTGGTTCCGATAGCGTTGTCGGGCAAATAATTTTAATCGGGTATATCCTTGAGGGGATAACCGACGAAGATTTACACCTCAGATAGGAGGTTTAGAGATGGAAAAACTACACTTGGTTATGAAACTTCTTTCTGCACTACCTGTGGTTATGTCCGAAATTGAGGATATAACCGAGGATAGGTTCATTTCGGTTCACGAGGTTCTTTGTGCGTTAGAAAACTCTCTAAAGGCGTTCGGATTAGACCCCGAAAAGGTCGGGATACTGATAACCAAAGACGGAGACATTCATTTCGTCCTCAAAGGGGTGTTGAAGAAAGAAAACCATCAAAATAGTTAACTATGGCGATAGATAAACCCGATTTCTCCAAATGTAAAAGGGTAGGTTTGAACCTCGGGGTTTTCGACCCTGTTCCGAATGCTTCCTCTTTTGAGGAAGCCGTTGTTTGTTCGCTTATACAGATAAGAAACCTACTAACGAAGATAGCTTATTCCGTAGCTCCGACCATCAGTAGGTCGTTTATAACCCAGGCGGGAATACAGGAATTCGAAAAAATATATTCAGCATCCGAAGATAAGGTTGTGGAAATACAGAATATCTCGAACTTAACGGATAAACCGAATGACTTACTTATACAAGCTTCAATAATAAAAACGGATAAAACCAAGGTGGACCCCAAAAGTGTTGGTTTGGTAGTTCGCCCAGATGAGAGGATTAGATTGCATGTCCCATCCGGGTCGGCGGTATATGCAAAGTTCCTCGAAGAGCCATCATTAGTTGCAGTTTCCGAGTTGCTCTTTTAATGCTCTCCTGTTTCACCCTTTAGGAGTTTATTTGTGTATAGTGTTTCTTCTTTATGAGGGTTATTAAACCAGAGAGGAAACCCATTATTTGGAACCCAGACCTTTTTCGGGAAAAACTGATTTACGAGCTCGAGAAAAGGGCTGGACTATCCGAAGATAACTTACAATACATAAAGGATTACCCAAAAGAGGTCAAAATAAAGAAATCCACCTTGAAAAATATTCAAGATTACCTAATTAGAAACGCCGAAATATTCCGACTACGATATGAATATTTAGGTAAGCCTCTCGGTCTAATATCGAAAGAGGATAAGTGTTATCTCGATTACAGCCCCGAAAAGGTGATACAGCTCCACTCGGTGTTTCAATTAGAACCATGGAAGCGTTCTGTTAGGTCATTTTACACCAGATTATTTTATGTAAAGCTTATATTGTCCCAAGACCCAGAAAAGGAACGAATATTTTGGCAGAAACTACTATCCCTCTACAGAGATGAACCCATATGCCAGTTTGAAGAAATTGCCCTCGATACGATTAAAGAATTTACCCAAAATAATCTTGTTAAACCTTTATGGTTGCTAAACGCTTACTATACAGCCATTAGTTTCAGGAATTTATTTGTTGATGCGATGCAACCCATAAAGCCCGCTACATCCTTTCAGGCAATACGCCAATACTATCTTAGGTCTTCGTTGCACGGCAGATGGGTAGATTTGACTGAACTCTTAAGTCTGCTATCAGCATCCAAAAAATTCGCCTTATTCTTTTACAACTATAGCTATAACTTTACCCTTTCTGTTATAGAAGAAGCATTCGGTTATAAACCTGAATTACATATTCTCGATTAGCTCCCCCTTTTCTTAGAATTTCCCTCTATGGGGAACCAGTTTAGCTCAGACCAACTAACTTTTCTTATGGAGCAATTCGAAAAAATAAAGGATAAGTTGTCGGAAATCGATAAACACTCCTCCGAGTGTAAGATAATTTCCGAACGACTAAAACACATATCGAAAGATTTAGAGGATATTAAAAAGGAGCTTATGACTAATAATGGAAAAACCACGCTCGAAAAGATTATTACCATCTTAACGGCTATATTGAGTCTGATAATTTCTTCGATTGCACTCTATAAAACCATGCACCTATCTGGTTAGGATTTTTACCAGTATTGCCACTATAGTAGCAATTTCAGATAAGGCGATAATAAGGAGGAAGAGGTTATACTTCGATGTTTTTGTTGATTTTATGGCTGTTTTTAATTCTTTTAGCAGATTGTATTCGCTATGAATATCTCCTCGCATATCCTTGAATTTTACCGCATCTTTTTATCGTTTCATTTATAATTTCTTCTCTCCTATTCCATAATTTTCGAACGCTCCCATCCGATAGGTCAATCTGGGCTTTCACCATATGGGTAATCTTTTCAAAGAAGTATTCCTCTGGTAGGATATAACAAACATCTTTTTCCCTCTGGTATAGGTGGAAATATTCTGGGTACCTCAGGATTTCTGCTCCCCGTCTGATAAGCTCCTTTCGGACGAAGTTGTGGATATCCTTTTTTGGGATAATCCAAAATGATTTTTCGAATGGGTTTTCAAATGCGTAATGGGTAAATCTCTTTTCGGATACCCGTTTCCCGTTCTTATTGAAAATTTCTATCACTATCGCCCAGTCCCGACCGCAACGCTTTCTCCGTCGGCGGGCTTTCACATCGATAAAGAGCTTTTGTCCGTCTGTAGTAGTAGCTATAAAGTCTATGCGGTGAAATAGGTCTGTTTTCTCGTCTGAGTGATAAACATCAGAGAAAAGACCGCTCTTTTTGGCTGAAATAAAAAAGATTTGCTCCGTGATACGACCGAACTCAAAGATGGATGGGTAGACCTTTGAGAGGTCCCTAAAAGCCCTCATAGCTTTCCTCCTTTTGTGATTTTTATTATTTATTGTAGAACGAAAAAGGAGGATTTAGAAAAGATTATTCGACCTTTTGTCGTTGTTTTTCCTTTATTTTCTCCTTTATCAGGGCATCTAATTGGCTTTCGTTCATTCCGACGAGAGCCTCCAACCAATCGGGGACCCCATTTATCTCGTATCTTGCTCTGGTAATTGCGACATAGAGGAGGTTCATTTCCTCTATGGTTTCGATTTCATACCCTTTCCTGTAGAGGGTTAGGAGTTCTTTTATGCTTTTTTCTCTATCCACCACGAGTTTGATAATATTGGGGAAATCGTCCGTTAGTTCCACTATATCGAACTCCAATCCCTTTGACGAGTGGGCGGTTGTAAGGAATACTGGTGCTCTTCCTCCCTCGTTATCTTTCAGTCTTTGTAGTATCACTATGGGGTCTTTATATTTCCTGAGAAAACTCAAAGCGGACTGGGTTTCCGTATCTTCTGTGTCTTCGGCATACTTTTCCAGTTCCTTTATTGATTGGAACATCTTTAACCACCCGTGGCGGGTTGGGGGTCTGTATAGATAAAACCAGTTATATATATCTATAGGTAGGGACATAATTTCCTCGACCGGGCGGATAAACCTATACCCACCTTGGAGTTCTAAAGCAATATCTACGAGTGTCGTATTTCTTCTCGAAATAATAGCCCTCGTTTTGGGTGGTTCTGTGGGTATAAACGCCCCCTCGATGGTTTTCTGTTCTCTTTTGAATAACCTCAAAATGGTATTGGCTAAGGCTTCCTGTTCCGACCCCCGGGGGAACCTAAAGGATTTGGTGAGATATAGGCGTTTTATGTTGAATTCTTTACTTTCCTTGAGGCGAAGCAATTGGTTTTCCGCACCCCTCCAGCCGTAGATGGCTTGATGAGCGTCCCCTACTGCAATAAGGCGGGAGGCGATAAGATAAGCTATTTCAAACTGTATATTGTTTACATCTTGGGCTTCATCTATGAGGGTTATTCGTTTTTTTATTCGGTTTTGCCCTCGGAGTTTCTCTCGGAGGATATATAAAAGTCCCTCAAAATCCACAAACCCCTGTCTGGAGCATATGAGGTGAAACTCCCTAACGAGTTTTTCTAAATCTACTTCTATTTTGTTCGCCTCCAGTAGCCGCTTCGCTAACCTTTCCGCCCCTTTTTGGTATAGGTAAACCAGCATTGCAATTATGTCTGCGGTTCCTTTATACCTCTCTTCGAGGTTTAAAATCTCCTTTATCTCCGCTGGCTTTACATTTCTTACTTCCCTTACCCATCTTGGTTTATATTTCCACCCCAACCCGTGGAATGTGCGAATTTCGATATTCTTTAATCCCATTCGGCGGGCTTTTCGTTCGATTTCGTCTTTAATGGCTCGATTGTAGGCGAGATATAAAAATCTTTGGTTTGGAT